>Ga0164315_10003547_pt1 | contig 12103 bp, 13 predicted proteins | sample GuaBasSedimGuay6_FD_113737 | JGI IMG/M metagenome (GOLD analysis project Ga0164315, IMG submission 113737) | Subseafloor sediment microbial communities from Guaymas Basin, Gulf of California, Mexico - Guay6, Core 4569-2, 0-3 cm | ecosystem: Environmental > Aquatic > Marine > Hydrothermal vents... | reverse complement strand
CAAACAACTTGCGAACTGTTTCCAATTCTTTTTCCCGGCCTATCATCGGCGTAGTTTGTGCCGGAAGGTTGTTCGGCAGAACATCCATTGATTTGAGTGGTGGAAAATCTGAGGGAAGATCCGGATGGTTCACCTGGAAAATTTCTTCAGGACGGGCCAGATCCTTCAGGCGGTGAGAACCCTTATCATCAATCCACACACCCTCGGGAAGCGCATCCCGTACCAGCTCGGCTGTTACCCGGCTCATCACCACCTGTCCGCCATGGGCTAAGGATTCGATACGGGCCACCCGGTTCACCGGCGGGCCGAAATAATCGTTATCCCGCTCCCGGGCGGCACCGGTATGCAGGGACATTCGAACCCGGATGGGACGGGAAGTTTTCCATTCTTCTTCCCTGATTATCAGTTGAACTGCCAATGCAGCCTTTACAGCATCCAGGGCATGGGTAAAAGCGCAGCAGAACGCATCTCCCACCGTCTTGAATACATGCCCATTATTCTGGTTAACCATTTTTTTCAGTATCTCATCATGCCGTTTGAGGGCAACTTCCATTGCCGAAGGATTATCCTGCCAAAGGCGGGTAGACCCCTGGATATCGGTGAAGAGGAAGGTTACCGTTCCGCTGGGCGCGGTAGTCATAATACTCTAACAATGAACGCGTTCAGAAAAAATACAAGTAAAATAAATGAATAATCGTTTTTTCTCAGTAAAAATCACTTTTCCAGTAGATTCAGGCCTCAACAACCCTGTCCCTCACCATCCGAAACACTCCGGCCCCAATCTCTGCCAGATTAACCACCAGAATGATTGCAAGAATCACCTTGAATCCTATCCAACCGTTTACATCATAATACAGCCGGCTGTCAAAAAACATAATTCCCGACACCAGGGCCTCTGCCGCAGAAAGACCAAGTTCTCCCAGAATCAAACCTTTCCCTTTTTCACCTTTGTGGAGAGTTGCCACCCGAAAGATAATTCCCGCGGCCCAGAGGATTGTCAGCAGTCCGATATATCGACGGAACACTTCAATTACAACCCTGTGCCCCAGCATCAGACCACTCCGGGTAAAAAGATTTTCACCCAGGGTAAGTATCGACGGATAAAAATTCATCAGAACAATGAAAATAAAGAGAAAGACAATCGAGAAGATAGATTCCGCTCTGGATTCTATCTTATTCCCTACTGTTACATCCTTGAGATCCTCTACAGTCCATCCTTCATCAATATTTATTGAGCTTTTTATAAATCGACTCAATATAATAAATGTAAGTGTTAAAGCACCAACACCGCTTAACCAGCCTCCGAATGAATTGGCAAATATCATAAGGATTCCTTTTACCAATACTTTTCCCACAGGCATATCCTGAAATGCTTCAACAATGAAGACCGTGGAAAAAGCCAGGAGCATGGCTCCTGCCATAATAGCCATTATCATGAAATATAATTCCGTCAGCCCCGGGGAAATCACCTGTCTGCCGCTCCGGTATCGGGCGGCAACCTGTCCTGGAGACCCAAATCTTGTAATGGACTCTTTCAGTTCTTTTTCACTGGGTTCCAAACCGAAATCGGCTTCAATCTGATCCAACAGAAGGGAGCGCAGTTCTTCAGTGATATCCTTCCTGGAGTTCCAGGGCAGTTTCGATCCTACAGCTCTTAAATACTGTTCAACAATTTTCATGTTCCATTCTCCTCAACCATAGATTCACCCATCAACCCGGTAATCACGAAGTTGATTCTCCGCCATTCTCTTCCCAGAAGATGGGCCGTTCTTCTACCTTCTTCTGTCACCGAATAGTACTTCCGGGGTCTGGATTCCCCTGTATCCCAGGTGCTTTCAAGCAGCCCCTGGCTTTCAAGCCGCCGGAGCAGCGGGTAAAGGGTATTTTGCTCCACTTCAATTCCTGCAGCCTGCATATCAGTAACAAGTGAATAACCGTATGCCGGTTTTTCAGCCATCAGCAGTACAGACAAGGTGATGGTTCCCCTCTTCAGTTCCTGAATAAGGTTGCCGGAAAGTTTTTCATCGGTCAAAATACACCCCTTTGATCACACATTACTGTATGTCGCACATTATTGTCAATAACATATACCAGTAATACAAACGATTTTTGGCTAGTGTGTAATGCTGCGATATACTTGAGTTTGGAGGTTTCTGATGATTTCAACAATTATAATAACAGGAAAACAATTGGCCACAATCCGTCTCCGGCCGGATATATATAAAAAAGCCGGGGCTCAGCTGAACGGAAAGTCCATTGTCGGAGGCCTCACCCAGCTCAGGGGGGTTAAGGAAGGATTGGAGGCATGGCTCCGAGAGTCCGGGAAAGTTACTCTGGAAATGGATATCCGGCCCATCATTGAAGATATCGATAAGGTTATTGCTTCCGGCTGAAATACACTATACTTAAAAAAATATGAAACGGGATATACATTTCGCCAGAACAAAAATAATCGGAACCCTTGGACCCGCATCCCGCAATCCTGAGGTTTTAACAAAACTGATTTCAGCAGGTCTTGATGTGGTTCGTCTTAATTGCTCCCACTCAAACCCTGAGGAACTTGATCAATCCATCAAATTGATTCAGCAGGTAACGATAGACTGTGAGAATCCTGTTGCGATTCTAGCAGATCTTGGCGGGCCGAAAATCAGGCTGGCGAAGCTTCCGGCCGATGTTCCTGTTACAACCGGACAAATCATTACATTGACAGCAGATAGTAATTATAAAGGGAAGGATAAGATACCCGCCGGATATCCGGAATTAGCTGAAGATTTGAGAGTTGGCAACAGGATTCTTATCGATGACGGCCTGGTTGAACTGGAAGTGGTATCTATCATGAAGCCGGATATTGAATGCCGGGTACTTAACAACGGCGTCCTGAAATCACGGAAAGGAATAAACCTTCCCGGGGTTGATATCAGCCTTCCCAGCTTAACAAAGAAGGATAGAGCAGATATCGATTTTCTGGTTACCCAGCCCATAGATTATATAGCATTGTCTTTCGTCCGCTCCAGAGAGGACATCCGGGATCTACGACGTTTACTGGAATCCAAAGGCCGGCATATTCCCATTATCGCCAAAATAGAGAAACCCGAGGCAGTAGCAGATCTGGAAGGAATTGTAAGTGAAACAGACATTGTAATGGTAGCCCGGGGGGACTTAGGAGTGGAAATGCCCACCGAAGAGGTTCCTCTTATACAGAAAAGAATCATTACAGAATGCAACCGGCAGAATAAACCGGTAATAACAGCTACCCAGATGCTCGATTCCATGATTAACAATCCCAGACCCACCAGAGCAGAGGCCTCGGATGTAGCCAATGCAGTTTTTGACGGGACAGATGCCGTCATGCTGAGCGGGGAAACCTCTGTAGGACAATACCCGGTGGAATGTGTGAGTATTATGGATGAGATTGTCCGGGCTGCAGAAAATCACCGGAGCTCAGATTCATCCAATCTGCATTCCCGTAAATTAAAAGGCATGAGTTATGAGGAATCCATCTGCCATTCGGCCTGCATGATGGCTGAAGAGAACAACGCCGCCGCCATCATCTGTCTGACAGATAAAGGCAGAACGGCACTTATTCTCTCCCGGTTCCGTTCTTCAGTTCCGGTAATCGCATTCACTGAAAAGATGGAAGCGATCCGTTTCCTGAATATCGTTTGGGGCGTTCAGGGAGAACTGATCGACAATGTAAAGGATACCGATTCAACTCTGGATATGGCTGGAAAGCTGGCTGAAAAGATGGGTTATATCAAAAAGGGAGATACTGTTGTATTTACCGCAGGGATTCCCCTGCTGGCCAGCCCTCATACAAATATGCTGAAAATTATTAAAGTATAGAGTGTGAGAAAAGCCGTTATTGCGGTTCCACCGGTCAGGGATTTCTATTTTACTCCTAATAGAGCATCGGCTTTAGGAGCCCGGGTTCTCCTTCGGGAACTCAAGGAGGCCGGATGGGACAGCGTTCTCATGAATCTCCCCCTGATAGAAAAATCCCGAACTATTTCATTGCCCTGTGAACTGGAATATTTAACACCCTTTCTTATACCGGATGAATCCGGACCGCTGTCCTGGTTTACCGCATATCATCATTTCGGTCCGTCATTTTCTGAAACGGCTGAAATGATTGCCCGGGAGAATCCGGAATTACTCTTAATTTCATCCTTTGCCTGGGCTTATGCCGGAGAAGCCCGGAAACTTGCTGAAGCTGCTGCCGTTAAGATGCCGAATCTCCGGATTGTAATCGGCGGCCATGGGCCCACAGCTCTTCCTGAGTTCTTTCTGAATTCTGTACATCCGGTATTTCCGGACACAGCTCTGTTTGCCGGAGTGGTATCAGGTGAAATTGAAGGATATGGAGAATTAATCCTTTCATTGAAATCAGAGAGCCGATTCCTGGATCTCCGGAAGATGAAGACTACAGAAGAACTCAAACCCATAGCCGGGGAATCAATATGCCGGGCCGGCAGGAGGTCAATCTCCATAATGCTTACCCGGGGATGTCCCCGAAACTGCCGATTCTGCTCCAATTTCATCTGTCATGGCAGGAAATTCCGCAGCTCCCCGGCAAAACTCTGGAAAAGTGAAGTAACCAGAGCTGCAAAGGAAAGTGGAGAACCGTCCGATAAGCTGCACTTGAATATCGAAGATGATAATATCCTTTTTCTAAAAAATGATTTTTTCAGTTTTCTGGAAACATTGAGAACCCTGTATCCGGATATTTCATTCAGTGCGGAAAACGGCCTGGATTACATGCTCCTTGATGAAGAAGATATCCCCAGGCTCAAAGATTGGGGATTCACTCATCTGAACCTCTCCCTGGCGGTGTTATCAGAAGAGTCCCGTGGTAAGGAGAAGAGAGAAGGAAACCCGGAGAAATTGGAAGGTTTGATTCACCGCTGCAAAACCGTAGAGTTACCGGTTACCACTCACTTCATCTGCGGCCTGGCCGGAGACAGCACCGGAGATATTGTAAAAACCCTGAGATTTCTGGACCGGCTTCCCACACAAACAGGGATTTCCAATTTCTACCCGGTACCCGGACTTGAGGGATTTACCGATAAGGAGTTATTTCTGAAGAATCCACCGAAGCTGGCCCTGGGAAGTTCGGTGTTTCCCTGGAATACATCCATGAGCAGTTCACAGATGATTACGGCATTCCGCCTGGCCCGGTGGTCCAACTTCAGAAAGAAACATGAAAATGAAGATAAACTCTACACGAGGATAAAAGAAACACGCCGGATTCATACGATTATCCGGGGAAAGAGAACAATCATTCCGGTGCCCAATCTTGATAACGATATGGTGGAGGCGTTCTTCTCATGAGTCTCATCAGTGTCATCATACCAACCTTCAATCGGGAGGGACTGATACTCCGGGCTCTGGATTCCGTACTCGCTCAGAGTTTCAGGGACTTTGAAATTCTTATAATCGACGATGGAAGCAGTGACGGGACAGCTGAACTTGTAAAAAAAAGGGCCGTAGAGAACGACTCAGTACCTGTTTATTATGAGCATATCCCGAACAGGGGGGTGGCTGCCGCCAGAAATTACGGGATACGGAAATCTTCAGGCAGCTGGATAGCTCTTCTGGATTCCGATGATGAATGGGTTCCTGAGAAACTGGAAAAACAGCTGGGCTTTCTTTATGATAATCCCGGAATAGCCCTTTTCCATACGGGAGAAATCTGGATACGCAGCGGTGTGAGGGTGAACCCGCCGAAGTCTTACCGAAAATACGGCGGTGATGTCTTCGAGAGATGCCTGCCGGTATGCATGATAGGCCCCTCCACCGCCCTGTTCAGCAGGGACTTATTTGAAAGAACCGGCGGCTTTGATGAAAATTTTCCTGTCTGTGAGGACTATGATTTCTGGCTCAGAGTAACCCGCAGATATCAGGCCGGTTACATCGATGAAAATCTCACCGTTAAATACGGCGGGCATGCCGACCAGTTATCCACCGCCTACCCAGCGATGGACTACTGGAGAATACGGTCGATGTGCAGAATCCTTGAAACAAAAGAATTATCACCCCGCAGGCATTCCGCCGTTCTCAGGGAAATTGAAATCAAAGGGAAGATACTGCTGAAGGGATATTTGAAACACAGGCGGTTTGAACAGTACAGGGAAGTTCTTGCCATGATAAATTCTGTAAATCCTGATTCGGCGGTATTTATTTGCTCATCCAGTTGATCCCGGGGAACCGTTGTACTATAAATCCGGTATGAACTCTTTATCTATGACTTTTAAACTATCATTTCTAGCTGCAATATTTTCGATTTTTTTTCTGATGACCTCCCTGACGGCTTTTGCCCAGGATGACAACTACAATCCCGATCTTAACTTCGCCCAGGTGAAATCCGCCCGTCTGGTGTATAGAAGTGACGGCCGATGGGATGTCCATGTCGCCGTCAGGCACAAGGATGAGGGGTGGAACCATTACGCCAACATCTGGCAGGTGGTGAATGCGGACAGCGGTGAACTTATCGGGGAAAGGATACTCGCCCACCCCCATGATACCGAGCAGCCCTTCACCCGCAGCCTCAGCGGTATGGTAATTCCCGAAGGAGTCCGGAATATTCGAATCAGGGCCCGGTGTAATCTTCATGAATACGGCGGAAGGGAAATCAGCTTTGAGATTCCAGCAAACATAACAAAAGGCTCGTATTCCGTCGTTCTGGATTAGTCTGGAATTAACAGTCCGGATCCGGGGGATTCATTCAGTTTTTTATTTGACAGTACCTTGACATATATTAGTTGATTGCTCATATTTCATTTATCCCACCCCGGGAGGGGTAGGTTTTTAATGGAGGACCATATGCAGATTCAGCAACTATCAATCCAGGGTATGACATGTTCTTCATGCGCAAATGCAATCGAAAAAAGCGTTTCAAAGATTCCAGGTGTGGAGCTGGCAAATATCAATCTCGCCGTGGAAAAACTGAGCGTCACTTTTGATTCGGAACTGACGAATATACCTGATATCATCAGGAAAATTGAGGATACCGGCTATTCGGCCAGCGAGCCGGTACAATTCCGGGAGATTTCCATCCCCATCGGCGGCATGACCTGTACAAGCTGTGCCGGTACTGTTGAGAAAGCTATCGGGAACCTGCCCGGTGTGGACGTTTCCACCGTGAACTATGCTACCGAAAAGGCCTTTGTGCGTTACGATCCAAGTCAGACAAGAATCTCTCAGATCAAAGGAAGCATCAGTAAAGTCGGGTACGAAGCTCTGGAGATTCAAACCGATTCCAACGTCGATGAGGATAGAGACCGCAGAGAACTGGTTGTCCGGACCCTCTGGCGGAAATTCATTGTGTCGGCTATTTTTACTATTCCCCTGCTCTACCTGGCAATGGGACACATGCTCGGTTTCCCAATTCCAAAGCCTGTGAATCCTGAGTTCAATCCCCTGGCTTTCGGCCTGATTCAGCTGGTTCTTACCATCCCTGTCATTCTTGCCGGAAATAAGTTCTACAGCATCGGTTTCAAAACACTGCTGAGGGGACACCCGAATATGGATTCACTGATAGCCATAGGCACCAGTGCAGCGGTACTGTACGGTCTGTTTGCCATTTACCGCATATCAACCGGTGATGTGAGTTTTGCCGGAGATCTATACTTTGAGACAGCCGGTGTTATCGTTACTCTTATTCTGCTGGGTAAATACTTCGAAAATGTCACCAAGGGTAAAACTTCCGAAGCCATAAAAAAACTTGTAGGCCTTCAGCCGAAAACGGCAACTGTTGTAAACGGAGATGTAGAAACCATTATTCCCATTGAAGAGGTGGAAGTCGGAGATATCATCATCGTCAAACCGGGAGAGAAAATACCCGTAGACGGGGAAGTTACCGAAGGAAGAACATCTATTGATGAATCCATGCTTAGCGGTGAGAGCCTTCCTGTATCAAAAAAAGCCGGCAGTCCCGTAATCGGGGCCAGCATCAATAAAAACGGCGCCATTCGCTTCAGAGCCACAAAGGTTGGTAAAGACACTGTCCTGGCCCAGATAATCAAACTGGTTGAAGATGCCCAGGGTTCAAAAGCCCCCATCTCCCGGATGGCCGATATCATTTCCGGGTACTTTGTTCCCATCGTTATCGGTATTGCCATACTCTCGGGACTCATCTGGTTTTTTGCAGGATTGTCATGGGTTTTTGCTCTGACAGTTTTTATTTCCGTACTTGTTATTGCCTGCCCCTGTGCCCTGGGTCTGGCTACACCGACAGCCATAATGGTGGGGACAGGAAAAGGAGCTGAATACGGCGTGCTTATCAAGGGTGGACGTCCTCTGGAAACGGCCCATAAAGTTAAAACTGTTGTCTTTGACAAGACCGGAACTATCACCGAAGGAAAGCCTGTTCTTACCGACCTGGTAACAAGTGAAGGCTTTGATGAGAACGATTTACTGCTGCTGGCCGCATCGGCGGAAAAAGCTTCGGAGCATCCCCTGGGGGAAGCGATCGTAACATCAGCCGTTGATAAAGATATGAAGCTGAAAATTATTGAAGATTTTCAAGCCATCCCCGGTAAGGGCATAGAGGGAAATATAGAGGGGCGCCGTATTCTGCTCGGCAACCGGGCATTACTTGATTCCCAAGGGATTGAATCCACACTGCAAAATGAATCTGACAGGCTTGCAGAAGAGGGAAAAACGCCCATGTTTGTCGTCCTGGACGGCAAGCTGGCCGGAATCGTTGCAGTGGCGGATACAGTGAAGGAAAATAGCCGCGAGGCAATCGCCCTGCTGCACAGCATGGACGTGAAAGTGGCCATGATAACCGGAGACAATAAGCGTACCGCCGATGCCATTGCAAAACAGGTCGGTATTGATGTCGTACTGTCAGAAGTTCTACCCGGAGATAAAGCCGCCGAGCTGAGTAAACTCCAGGAAAATGGTGACCTGGTGGCCATGGTGGGAGACGGAATCAACGATGCACCGGCTCTGGCTGTTTCCGATGTGGGTATCGCCATAGGGTCGGGTACTGATATCGCCATGGAATCAGCAGACATTGTTCTGATGAAAAGTAATCTTCTTGATGTTGTAACAACCATCGAACTGAGCCGGGCCACAATCAGAAATATCAAGCAGAACCTTTTCTGGGCTTTCGGTTACAACATACTGGGCATCCCGATCGCAGCCGGTGTCCTGTATGCCTTTGGAGGGCCGCTTCTGAATCCGATGATTGCGGCAGCGGCCATGGCCATGAGTTCTGTCTCTGTAGTTTCAAACGCATTAAGACTTAAGAGATTTAAAATAAAGCATTAATCGGCAGTAAGCCGAAAGGGGTATATAATGAAGAAATCGTATTCAATCAGCGGCATGACATGCGGTCATTGCTCCATGAGAGTCACAAAAGCACTGGAAGGATTAGAGGGTGTAAACTCCGCCGATGTCAGCCATGAAAACGGTAGGGCGGCTCTGGAGTTGTCTAAGGAAGTTAATCTGGACATCCTCATAAGTGCTGTTGACGAGGTGGGATACTCACTGACAGCTGAAATCAGCTGACTAAAAGGAGTCCAATGGATAACGAAAAGAAAAAAGCACTGAATCTGATGAAAACCGCCCGTGGGCAAATCGACTCAGCCATAAAAATGCTGGAAGACGATCGTTACTGTGTCGACATCTGCAAACAGCTTTTAGCCATTCCTTCTCTTTTAATTAAAGCTAACAATCTGGTTCTTCACAGGCATATCGATACCTGTGTCAGTGATGCAATTGAAAAGGGCGGTGGAAAAGAGAAAGTAGATGAGATTTTCGACCTCATCACCCGCTATTCCGGGAAATGAAAATCATCACCATTCCCATATTTTTTATACTGATATTCTTCAGCAGCGTCACAGTATTTGCACAATCAGAGCTGAAGAGCCTGCTGACAAACGAAGGATTCAATGTTCAGGAACAACGCACATCAGCAGCTGACTTTACATTGAAACAAGCTGGTGGCGACAATGTATCACTCTCATCTTATCGAGGGAAAGTGGTCTTTCTGAACTTCTGGACCACCTGGTGCGACCAATGCCGCATGGAAGTATTTTCCATTGAGAGACTGTATCAAAAGTTATTCGGAGAATTTTTTGAGATTCTGGCCGTCGAAATACTTGAATCAGAAATCCAGGCAACTAATCTGGCGGAGGAGTTCAACCTGACATTCCCCATGCTCCTCGATTTAAAAGGTGATATTGCCACTCTGTACGATGTGCGAGCCATTCCCACAACATTTCTGATTGATAAAAAAGGCCGGATTGTCGCATCCATTGTTGGAACTATCGAGTGGGACAATGATACTTTTATCAGCGCTGTCCGCATCCTGATGGAGGAGATCTTTGCCGCCAATCGTTAATCTCCATTGCTTATAGTTTTTGCATTGACCAGATCCCGATATTCACCTAGCTTTCTTCCAATGGAGAAACTCGGCGGCATCTTCATCACTTCGTTTCTCATTGCCTTTTCAGGCGCGTTGATGCCCGGGCCCCTTTTAAGCGCTACCATCAGCGAAAGCGGCCGTCGAGGCTGGAAGGTTGGCCCTCTATTCATCCTGGGTCATGGGGTTCTGGAAGCCCTCCTCATCGTCGGACTGTTCCTGGGCCTGGCTCCCCTCCTGGTCAGTAAAGCCGCATTCATCATTATCGCCTTCGCAGGAGGTGGTTTCATGATCTGGATGGCGTTGGGAATGTTCCGATCTCTACCGGGGCTGACCCTGGCCGGTGAACCGATGAAATCCGGAAATCCTCTGCCCCTGACCGGGGCTCTCCTGAGCCTGGCTAATCCCTACTGGATTATCTGGTGGGCCACCATCGGTCTGGGGTATGTCCTGATTTCCGGAAAATTGGGATTACCCGGTATTCTGGCTTTTTTCATCGGTCATATTCTTGCCGACCTCACCTGGTACGCATTCGTCTCTCTGGCGGTTCACAAGGGTAGGGACATCCTCCCCGATCGTGTTTACAGAGGATTGATAGCCGTCTGTGCCGTATTTCTGTTAGGTTATGCCGGTTATCTGCTATACAACGGTATTCAGTATCTGATTTAAATCAGCCGGACAAATATATTTTAGTGTATCCAGAAAATGTCTTTCCTCAGCACTTCATTTGAAATTTCTGAGAATCGCATTAGAATTATTGAATTGGAAGATTAATTGGTTACAAATGCGAGTCGAACAGGGAGTTACACTGACTTTCCACAAATACCAACCTAATGAGACTGGCCGAGATTTCGTGAGTGGTGATATCCATGGCTGTTTCTCAGACCTTGAGGTGGAGATGAGGCGAGTCAATTTCGACACCGGATTGGACCGGATGTTCTGTGTGGGAGACCTCACCGACCGGGGACCGGAATCCAGCCGTGCGATCCACTTCCTTGAGACTGACTGGTTCTTCCCTGTTCTGGGGAACCATGAAGACATAATTCTCCAGTGTTACAGAGATAAAGAGTCTCCAACCTACTGGCACAATCAGAACGGCGGAAAATGGATTCAAAACCAGTCTGCAGAATGGATTGAACGGTACATTTCCCTAATCGAGAATCTACCGCTGGTAATCCAGGTAGGCAGTTATGGAATCGTGCATTCCTCTGTACCGAAAGGTATCAGTTGGGATAATTTTGTGCAGAAAGCCGGCGTGTACAGAGAATTAATCCTCTGGCGGCGTTACAGGACTTACAACGAAACTATCGAAGGAATTAAAACCGTCTACGCCGGTCACACGATCAACAGTAACCCAGTACAACTCGGTTCAATATTGAATATCGATACCGGGGCGTTCTTGAAGTATCGGGATGGCTATAATGGAAAATTAACCATCTTGGAGATGAATCACTCAGAACCGATATTCAAAGAACCGACTGATCGAGACAGGGTTGGTGTGTGACTGAAGCCATAATCAGCAATCAAACCGCTCGGATTTATTACAGCCCTGAAAGGGCCTTTGTCGGGATCGTTCCTCGGTACACTGCCAATACGGTCGTCGCAAAAAAATACCCCAAGTGATAGCGATTTATGAAAAGCAAGATGCTCATTCGCTACCTCTTGGGGTAAAAAAAACCTGGCGACGACCTACTCTCCCACATCAAGTGCAGTACCATCGGCGCTGGCGGGCTT
>Ga0164315_10003546_pt1 | contig 12103 bp, 7 predicted proteins | sample GuaBasSedimGuay6_FD_113737 | JGI IMG/M metagenome (GOLD analysis project Ga0164315, IMG submission 113737) | Subseafloor sediment microbial communities from Guaymas Basin, Gulf of California, Mexico - Guay6, Core 4569-2, 0-3 cm | ecosystem: Environmental > Aquatic > Marine > Hydrothermal vents >... | reverse complement strand
TAATATCCTCACTTGTTACATTCTCTGCTTCAGCCTCATACGTCAGGCCGATACGGTGGCGCATCACGTCGTAGGCAACGGCGCGGATATCTTCAGGAATTACGTATCCTCGTCGTTTCAGAAATGCATAAGCTTTGGCAGCCAGTGCCAGGTTAATACTTGCCCTGGGTGAAGCACCGTAAGAGATCATATTCTCAAACTGGCTCAGATGAAACTCACTCGGGTAGCGGGAAGCAAAAACAATATCAGTAATGTAGTTTTCGATCTTTTCATCAAGGTATACTTGCCTGACAATTTCCCGGGCTTTCAGAATATCTTTGGGATGCAGCACCTTATTAGTCACGGCCCTCGTGCTGGTAATATTTTGACGGAGGATCAGTTTTTCTTCTTCCTTTTTCGGATAGTTGATCACCACTTTCAGCATAAACCTGTCCACCTGTGCCTCAGGCAACGGATACGTACCTTCCTGTTCGATGGGGTTCTGTGTGGCCATCACAAGAAATGGTTCGTCCAGCGGAAAAGTAGTCTCTCCGATGGTCACCTGACGTTCCTGCATCGCTTCGAGTAACGCACTCTGCACTTTGGCAGGTGAGCGGTTGATCTCATCAGCCAGGATAAAGTTGGCGAAAAGCGGACCTTTCTTGATCACAAACTCTTCTTTTTTCTGACTGTAGATCAAGGTTCCTATCAGGTCGGCAGGGAGCAGATCTGGTGTAAACTGAATACGGCTGAATTTGGCATCAATCACATTGGCCAGCGAGTTAATGGCCAGCGTTTTTGCCAGGCCGGGCACACCTTCCAGCAGGATGTGTCCGTCAGCCAGAAGGCCTATTAACAAGCTTTCTGTCATGTGCTTCTGACCTATAATGACTTTGTTCATCTCGAGATGAATCAGGTCCACAAACTTGCTTTCTTTTTCAATTCTTTCGTTGAGTTCTCTAATGTCTGTCTGTAACATTTTTTATCAATTTTCTTTTATGAACGCAAATATATCAATATGGTGTTTTTTCCTCTGTTAATTTATGTTAAAGGGGTTTATCAAATGTTAAACCAAAAGAGAGGATGATGGAGAAATAAGAAATTTTGTCAGTGCAACAAACAGAATATAGATAACTCTCTTTTATTGCTATTTGTTCAAAATCAGGTCAACAGCGGCTCAATCGTCCTGCCAAAAGGGGTAAGGGCAATTCCCGCCAGTTTAACGTGCTGCCTGCCCACGGTATGCCAATGATGGTAATAAACAGCAGCAGGCCGAACAACATATGTGTCAGCGCGATCCAGATGCCGAAAAACACGACCCAGATAATGTTCATTAGGGTAGAAAGGCAACCACCTGCCATTTCGGTACGTACCACCCGGCTGCCAAAAGGCCACAGCGCCAGCACACCCAGCTTCATAGCCTGAAGACCGAAAGGTATTCCGATAATCGTAAGCATCAGCGCAAACCCGGAAGCGAAATACTCAATGGCAGTGGCCAGCCCGCCGAAAAGAAGCCAGATGATATTACCCAGGAATTTCATGGTTTCAAAAGGAAGCATTTCACCCGAAACAGTTAAAAAGAAAAGGATTGATTTGTTAGCGGTTTTGGGGTTATTAGGTATATTTGTTGAGATGAAAAGATGTTCGGAGCAAAACGAGCATACGATACTAAAAAGAAAGTAAACTAATTAATGGCATTAAGCTGGAACGAAATAAAAGACAGGGCTTTAAAATTCTCAAATGAGTGGGCAGGCGAAACAAGGGAGCGAGCAGAAAAAGATACATTTTGGAACGATTTCTTCAATGTTTTCGGAATATCGCGCAGACGGGTGGCCACTTTCGAAGAACCCGTAAAGAAACTGGGCAACAAACAAGGTTTTATTGACCTTTTCTGGAAAGGAAATTTAATCGTTGAACATAAATCGAAAGGAAAAGACCTTGGTAAAGCTTACGAACAAGCCATTGATTATTTTCCCGGTCTCAAAGAACACGAATTACCTAAATACATTCTTGTTTCCGACTTTGAACGAATTAAACTTTACGACCTTGACGAAAAAACAGAGCACGAATTTCATATCAGGGATTTATACAAAAATGTAAAGTTATTCGGTTTTATCGCCGGCTACCAGAAGCATACATTTAAAGAAGAAGACCCCGTAAACATTCAGGCTGCCGAATTGATGGGCAAGCTTCACGACCAGCTCAAAGAATTCGGCTACGAAGGACATCCGCTTGAGGTGTATCTGGTGCGTTTGCTTTTTGTGTTGTTTGCCGATGATACCGGAATATTTGAAAAAGACACCTTCAAAGAATTTTTGGAGCAGAAAACAAATGAGGACGGCAGCGATCTGGGAGCCCTGTTGGCGCAATTCTTCCAGGTGCTAAATACCCCCAAAGAAAAGCGATTAAAAAACCTGGATGAGCATTTAAACCAGTTTCCGTACATCAACGGGAAATTGTTTGAAGAAGCTTTGCCCATCGCTTCTTTTAACAGCAAGATGCGTGAAAACTTAATCGAAGCGTCTTCGCTGGACTGGGGGAAAATATCGCCGGCCATTTTCGGTTCCCTGTTTCAATCGGTGATGAACCCCGAAGAGCGCAGAAATCTGGGTGCTCATTACACATCCGAGAAAAACATTTTAAAGCTGATCAAACCCCTGTTTCTGGATGATTTAAGAGCCGAGTTTGAGAAAGTAAAATCCAACAGAAAGAAATTAGCTGATTTTCATAAAAAGTTATCCACCTTAAAATTCCTCGACCCCGCTTGCGGCAGCGGCAATTTTTTGATCATTACCTACCGGGAATTGCGCCTGCTTGAAATTGACATTTTAAGAGAGCTCTACAAAAAAGGGGAAACGGTACTGGACATTGCACATATCATCTGGATAGATGTGGACCAGTTTTTCGGGATTGAATATGAAGAGTTTGCCTCGAAAGTAGCGGAAGTAGCCATGTGGCTGATCGACCACCAGATGAACATGCGGATATCCGAAGAGTTCGGCCATTATTTTGCGCGGTTGCCCTTGAAAAAATCCGCCAAAATAGTAAACGGAAATGCCCTGCGAATTAACTGGGAAGAAATTGTACCCAAATCCGAATTGTCTTTCATTTTGGGAAACCCACCCTTTGTTGGTTCAAAAAATCAAACAAAAGAACAAAAGGAAGATATTAAACTTGTTTTTAATGGATTAAAAGGTTTAGGGGTATTAGATTATGTTACAGCGTGGTATCTTAAAGCATCACAATTAATACAAGGATCAAATATAAAAGTTGCATTTGTTTCAACGAACTCAATAACACAAGGTGAACAAGTTTCAGTTTTATGGAATGAGCTAATAAACAAATTTGGTATTGAAATACATTTTGCGCATAAAACTTTTAATTGGAGTAATGAAGCTAAAAACAATGCAGCAGTTCATGTAATTATTGTTGGTTTTGCCAATTTTTCAACAAAAAGCAAAAGGTTATTTGAATATGAAAACATAAATAAAGAACCTGATGAAATTAAAGTAAAAAATATTTCCCCTTATTTAATTGATGCTAATAATTCTGTTGCTATTTCAAGAAGCAAACCAATTTGTAATGTTCCTGAGGTTATCAGAGGAAGTGAAACAACGGATAATGGGCATTTTATGTTAACAGAACAAGAAAAAGATTTTCTATTAAAAACACATCCCCAAAGTTCTTCATTTATTAGAAAATTTCAAGGTGGGGGTGACATAATTAATAACCGAACAAGATGGTGTTTATGGTTAAAGGATACGCAAATATCTGAATACAGAAACATACCATTAGTAATGGATAAGATTAAGAGTGTAAAAGACTTTAGATTACGTAGTAAAAAACTAAGAACAAGAAAATGGGCAGATTTCCCAACTTTATTTTCTGAGGACAGACAACCCACAACAGACTTTTTAGTAATACCAAAAGTGTCTTCTGAAAGAAGAAAATACTTGCCTATTGCATATTTAACACCTGACATAATTATAAATAATACAGTATCTGCTCTTGCCAATGCCTCTATGTATTATTTCGGGATTATTACAAGTCTGATGCATATGACTTGGTTAAAAGTTACGTGTGGTAGAATGAAAAGTGATTATATTTATTCAATACAAATTGTATACAATAATTATCCATTCCCACAAGAACCAAGCGAAAAAGCCAAAAAAAATGCAGAAGAAAAGGCACAGAAAGTATTGGATGTAAGGACCGAATTCCCTGATAGCAGTCTGGCCGATTTATACGACCCCTTAACCATGCCGCCCAAACTGGTGAAAGCTCACCAGGAACTGGACAAAGCCGTTGATCTGTGTTACCGCACGCAGGCTTTTACAACAGAGGCATCACGCATTGAATTTTTGTTTGATCTGTACAATGAATATACGTCGCCTATGTTTAGTGAAAAGAAGAAATAAATTATCTCCTTCAACTGGTTTAGGTTTGCAACTATGCCACCATATCAGGAAGCAATAACTCCTGACACACCCGTTTTCCGCACACATGAATAAATAAACAAAAAATTTTTATTCTTTTCGAATCTAGTATTTAATTTTTGGAGGCAGAGCAAAAAACAAAAATTAATGAACCTGTAGTCTTTTTCATGAATATCCGGCAAATCAGCTTATATTTACCAGAAAATTGACCGCACAGGTTTGCTTTTAGAAAGGCTGCGATATTGCCAAGATATTAACAACAGAAAAAGAAAGTGAAACATGCTGAAATTTTTAAAAAAACCATATCCTTTTAATGATGATTTAAGGGTTAATGCTAAAATAATCTTTTTTATTAGTTTAGGCGTTTTAGCATTTTTGTTAATTTTTCAACCGATTGATTTTTCCACTTGGTCAAGAAAGGAAGTTGTTTATTTAATTGCAGGACTTGTAGCATCTACATTTTTGGTCCTTAGTATAAGTTTAATTGTATTTCCAAGTTTATTCCCCAGAATATTCTACCATAATACCTGGAATATAAAAAAGGAGATACTTTGGAATTTATGGATGCTTGTTGCTATTTCAGGTAGCGATTTTCTATTTTATTCACAGATAACTGGCATATTCGACATAAGTTTTTTAGATATAACTAAACTTTTGTTACTTGGAATACTTCCTGTTTCTGTCCTTATTACAATAAATCAGGAAAGATTGTTACGTTTACATTTGTCCTCAGCGCAACAATTAAACAAACAACTGCTAGAAAATAAACAACATGTGAATCTAATTCATTTCGACTCAGATTATAAGAATGATACTCTTGTGATAAAAGCAGATTTATTGATAACAATAAAGTCTTCTGATAACTATATAGAAGTCTATTATAAACAAGGAGATTCTATAAAAAAACAAATGATAAGAAGTTCCCTTAAAAAAGTTGAAAAATTAATTGAAAAATCCGACTTTATTGTTCGTTGTCATAGAAGTTATATTGTTAATATTAATTATATTAATGAAGTACAAGGTAATCCACAAGGATTTAGATTATTTTTAGAAGGTTTAGATTTTCCTGTATTTGTATCTCAAAAATACCTCTTTGAATTTAAAAACAAGATTAAACGATCCTGAGTTTTACCCCTGTATAACTTGTTTTTACCCCTAAATTACTACGTTATCCCTTTTTACTAAACCTTTATCCCCATTCTTTTTAGCAGTCGTATTCTCAACTAATTTTGCAAAACATAATTGTAAATAGAAAAAGTATGAATATTTTGCTGCTTTATCCTCAATATCCGGATACCTTTTGGAGTTTTAAACATGCTTTAAAGTTTATCTCAAAAAGGGCTGTAAACCCACCATTGGGGTTAATTACCGTTTCGTCAATGTTACCCGGGAGCTGGAGTAAGAAATTGGTTGATCTGAATGTCGAATCACTTAATACAAAAGATATTGAATGGGCTGACTTGATTTTTATCAGCGCTATGAGTGTCCAGACAAAATCGGCTCAAGAAATAATTACACGATGTAAATCATTAAACAAAAAAATTGTAGCCGGCGGCCCCCTGTTTACCGAAGAGCCGGACAGGTTTCCTGAGGTAGATTATTTTGTTTTAAATGAAGCGGAAATTACTTTACCACCTTTTATCAATAACCTGATACACGGGGATCCAAAAAGAATCTACCAGACCAAAGAATTTGCTGACATCAAAAGCACACCCTTACCCGATTATTCATTAATAAAAATGTCAAAATACAGTACGTTGAATATTCAATATTCAAGGGGTTGCCCTTTCAATTGCGAGTTTTGTGATATTACCGCCCTGTTTGGACATAAGGTAAGGACAAAATCTACCCGACAAATAATAAATGAGCTTGAAAGTATTTATCAGACCGGTTGGCGGAAAAACATCTTTTTTGTGGACGATAATTTTATTGGAAACAAAAAAATACTGAAGACTGAATTGTTGCCTGCTATGATCAAGTGGATGGAAAGCCGGAAATATCCATTCATATTTTCAACCGAGGCCTCAATAAACTTGTCTGATGATGAAGAACTGATGGATTTAATGACCAGGGCAGGATTTTCCGATGTATTTATTGGTATTGAAACAACGGAAGAAGATAGTCTTTTGGAATGTGGTAAAGTGCAAAATGTAAATAGAAATTTAGTGCATAGTGTATGGAAAATCCAAAAGCACGGTCTGGGAGTTTCAGGTGGGTTTATTTTGGGTTTTGATAATGATTCTCTTTCGGTATTCCAAAAACAGATTGATTTTATAAAAGACAGCGGAATCATTACGGCTATGGTTGGCTTGTTGAATGTCCCGAGGAAAACCAGGCTTTATCAAAGATTAGTAAAAGAAGGGCGCATTATAAATGAATTTAGTGGTAACAATACAGATTTTACTTTGAATTTTATTCCCAAAATGGATAAAAAGTATCTTTTGGAAGGGTACAAAACAGTAATAAAAGGAATTTACGGTGGAAAAGAGTATTATCAGCGTGTTTTAGATTTTGTAAAACGGTTTACTCCAAATCAGCGACATAAAGGAAGGGTTTCTTTAAAACTTATTATTGCATTTATCCGATCTTCATTTAAGTTAGGATTATTGGATAAATACAGGGTAGAATACTGGAAATTGTTTTTTTGGACTTTATTCAACCGTCCGAAGATGTTCCCTTTAGCAATTACTTATTCGGTATATGGTTATCATTTTAGAAGAGTTTTTAAAGAAGTAATATAAGATTAAAAGAATGGAAGGATTAAACATTGGGGATTTGAGAATAAAGATTCCAATTATTCAGGGAGGAATGGGTGTGGCCATCTCATTATCAGGTCTTGCCTCGGCTGTTGCCAATCAGGGTGGTGTTGGTGTTATATCTGCTGTAGGTATCGGGATGACTGAACGTGACTACATTAAAAACTTTCGAAATGCTAATAAACGAGCATTGAGAAAAGAAATCTGGAAAGCGAGAGGTTTATCACCTGGTGGTGTTATAGGCGTAAATATTATGTATGCTGCATCTGACTTTGACGATTTGCTGGAAGTTGCCATAGATGAAAAAATAGATGTCGTTTTTATCAGTGCAGGATTACCTTTAAAAAAACCGGATAATCTTCCGGTTGAAGTATTGGAAAACTCAGGAGTTAAAGTAATTCCAAAAGTTTCATCTGCAAAAGCAGCAAATTTTATTTTTAAATATTGGAATAATCATTACAATAGAGTTCCGGATGCTATTGTTATAGAAGGCCCCCTTTCAGGCGGTCATTTGGGTTTTAAGAAAAATGACTTGGAGAATCCTCAGCTAAAACTGAACGAATTAGTCAAAGAAACTGTTGAGGTTTTAAAACCTTATGAAGAAATATTTAACAAGGAAATTCCAGTTATTGCTGCCGGTGGAATATATACGGGAAAAGATATATACAATATTATGCAATATGGTGCAAAAGGAGTAAAAATGGGAACCCGTTTTGTTCCAACCTTTGAATGCGATGCTGATGAAAAATTCAAGGAAACGTATGTGTCAGCTAAAAAAGAAGATATTGTTATGATTGACAGTCCCGTTGGCCTACCCGGGCGTGTTGTCAAGAATAAATTTGTTGAAGACATTCTGAAAGGAATAAAAAAACCTGTCAGTTGCCCCTGGAAATGTCTTAAAACATGTGATTACAAAGAGGTTTCATTTTGTATAGCCCAGGCTTTATTCAATGCTGCGCAAGGAAAAATGGAAGAAGGTTTTGCATTTGCCGGAACTAATGCCTATTTGACTGAAGAAATCATTTCTGTAGAAGAGGTATTTAATCAACTAAAAGATGAGCATGCTCAACAACAAGAACGACTTGAAATTAAAGTTGTTATGTGAATACTACTGGCGGTAAAAAATGAACTGAGCTAAAAAACAAAAACTTTTCTTTTAGAACCTGCCTTTTTATTTTGAGAGGCTGGCATATCTGAAAAGAAAAATTAATAAACTCTTAAAACCTATAGCCTTCCATGTCACCCTCTGGTTTAAGATTACATCTTAAACCGGCAAATCTTTATAAGTCTTTGACTTAATTAAAATCCTTATAAGTTACAAACTTTCGTTCAGCCATTTACAGGCTTTAGTCACAGACTTAAGCCAGAAGAGTGGTGCAAATCACACTCGTGTATTAAAGTCCTCTTAACTTCTTTTGCTATACAGATCCCTGAAAGCCTCTTCAATATATCCAAACTCAAACCGGAACCCTTCTTCCAGCAGCCGTTCCGGTATTATGTTTAATCCCTCCAGCAGCAGTTCATCGGCCATATCTTTCATAACCAGCCGTAAAAAAGCGGCAGGTGTGCCCAGCCACACAGGGCGATGCATGGCTTTGCCCAAAGCAGCAGAAAAATCGCTGTTCCTGACAGGGTGGGGGGCTGTCAAATTAAAAGGGCCGGAGGCTTTTTCGTTTTCCATCAGAAAGCGGATGGCCCGCACCTCGTCTTTGATGTGTATCCACGAAGTCCACTGCCGGCCGCTGCCCATCGGCCCGCCCAGAAACATTTTAAAGGTGGCAGCCATCTGGGGCAGAGACCCTTCCGTGCCGTGAAGTACCAATCCTGTTCTCAGATATACGACACGCGTCAGGTCTTCGATCGGTTTCAGGGCCTCTTCGTGGGCAATACCCACTTCCGTTAAAAAACCTTTTGTACCTAAGGGCGATTTTTCTGTAATTGCTTTATCTGTAGTTTCAAATCCATACACACCCATCCCGGAACCCTGTATCACAACAGCCGGTTTTTGTTTGCACATCAGAACAGCATGCACGATCAGGTGGTCAGTATCAAGGCGACTGTTCCGTATTGCTTCTTTTTTTGCTTTTGTCCAGCGACTGCCGACATTCTCCCCGGCGAGGTTAATGACAGCATAAGTTTGTTCTAAAAGAGGAACAAGCATTTCCTGATTTTGCGCATCAAGCTTCGCCAGGTGCACACTGCTATCAAATAAAGCTTTGTTCTTTTCAGGATTCCTGCTTAATACAGTTACCTGCCAGTCGTTTTTCAGGCTGTTAACTAAATGGCGCCCGATAAAACCAGTCCCGCCAACGATTACTACATGTTTCATCCGGTTAGTTGTTTTGGGTTGTGTACTATAAAAGTACACAATAATAGAGGTGCCGCTCAAGAACATATCCAAAAATATTTCGATTTTTTATGAGGAATAAATTCAAATTATACCTTTGCTGCTGCATTTATGTCGCAAACTCCAATTACATACAACCGTATCTGGCAAATAGCATGGCCCATCATTCTTGGGAGTATTGCACAAAACCTGATCAACTTTACCGATACAGCTTTCCTTGGAAGGGTGGGGGAGACAGCTTTAGGGGCCGGAGCTTTAGGCGGATTGTTTTACCTGGCCGTTATTATGCTGGGACTGGGTTTCGGCACCGGAGCCCAGATCATCATCGCCCGGAGGTATGGCGAAAATAAGCTAAAACAAATTGGGCCGGTAGTAGAACATTCGCTGTTCTTTTTGCTTCCGCTTGCTTTGCTGGTGTTTACACTCATGAGATACTGGGCAGCACCTTTGCTGGAGCGCGTGGTTGTGTCGCACGATGTTTATGAGGAAACGGTAATATTCCTCAAATACAGGGCTGTCGGTATTTTTTTCGCTTTTACCAACCTGACATTCCGGTCGTTTTATGTCGGGCTGACGAAAACCAAAGTGATCACATACACCACCATTGTTCTGGCCATTACCAATATTATCCTCGATTACACTTTGATCTTTGGAAAGTTCGGCTTTCCCGAAATGGGCATTAAAGGAGCTGCCATCGCTTCTGTGGCTGCCGAAATGACCGCCACCATTTTCTTTTTCTCCTATACGTTTATCAATATAAAGTTTAAGGATTACGACCTGTTTCATTTTATCAAACCGTCGGTGGCACGCCTGGCAAATATTCTTAAAATAGCCATCCCGATGATGATGCAATCGTTTCTTTCGCTGTCGGTATGGTTTGCTTTTTTCCTGTTTATAGAGAAGCTGGGGAAAAGCCCGCTGGCTGTATCCAACATTATCCGAAGTGTCTTTGTTGTTTTAATGATACCTATCTGGGGCTTCGCGGCTGCCACAAATTCCCTGGTAAGCCAGCTGATTGGCCAGAAAAGAAGTGATGAAGTGCTCCCGCTGATCTATAAAATCATCAGACTCTGCTTCATCGGAGTACTGGCAATAGTCTGTGTCGGCCTTGTTTTTCCCCGTTTCATTCTTAGCATTTACACGAACGATATTCATCTTATCGAAATGGGGATACCTCTTTTATATATTGTGAGCGGGGGAGCCTTACTTCTTTCCATCGGCTTCATCCTTTTTAACGGGGTTTCCGGCACCGGAAAGACACAGGTTTCGTTAGCCATAGAAACAGTTGTGCTGACCATTTATCTTGCCTATGCTTACACATTGGTCTATGTTTTTAAAGAACAGATAACCAGCATATGGACAACAGAATTAGTGTACGGTAGCCTGCTGGCACTTCTCTCATTTATTTATCTCAGATCGAATAAGTGGCGTACCGGCAGTATCTAACATTAATTTTTATTTTTATTCCTTTATATTTTTCCTACTTTTAAACCATTAAATAACTTATCTTATGAAACTATCCGGAAAACAGAAAAAGGCCTTTATAATAATAGGAAGCATTGTCCTGTTATTAGCCATCGTCGTTGTAGCTATTAACCTGATTATTGGGCATCTGATAGAAAATAAAGTAAGAGAAGCGCTCGACAAACAAAAGGAAAAGAAATACAACATCGAAGTTCGTACTGTAAGGGCCAACATTTTAACAGGCAACATCAACCTGAAAGACCTGACTATCACACCTGACAGTTTATTTCTGGAGCTTCTGAAGAAAGGTGATGCCGATAAATCAACTGCCATTGAACTTTCTATTCCCACATTAAGATTTGCCGGTATTCGTATATACCAGGCCATAACATCTCAAAGCATCGACTTGCGAAATATCTTGTTTAAGAATGCAGAGATGACCGTGATCATGGGTAAAAAATCAAAAAACAAACCAAAGGAATTAAAACAGCAAGGCAAGCTAAATATCGATTCTATTTATATTGCCGGTATTAATGGTATTGAAATCGGTGCTATTAAGTTCCGGAATTGCAAATTGCATATTTACGATCTGGTAAACGACAAGATGATGTTAGAAAACAGGGAGATGGAGTTTGAGATAACCGATTTTTATCTTGAAGAACTTGAAGGCAATCAGGATTTTTTCAGTCTGCATCTGGAAGATGTAAAACTTGACCTGAAGCAGGAAAAGTTCATGATTCCCGGAGGAAACTATTCTCTTTATTTCGGCCGTATTTATTTCGATCTTTCCAGATCGGTGCTGGAACTGGAAGACATGATATTTACACCTACCTACGAGGACAAATACAAACTGGCAAAAAAACTAAAATTCACGTCAGAGATCTACGATATATCTGTTAAGAAAATCAGAATCTCTTCTTTTGACATCAGAAGGCTTATTAACCTTGGAGAACTGGCGATAGACAGTGTCAGGGTTAACAGTCTTAAGCTTTCCATTCTCATGGACAAAAGGCTTCCTTTTAATTTAGACAGACGTCCGAAATTGCCTCACCAGGCACTTAAAAACATGAAGATGCCTCTCTTTATAGGCAGAGTTTCATTAAAAGACAGTTACCTGGAAT
>Ga0164315_10003545_pt1 | contig 12109 bp, 5 predicted proteins | sample GuaBasSedimGuay6_FD_113737 | JGI IMG/M metagenome (GOLD analysis project Ga0164315, IMG submission 113737) | Subseafloor sediment microbial communities from Guaymas Basin, Gulf of California, Mexico - Guay6, Core 4569-2, 0-3 cm | ecosystem: Environmental > Aquatic > Marine > Hydrothermal vents >... | reverse complement strand
CAACAGGGTGACCTCCGGTGGTGCCTGCGGATCACGGGCCAGGCGCTCGACCTCTTCCTTGAAGACACCGTGATCCCCCACCCGGTACGGCCCCTCCAGCAGGGCGGTACGCAGGAGGTGATAGTTGTAGGAAAAAGCCATCAGCTCGGCGCCCGCCTCCGCCGCCGCGGCCTCCTGTCGGTCCAGGGCCAGAAGTGCCAGGGCCCGCTGGCGCGCCAGCAGGCGAGGCTCCCCCAGCACCGGACGCAGTGAATCCACCAGGGCCGCCGCGATGAAGGGATGACCACCGCCGAGAAAGAGCTCCACCGACACCACCGCCGCGCTGCGACGGTTGGGGGAATGGACCAGGAAACTATCGGCGGCTGCCCGGGCCGCATCCGGTTCCCCCAGGGCCAGGCGAGACTCCATGAGGTCGCGCCAGAGACCGGTCGCGCGCGGATTGCGGACCAATGCCTCCTCGATCAGACGGGCGGCCGTAGCGTGATCACCACGCAGGCGGGCCACCTTGATCCGCCTTGGCAGCAGGTCACGTTCCAACTGGCTGTGGACCGACAGCTCCTTCAGAACCGTTTCGGCGCGCCCCACGCTGCCCACGCTGATCAGGCGATCCAGCTCCAGCAGGCGGCGGCGCAGGTCCAGATCCCCGGGGCGGGGCATGCCGGGATGGTTGCGGTCGGGCATGGGCAGGGTGCGGGGACGCGGCTGAACCGGGTCCTGGGCGTCGGCAACCCGGGCCAGCCCCACGGACAGCATCAGTACCGCCAGAACCAGACTGCGCAGAATCATGGCAGGTCCTCCTCGCCGCCGACCGGTCCCGGCTGCAACGAATCCAGGGCCGCATAGTAGCGCCGCACCAGTTCGCGATAGGCCAGCGGTGCCCTTTCCAGGGACTCGTAGCGCAAGGCATCGCGTCTGGACTCTCTCCCGGCGTCGGGGCCCACCGGACCGGTCTGCCGACCGTAGAGTGCAGTTGCCCGCCGGCTCTCGCGGCGGCGCGAATAGTCGCGGCGGCGGACGGAATTACGCGCATCGAGCATCCGGCCCAGAATACGTTCCTGTCGGGCGAGGACCTCGTCGTTGGCCAAACCGCTGTCCAGGTCACCCGCCACTGTCTCCATGTCCCGGGCCAGGGCGCCCAGATCGCCCAGCAACCGTTCGCCTTCGGGCTGGATCCGCTCATCCTCGGCCACTTCGCGCATATGTTCCGCCATACGGGCCTGCTGCTCGCCCAGACGCTCCATGCCGGCGCGCAGTTCCTGGCTCATACCCCGGTCGGCGAGCATGCGGCGCAACTCGTCGGTGGCGCCGTTGAGTTCGGCCTGCTGCCTCACCATTTCCTGCAGTTGTTCGGCGGCCGACTGGGGTGTGGATGACCCCTGGCCGCTGGATCCCGAGACCATTTGCGCTTCGGTCAGCAAACCGATGACGATGCGGTTGACGTTGGCCAGACTGCGCCGGCTATAGGAGCGCGCAGCGGGGGCACGGTTCTCTTCGAAGGAGCGGACAGCCTGGCCCATTTCCTCGATGAGCCCGTCGAGCTTCTTGAGTTGCTTCTGGATACGCATGGGCGAATCGGTGGTCACACCCGCCAGTTCGTCGCGTACCTGCACGGCTGCTTTCTGCAGTCGATGCTGATCGCGGGTCAACCCCAGGGTCCGCACTTCGCGCAACTCGAGGGGCACCTTGTCCGCTACCACTTCCTGCCGGCCGGACACCTCCAGCAGATCCGCGGCCAGCCCCCGCAGGGAACGGGCCTGGTTCATCTGCAGGGCCATCTGCATGGCCTCCTGGCTCTCGAGCATGACGTGGTAGAGAGCACCCAGATCACGCATGGCCTGCTCCTGCATCTGGGCCGCCTGCTGGGGATCCATCTGCTCCAACTGTGCGGCTGCTTCCTGCATGTCGCCCTGGGCCAGTTGTTGTTCCAATTGCTCGAGGGCTTCCTCCAGCGCCTCACGCTGGGCCTCCTCGCCGGGTTCCTGGTCGCCCGCTTCGGCGCGTTCGCGCATCTCTTCGAGGGCCTTTTCCAGTCGTTCGCTCAATTTCTCCAGTTCCTGTGCCAGGGCTTCCTGGCGGCGCGCCAGTTCCTGTGGGTCCGCTTCGGAAGCTTGGGCAGGTTCGTCCCCCGGGGGCTGCGTCTCTTCACCGGGAGACTCCCCGTCCGCCGCGGCCATGTCCCGCGGCTCCTCGTCCGCGGCATCCCCTTCCCGCTCCCCCTCGGTAGCGGAATCCTGCTCGGCCAACTCCCGGCTCAGATCCGCCAGTTCCTGCTGCTTGCGCAACACCTGTTCCAGCAGGGCGGTCATGCCTTCCATATCCTGCTGCCGCTCCATGCGCGCCAGCATGTCCAGGGCCGCATCCAACCTGCGTGCCATCTCCTGCTGATCACGGGAGGCCTCACGCAGGGCCCGGCTTACTTCCGCGGCGTCGGGCCGGTCCGAGTCCTGCTCGAAACGATTCACCAGATCGGACAGGCGGTCGCTGTTCTCCTGCTGCAGCAGCCCGCCGACCTCTTCGGAGCGACGCAGCTGGCGCTCGGAAGTCAATTCGCTCTGGGCCAGGTTCTCCAGTTCCTGCGCGAGTTCGTCGGCCACCCGCGACAGTTCCTCCTGCAACCGGGACCGACGGCGCAGGGCATCCTCCATCTCCTGCTGCCGGCCCCAGTCCGGCACCGGATTCTTCATCAGTTCGCGCGTGAGACGTTCCAGGTCCTCGCCCAACTCGCGACCGCGCCGCTGCATCTCCGCCAGTTCATCCTGGCGGGCTTCGCCACTCTCCTCCTGCTGGGCAAGCAGGTCGCTGGCCGAAGGCGCCAGGAAGCGCAGCACCCTTGAACGTCCCGTCCCCGGAGGTCCAGGTCGGCGGTTGTCACGGGCCACCAGGGCCATCTCCAGCACGTCCCCCGCCACCAGGTGCAGGTCGCCCAGTTGCAGTTCCAGCGCCAGACGACGCTGTAGGGGTGGGTCGTCCCCCGCCACCGCCAGCATTCGCCACCGGAAACCGGCGACGTCCAGGTCGGCACGGATCCAGGTGCCCGCCATTTCGTCCAGCAGGGGCACTCTTTGCCAGGGCGCGGAACCGGTCTCCCGTTTGCCGCGGATCCTCAATTCCAGAGCCAGGTCCGCCACCCCGTAGTCGTCGTCGGCGGCCGCCTGCAAATCCAACGTCCCCCCCAGCGGTAACAAGCCGTCGTCGTGGGGACGTGTCAGTTCGGCCACCGGGGATTCATCCGCCGCTGCGGAAATCCGGTATCGCAATGGCGAAGCGTTGGTCAGCTTCCAGGCATCCACCACATGGAGGCGGAAGACGCGGGACCGATCAGCAGTGAAACTACCCGTCACATGTGTCGAATCCGCGGCCAGCACGAGGGTATCGCCAGTGGAATCCACCATGAAGGCTCGCACCACGGCGTGGCTCGTACGCCCTCGCAGACTCACGCGACTACCCGTCGGTACCTCCAGCCAGCCCGGCAATTCGGCCACATCCTGGGCCGCGATCCTCGTGTAGGCCGGCGGCTCCACCCGTGCCGACACCGCCGCCAGCAGGGGCCGTTCGCGCACTTCGAGGTGGCGCACCGGAGAAACCATGGCGCGGCGCCGGAACCGCCAGTCCAGATCGTCACGCACCCCGAGCACCCGGGCCTGCCAAGTGCGCCCCGCCGACCGGGTCGACGGGCGGACCAGGCTGGTGGAAATCCGCTGCCACAGGCCCGTGCCCAGACGCACTTCGCACACCGCCGCATCATCACCGTCCGCCAGATCGATGGCCTGCAGGGTTACCGTATCACCTGCCACCGCGAAGGGCCCCGTGGCCAGGCCGTAGATGCCGCCGGTCGGTGGCGCGGGCGGTCCCTGCCAGGGGGTGGCCAAGCGGCCTGCTCCCCGACGCAGCTCACCGCCGGACAGGGTCCCCAGCACGCCGGTCGCAGCCAGTACCAACGCCATGGCCAACACCAGGGGACGGCGGTCCGGCAGGGGTACGACAGTGTCGGCATCGAGACCGGAGAGAATTTCCAGGGCCCGGCGCCTGAGACGTTCCAGCAGAACCACCGCCGCCGTGCCTCGCTCCTGCCAAAGAGTTGATCGACGCAGGGATTCCTCGGCTGCCACCAGCACATTGGCGTGGTTCCCCGTGCGCTCCAGCCGCTCGACCAGATCGCTATGGCGGCGCAGTTCATCCAGGGGCAACACCAGGAAACGGATGGCCAGCAGGGTCAGGAACGCGCCCAGTGACAAGGCCAGGCCCCACAGTGACCAGGTCGCAGGCCAGACGGATCCGCCCGCGGTCCAGGCGGCGGCCAGCAGGGCCGCCCCTCCCACCGTGCCCAGGGTCGCCAGGCCATGCCCCCACAAGCGCCGACGCGAGCGGCCGAGCAGGCCGTCCAGGTAGCGGGCAAGAGTGGAAGTACCTCGTGTCATATGGTCGATTTCCTAGGGTCGGGTCAGGGCGTACATGAGGATGTTGACGGCCATGCGCGCCGCCGCCTCGCGGGCCTCCGGCGAATCGCCGTGGACTTCGGGATCTTCCAGGCCGTCACCGATATCCGACGACCAGGTGTAGAGGATCAACAGGCGTCCGTTTCGACTTACGCCATAGGCTTGGGCAGGTTCCCCGTCGTGATGGTGTATCTTGGGCAGACCCGGCAACCGGTACCAGGATCTGAACAGGGGATGATCCGCCCCCAACGGCACCAGCTTCTCGTCGGGATAAAGACGGGCCACGAGCTGCCGGAACGACGGGTCCAGTCCGTAGTTGTCATCCGCATAGAGGAACCCCCCCGCATCCAGGTAGCGCCGCAATTCGGCCACCGCCGGGTCCGCCAGGGCGATGCGGCCGTGGCCGCTCACATAGAGGAACGGATAGCGGTAGAGGTCCTCGCTGTCCAGGGTCACCACCGCTTCCCGCTCGGCCGTGGCAATGCCCGTGCGCTCGCGGAAGAGCTCGAGCCAGTTGGGTAGGCTGCTCGGGTCGCAGTACCAGTCGCCACCGCCTTCGTACTGCAGGCGGGCCACGCGCACTTCGGTTCCCGGCGGGGCCGCGTGTCCCGCACCGGCCATGACACCCATCAGGAGAATCACGCTGGTGCATGCTGTGAGTATGATCTTCAGATCTGTTCTCAAGGTGTCTTCCCCGCCGAGTCCGGCCCCTGTCCCGCGCGTTGCAGCGTAAGTCGGGCAATGGCCCCCCGGCCATCCTCGCGGTTGGTCAGGGAGATGCGACCGCCCATGCGATCAGTCAGATTGCGACAAATAGCCAGGCCCAGGCCCGTGCCCTTGCTCTTGGTGGAAAAATACGGGTCAAAGAGGCGACCAGCTACCTCTTCGGGAATTCCAGAGCCCTCGTCACGCCATATGAGTTGCACTGTTTCGTGGTCGTACTCCCAGTCCACCTCGATCTGCGCCCGCAGCCCCGCCGGAGCGGCGTCCAGGGAATTCTGCATGAGATTGCCGAGAATCTTGCGCAACGAATCCAGGTCCCCCAGCACCGGCGGCAGGGCGGCATCGGCCACCTTGACCACCGGAGCACTATGGCCGGCACCGGCATATCCGGCCACCGTTTCATCCACCAGATGGCGCAGATCAAGGGGTTCGGTGCCCAGATCACCGGGGCGCCCCAACAGGCTGAATTCGCCGGCTATGCGCCGCAACAGCTCAACCTGGGTCAGGATGCGGGTAATGGCGTCATCCATGATGGAATCCAGGCGCGGGTGCTTGTCCCGCCAGGCCTGTTGCAGCAGCTGGGCCGAGAGCTGGATGGGCGTCAGGGGGTTCTTGATCTCGTGAGCCACCTGCCGGGACAGTTCGGCATTGATGGCCAGGCGCTGGTTCTCCAGGTACTCGGTGACATCCTCGAACACCAGCATGGTGTCTGCACGACCATCGGGCAGATCCAATGGTGCCATGGCTCCGCGCAGGGTCCGCGTGCCGTCGGGACTCGTCAGGTCGGCACCCTGGCGGACACGCTCCTTAGGCACGGCCCGCAACCGGGTCAGCAGTACGGAGGCGGCTTCCTCTTCCGGCAGCGCCGGCTGGAAATCGGCCAGCACCTGCCGTCCCGTGGGGTTGAGAGCGACCACCAGACCCTGGCCATCGAAGACGGCCACACCCACGGTCACCCGATCCAGTACCGCACTGAGGAACCGTTCCCGCGCCTCGAGACGTTCCCGGGCATTCTGCAGGTCGTCACGCATGGATGCGAAAGCGCCGGTCAACTGCCCCACCTCGTCCCGCCCGGCCTCCGGCAACGGCGCCGCGTAGTCACCCCGGGCCAGGGAAGCCGTGGCGGACATGAGCAGCCGCAGCGGACGGAAGATATTCCAGGACATGAGTACCGCCAGCAGCAACGCCCCCAGCAGGACCAGGTTCACCAGTCCCGCCAGGAAGAGAGCCGTGGTCCGCCGCTGTTGCGCAAAAAGTCGGGCCCGGTCGGGGAAACCGACTTCCAGCACTCCCGGCAGATCACGCAGCCCCAGCCCACCGTCAGGCCCGCGGGCAAACACGGGCAGTGGCTGACAACCCGTGGGCGCAAAAGGCCGCTCCCGGGCTCCATAGACCATGGCTCCCGCCGGGTGGACCGTGATCTGGGCCATGAGATCCGGTGGCGCCAGCAGGGGCGTGGTACCGGCAAAGGCGCCGCCCGGATCACTGGCCAGGGCCGGCCTTCCATCCAGACGCAGGGTCACATCACCCCGCACCAGGTCCGCCAGGCTACGCAGCAGACCACTGTCGAGGCGTTGCCGATAGAAAAAGAAGCCGCCGGACCGGCCCGGCCCGCGGCGCGACAGGCCGGGGTCCTCACCCGCCTCGGCCAGTACGCCACCCAGATCGATGGGAATAACCGTACCCACGAAGATCTCCCCTGCCTCGCGCATGACCACCAGGGGTGCCCGGCGCGCCGCGTCCAGCAGCTCCGCCGCTTCGTCGTCCTGCAAGTCGCTGAGGGTCTCGTCCAACAACAACGAACCGTCCGCCGCAAAGACCATGGCCTGCTGCAGACGCATGGGGCCTGCGGGCCGACCACCCACCAGCTCGCCCACCAGGAGTTCTCCGATGTATTCGCTCGCCGCCAGGGTGCGGCCCTGCTCCAGCAGCAGACTGCGCAACTGGTCCACCGTCTGCCCCAGCCCGGCCCTGGTCTGGGCTCGCGCTTCGGTGCGGATCTGCTCCTGACGCACACCGTCCACCGCCACTCCCAGCAGGACCAGCAGCACCAGTCCGATGACCGAGGTGCCGCCGACAAACCGTTCCTGGAAACCGGGGCGCCACAGCACCGGAGCCTCGCCACCGCCCCAACGGCCCATACCCTGGCGTAGCATCTGCCATATGCCCAGACCCAGTCCGAAGAGCAGCAGGTTCATCAGCAGCAGTCGCGAAACGTCCAGCATGGTCTCTGCGGGTCCGCTGCGCCGTAGACCCAGGATGAACCCCTCACCCGGACTGCGGGCCGCCACGGCGGGCAGGGGCGCCCACACACACCGCCAGCTGCGACCATCCACGCGGATGACCACATCTTCCCTCTCGCCGCGGCGCAGGGACTCCAGCAGGGCCCCATCGTCCGCATCGGGATACCCTGCGGATCCTGCGTCCTCCAGGCCCTTGGTACTAGCTCGCCACAGCATGACTTCCGTATCGATCTCGGCCCGGGGGCGATAACCGGAGTGGGCCGCGGGACCATCACCCACCAGACGGGACATCACCGTGGAAATACGCCAGGACCTGACGGGGATCTCCACTCGCAGCCAGCCCCGGTCTCCCCTGCGTATGATCTCGCCGGCGAGGATATCCTCCTCGCCGCCGTGATAGGCGCGACGTTCGGTCTGGAACACGGCAACGTCCGCATCGGCATCCTCGCGGCCCAGGACATCCGTCCAGGGTCCGCGGGTAACGACTTCGTACTGGAAATCACCCAGGAATCCACTGGTGTGCAAAGAGGCGCCGTCCGCTTCGGACTCGACGATTTCCACCAGGCAGGGCAGACCCAGATCCTGCAGTGCCGAGGCCTGCCACAACCGCCATGCTGCTTCGTCCCGCCACAATCCGGTACCGCCGACAGCACCCCCCTCGCGCTGCTGCATATCCTGCAGCACATCCCCCAGCAGGTAGCGGTTCCAATCCTCGTCCGACGCCGTGACGACCCCGCGCTTGTTCTGGAGCCAGGCGGTCTCGGCCGCGCTGTAGACTTCCCGCAGGGCGCCGTAGTTCCAGATCGACGCCACCACCAGGGCCAGGGGCCAAACGGCGCGTCGAGGCAGGGAAGCCAACCCACCTGCCACGAGTGATGGAGCCAGGGTCCAGGCCAGTGAGGCCCCGACAGTACCGAAGGCAACCAGGTACCAGGGCGTTCCGGCCACGGCCAACAGGCTACCGGCGGCCAGGGCGGCAGCCGTCATTTCCCGCCACGCCGCGGCCTTGGTGCGGGCCCTGCCACGGCGTGGGGCCACCAGCCCCACGGCCAGGGCCAGGGGAGCAAAGCCCAACAACAACAAGCACAGGTGCAGCACCCAGAAACTCGGAAAATCCACGGGAACGCCTGGGCCGATAAGGCGGGCATTGGCATTCTCGGCCACCACCGATACCAGGTATCGTGCCGCCAGCAGGGCCGCTCCCGTAGCCAGACCACTGGCCACGGCCTGGACCGGGGATCCGTACTCCGGCACGCTGCGTCCACTCCGGTGTCGTACCAGATGCACTACCGTCACGCCCAGCAACATCCCGGTGACCAGGGCGTCGGCTGCGGAAGCGAAAACACCGGCGGCAAACGGGGTCGCGAAATAGGCGGGATCGAAAAGACTGGCCAACGAGTCCGGTGGTACGGGGAAATTGTCCCGGGGCCAGGCCGCGGACACCCATTGGTTGATGTCGATTTTCGCCAGCAGGATCCTGCCCAGCCAGGCGGCCGACAACCCCGCTACGGCCCCGCCCAGAAGCCAGGCGCAGGCCACCGACACCGCGTACCAGACCAGCAACAGCAGTACCCAACGCAAGGCACGGGCTGCCCGCCGCTGCGCTCCGGCCTCGCCTGGATCAATTGTGGCTACAATCACCGGCCCGCCGGTGATTTCGGCCAGGATGATCCGGCGTCGCAACGGTTCGGAAAGCTCCCCGGCACCCGCATCAGGGCCCAGGGTCAAACCGGGCCAACGTTCACCCAGCGTCCCTGCCTCCAGATGGACCTGGCAGGAAACCAGGTATTCACCTGACTCCCATACTTCGCGCAGCAACCAGGTGCCCCGGTCGTGGAGCAGTTCCGGTTCGCCACCGACCGCAGGCATGGGCAGGGGTCTGGCGCCGGCACTCCAGGCCTGGCGCTCACCTTCGCGCCACAACACCACCTCCAGGGGCATGGCTTCGGAGGCCGCCTGCAGGTCGGGCCATGAATCATCGACCAGTTGTCGGGCCAGGTCCCAGGGATCCCCGGGTTGGGCGGGATCATCCGCCTCGTCCCCGTTCCTGGTCATGGATTGCCGCAACTGTTCCAGGGAAGGAGCAAGGGAAGTCAGGGCGGCTACCGCTTCGTCCAGCTCATGCCGCGCCCCGCCGGAGGCTGAACCGTCCTGATCCGTCCGCCGGAGTGCCATGACGTTCCAGGCCGCCAGCACGACAACCACTGCCAGACCCGCCAGGGCCCCGGTCCTCACCAACGCGGCCAGGGTCGCCGGCTGTCGATGGCTACCACCAATTGCCACCGCCAACCCCAGGACCAGGGTGAGCAGGATGAACAGCCAGGGCCAGAGCGGTGCCGGCGCAGAGCCGTTTCCCATGCCCAGCAGCAGGCCCTGGCCGGCAAGGCAGACCAGGACCAGCCAAGGCGTCATGCGGGACCACGACCTGAGCATTCGTCCCCTCCCGGACGCTGTGGGTCAGCGAATGATATTGATCTCAGTCAACGCCCATCCGTCGCCGTCACGGGTCAGGACGATCATCAGGCCCACCACGTCGTCCGCGGTGGAACCGGTGCGGTGACGATGCCAGCGGGCCATGGCGTGGACCCGCGGTGTGTCCTCCGCCTGTTGCATGCGGCGGAAGATGAACGCGTCCGTGTCGTGGATCTGGAAGAGATTCTTGAAGTAGTAGAAGGCCTGACTGGGGCTGTAGACGGCAACGCGCGCGTCGGTGGTGGTGCCGTGGATGCGCAGGCCGTCGTCATGGACCAGGTCGGCCAGCCCCCGCGGGTCCTCTGTCTCCCAGGCCCCGCGCAAGAGTTCGAAGACCGCCCGGGGATCGTCTTGCGGCGGTTCGCCGGTGGGATTCGTCTCGTCGGCCCGGCCCGCCGTACACCAGACCACCAACAGGATGGCCACCGGCAGGACGCGCCCACCAAGGAGCGGGCATCTGGTTCCCGATGCGACGATCACGTCCGACATGGTCCTTCCCCGATTGGGTTTCCGATACGGCGGCCGGGGTTCGCAATCCCCATGCCAGCCCCAGGATACGCCTGGCCCGGATTACACGGGAAATGGGGCCGGCCAGCGCTCCCGGCACTGTCGTCATTATAGGCCGGGCTGCGTCACGGGGGCGACAACCTTCCCGGTGACTTGATGTTTCATTGTTGCACAGCGATAATTTGCCACTAAAGATTATGACTATATAGCCGATTTTTTGCTGCATGGGTATTTCCAGAAAGCAACTGATCGTTTCATGCACCCTAATGCTGGTGGGAATCCTGTTGATCCAGGACCCAGCCGCGGCAGCGCCCGCGCCAGTCGCCCACAACAATGCCCCGTGTGGGTCCTGCCACGAGGGCGGCGCCGCCGCCGTGAGCCACCTCGCCGTGAAGGCTGCCTGCGTGGCCTGCCATCGGTCGGCCCATCAGTCCGGAGAAACCGGTTGGTCCGGGGAAACCGGTTGGTCCGGGGAAACCCGGCCCGTCGACTATTTCCGCCGCAGCGACAATTGCATTCAATGCCATAGCTTCCACGATGCCGCCAAGGTCCTCACCCGTGCCGGCGCCATTGACCTGCGGGAATTGGAGGATGTGGATCCCGGACACTGCCGTGCCTGTCACGGCCCCCGTGGCGATATCGCCACCCTGTCGCCGGCTCACCTGGCGGCGGCCCGGCTCTACCACGAGGATCTGGCCAGCCTGCGCAACCTGTCCCTGTCCGACGCCTGCCTGGCCTGCCACTCCAACAACTCGAGCTCACCCTGGCAGGGGACGGCACCGGGTCGCGTCCTGGCCTTCAACGAACACGCCAGTCATCCCTTCGGCATGCGGGTCACGCCCGGCAGCGGCGACAGCAGCAACTGGATCGCCCACGAGATCGACCCACGCCTGCCCCTGTTCCGCGGCCGCATGGAATGCCAGACCTGCCACCTGCTCACCGCCGACAACGACGACCTCATGGTTCCCTTCCCGGCCAAATACGACTTGTGCAAGGGCTGCCACCGCCACTACGGAGATGACGATGTCCTACCCGCCGTGGTAGCCCGTCTGGATCGCCCCTGACCTCAGCCGGGATCACTCCACAAAGCTGTCGTGGCCGCCGCCCTGGCCGCCACTGTGACACTTTCTGCAGAGAGGTTCCTGGTCGGGGTCCCCGTAGGGATTGGGCAGGGTGTAGGACCCGGACACCACGCCGTCCTGGCCCAGGGTGTCGATATTGAAGTCCCAGCGTCCGGCGGCCGGCGCGGAGGACGCGTGTGCCCGGTGGCAGCTCAGGCACATGACCCGGCTGCTCATGGTCGGTCCCACGGTTGACGTGGTGGTGGTGGTGGGATCAGCGAAGGGGATCTCCGCGAGATAGGCGGTGGCGGCGCTGCCGCCCAGCGGATCCAGCGTGCCATTGTAGACATTGTACTGCGTGGCGCTCCGGTTGCTGAACGTCAGATCCACTCTGTGCCTGAAGCTGCTGCCCATGCGGTTGTGACGATCCAGGTACCCGCCGTGGCACGTGCCACACCAGTTGCTGACACCGCTGCGATAGGCGATATGCAGGGAGTTCGACTCGGCACCACCGGCTTCCAGATCCAGACCGGTGGCATCGAATGCGCCGCCGGAGAAGCTTCCATCGCCCCCGGGAGAGGCACCGTTGCCCCAAAGGAACCGATAGTTGGTGTTTCCGTGGGGGTCATGGCAACTGGTGCACTGCATGGAATCCGCCGGGTAGGAT
>Ga0164315_10003544_pt1 | contig 12113 bp, 9 predicted proteins | sample GuaBasSedimGuay6_FD_113737 | JGI IMG/M metagenome (GOLD analysis project Ga0164315, IMG submission 113737) | Subseafloor sediment microbial communities from Guaymas Basin, Gulf of California, Mexico - Guay6, Core 4569-2, 0-3 cm | ecosystem: Environmental > Aquatic > Marine > Hydrothermal vents >... | reverse complement strand
GGCCTGCGACCTTAATACCCACCGGTGTTTTAATACCCGTTGCTAACATATCAATACGGGTCTTGATTGGCATCACCCAAGCGTTTGTTAGCCCAGGGAACTTAATCAAGTTATCCAGTTCTTTTTTTAACTTCTCCGTAGTCATACCCTCTCGCCACTCAGAATGGGGTTTGAGTTGAATAAAGGTTTCGATCATGGTCAACGGTGCTGGGTCAGTTGCTGTTTCGGCTCGCCCCACCTTGCCGAAGACTGTTTTAACCTCAGGTACAGTACTAATTAATTTATCAGTTTGTTGCAATAACTCACGCGCCTTACCAATTGAAATCCCTGGATAGGTAGTAGGCATATACATCAAATCACCCTCGTCTAAAGGAGGGATAAATTCGCTACCAATATTTTTGGCTGGCATAAACCCCACAATAGCTATAACAATCGCAATCAATACCGTGAGAAAAGGTACTTTCAACACGCCTTTTAACACAGGCTTATAAAGTCCTGTTAGCAGACGATTAATCGGGTTTTTATGTTCAGGCAGAATCTTGCCTCGTACAAAATAACCCATTAATACCGGTACCAGAGTAATTGCTAAAAAAGCTGATGCAGCCATCGCGTAGGTTTTGGTAAAGGCCAAAGGGGCAAACATACGTCCCTCTTGTGCTTCTAAAGTAAACACAGGCACAAAACTAATCGTGATGATTAATAAACTGAAAAATAACGCAGGACCAACTTCAGTGGCTGAATCCATCACAATTTGCCATCTATTTTCTTTCGTTAATGGAGTGCGTTCCATATGCTTGTGCATATTCTCAATCATGACTATGGCACCATCAATCATGGCACCGATTGCAATCGCTATCCCACCTAATGACATAATATTGGCATTAATACCTTGGGCATGCATGATAATAAATGCAGCCAAAATACCCACAGGTAAGCTGATAATGGCAACCAGAGATGAACGAATATGAAACAGGAATATCATGCAAACAAGCGCCACAACAATAAATTCTTCCAACAGTTTATGCCAAAGATTATCAACCGCTCGTTCAATCAAGGCGCTGCGATCATAAACAGGTACAATCTCAACACCTTCTGGAAGACCTTTTTTTAATTCTTCCAGTTTTTGTTTCACAGCATTGATTGTTGTTTGGGCATTTTCACCAAATCGCATGATTACGATGCCACCAACTGTTTCACCTTCACCGTTTAGTTCAGCAATACCTCGGCGCATTTGTGGGCCAGTACTAATATCCGCTACATCCTTAAGTAACAGGGGTGTACCGTTATTATTTACACCTAATGGTATAGTATTAAGGTCATCAATACCTTTAATATAACCTGTCGCTCGCACCATATATTCAGCTTCTGACATTTCAACAACGGATGCACCGATTTCCTGATTGCCTTGTTGAATAGCTATCTGGATCTGTGTAAGTGGGATGCCATAGGCTCGTAACTTATCTGGATCGACCTGAACCTGATATTGCTTAACCATTCCTCCCACCGCGGATACTTCCGACACGCCCGGCACTGTTTGCAATTCATATTTTAGAAACCAGTCCTGAATACTGCGAAGTTGGCTAATATCGTGCTGACCTGTTTTATCAATCAAAGCATAGATGTAGACCCAACCTACTCCGGTTGCATCTGGACCTAACTGAGGTTTTGCAGTTGAGGGAAGATTAGGTGCGACCTGACTCAGATACTCAAGAACTCGGCTTCTCGCCCAGTACAAATCTGTTTTTTCATCAAAGATGATATAGACATAAGAATCACCAAAAAATGAATAACCTCGCACGGTAACCGCACCGGGTACTGATAACATGGCAGTAGTGAGCGGATAAGTCACTTGATCTTCTACTACTTGAGGGGCTTGTCCTGGATAGCTAGTTTTGATAATGACCTGTACATCAGATAAATCAGGAATCGCATCTAGTGGTGTGTTTTTAACTGAATAAAGCCCTAAACCAACAATAATAAGTGCAGCTAATACTACAAAAAATCGATTATTAATTGACCAGCGAATGATTCCCACAATCATTGTTTCAATCCCATATCTTGATGATTTTCTTTGACACCATCAGTGTCAAGTGGCTGAATTGATGTCACATCCAAATCACCACCCTCACTATGGGTAATGTGTAAAACCACCACCATGTCCTGATGAATCTGTGATAAATCTACTGTCTCTGCTACTGAAAAATTCATTGTCATTTCAGATCTATTCCACTCCGGAATAGGCTGATGCGTTACATTGATCATCCGATGCTGCTCTCGCAGATAATTAATCGTTGCATTGACCTTTACTTGTTGGATAGAATCAGTTCCATGATATATTCGCTTGAAATCAGATGTTTTATTTGACTCGGAATCGATCAGGAATTGTGCTGATGTAACGACTTTCTCACCTTCCCTTACACCATCCAAGATCTCAATATTTTCATCGTCAGAACGCCCTACTTTTACTGCTACAGATTTAAATGTGCCTTCCCCTAATGCTAAGACTACTCTATCCATTTCCCCTGTGCGGATCACTGCTTCTCTAGGTAGCATCAAAACGGTATGGTCACTGTTGTTGTGTATAGCAACTTGTGTAAACATGTTGGGCATTAACACTTTGTCTTTATTGCTAAACCGTAAGCGTATTCGTAAAGTACGAGTAGAAGGATCTAATGTAGGGTATATATAATCCACCTTACCTAACCATTCTCTACCAGGTACATAACCCAACGTCATGGTGACAGGCAACCCAACTTTTACTTGTTCAGCCTGTCGTTCAAAAATCTCGGCTTGAACCCATACTTCATCCAAAACACCTATCGACATCATCGATGTACCTGGTTTCACAAAAAAACCTTCTCGAATATTAAGCATTGCAATGACACCTGATTGGGGTGCATAAAACGTCACTGACTGTTTGACTTGTCGATTCTTTTTCAAATTTTGAATAAAGCCTGATGATATTTCCAGGGCTTTCAATCTGGCTTCTGAAGCATTAATCAGACGTTCATTCTTGCGCTGTATAGCAATAAGAAATTCTTCCTGGGCATTGACTAAAGTAGGTGAATATAGAGTATATAAAGCTTGTCCCCGTTTGACTGGGTCACCTGTTGCTTTAACATAAAGTTTCTCAACCCAGCCTTCAACTCGCGGATGAACATGAACTAATCTATCTTCATCATATTGCACATAACCCACCGTCTTGACAGCACTATGGAGTGATTTCCGCACTACTTCTGTAATACGAACCCCCAAATTATTGACCACATCAGGAGAAATTCTAATGGTACCTGGCCCTTCATCTGGTCCAGATGAATCATCTGCATAGACAGGAATTAAATCCATACCCATTGGCGACTTTCCTGGTTTATCACTCTTGAAATCAGGGTTCATAGGTGCAACCCAATAAAGTGGCTTTTCTTCATCAGCTTGTTTACTAATCATAGATGACGAATCAGTCAACAAATCAGGGGCAATATACTTAATTACCGCTATACCAATAATGCCGCCTATCATTAGTAACAGTAGACTTTTCATGATTTTCATTGTTAATTTCCTTCACCCATAGAAGCAAGACTTTTATCTTTTGTAACTAAATAGTAATTAAGTTGTGAAATTGTTTTCTGGCTATTGACTTCTATTTCCAAGTTATCTATTTCGGCATCTAGTACGTCAATTCGTGCCCGCACCACTTCTGCAAAGTCACCTTCATCATTGGTATAGGCCGTTAATGCTGCTTCTGCCTGCTCATGAATCTTAGGTAATAATTGCTGCTGATACAGTTCGGAACGCTGCTCAAGACGCTGCAGTTGCACTTTGGCAGCTTGAAAATCAGCAATCATTTTGCGTAATAATAACCACTTCTGACTCTTAATAGCTTCTGCTTCTGAAACAGAGGCTTGAAGCTGTTTGTCTTGTTTATTTTCTGTAAACAAAGGCAAGTCAAAGTTAATACCAACCGATAAGAAATCAGCGCGGCTTCTACCAGAAGGATCATCCGCTCGATAGCTATAACCTGCATTAAGTCCCCATTGTGATTTATATTTTTGTTTGCTCAGTTCAACATCAGTTTCACTAGCCTTAATTCGGCTTTCCAATGCTAAGACTGATGGATGTTGCACAAAATAAGTAGCCAGTCTTTCTGAAAGATCAGGGTCTTCAAATGTTATCAATTCAGGTTGTTGCAAAACGAGTTGCGGTAATTGCTGATTATCAATTTCAATATTTGAATAGCTTGAAGAACCCAAATCAGGACTTATATACTGCTCAACAAACTGACCACTAACCCATTGAGTGAGCTTCTTTTGTGCGACATCTTGCCGTTGTCTCAATTTTGTCAGCCTGTCATCCAGACGAGTTAATTCGAGTTGTGCTCGAACAACATCCTGTTGTTGTGTGCCACCAAAAGCTGAAGAGTAGCTTGCTGCTGAAATATCAAGTAATTGTTCAAATAAATCACGATCTTCTTCAATGAGCCGAATACTTTCCTTGGCATTGAAAACGTCAAGCCAAAGTCCTGTCACCATAACAGCAATTTGTGCTTTTCTATCTGCACGTAGATGGGGGTTTTGCTCACTTAACAATTGCAATTTCTTGGTTTGAAGACGTAGCGTATCACCACGCGGGAACATCTGACTGATCCCTACTTTTAATTGGGTCATATTTTCCTGATCAAAATCATACCCATCGGTTGGCATATTCAGAAGTGAAAGTGATGCGATCGGGTCGGACAACGTACCCGCTGCAACAGATTGTGACTCTAATGCATCCTGTCTAAATCGATTTTCTACCAACCAAGGATCATTCTTTTGTGCCTGTTCAACAGCAACATCAAGTGGCAGTGTCACGGCTAAATCACTTGCATGTACGGATAAGCTACTAATGAAAAACAAGCCACTCAACAGCGTTAATTGAAAACCAAATTGATACATCATATTAATTTTTGAAATATTCATTATGATGTTTTCCCAAAGTATGCATTTTTCATGAATGAAAAGTGAAGATAAATAATGACGCTTAAAATCGCTGCAAAAAAACACCATATCGAAAAAAAAGCAACTGTGTAAAACCAATATGCCACAATGAAAAACAATAATGCCAAAATACCAAAAAGATTGATCGCTTTGTGGCTAGAAAACATGGGACTAATACACGTTGCAGCAAGGTAGAGTACCATCACTGGAACCTGATAAAAATGCGGTGAAACATACACGATGTTTTTATCAATCACAGAAGTGACCGGAAATTTAACTGTTAAGTACAATAGGTAGAAGCCAACCGCGATCCCCATGACCAGAAATACTGAAATCACATTTTTTTGCCAAGCTACCGTTTCCATTAGCCCAATAGAAAATGGCACAAAGATTGGCCATATCACATGTGAAAACAAGGTGAATGCATATGTCATGGTTTCATTAAGTAAAGGAGCATCGTACCGAAATGAAAGCCACAATAATCCCTCAACAAGCTGCTGAATTCCGAATAAAAGCGGAATCATTGCAAATGGAATTTCCTTTTTCCGTTTCACTTTTTTCAGCGTCACCACTCCAAGAGTAGATAAAGAGATGCCAGCGATAAAACTTGCTGTTGCTGAAAAACACATCGTGACGGCTTCCTTGGTTCGCTAAAAATCTATCTTAACCTTTTACTGGAATATTCAAATATCTTCAGTTCAGATATTGAGCTATGTGGATAAAGCTTACTGACTTCTCACTGTCTGTCACATTACATCCTCATTACAAAATTGTAATCATGATCATTGTTGCCCCCACTACGAATTGGAATAGTTCAACTATTTTAGACAGTTAGTAAAAGATACTATGAGGAGCCATTTATGAAAGTCTGGGCGATTCATTATTAGATGTCTACAATTTTAATTTAAGACAGCAAAAAACATACTTCCCTCGTAATACGTGCCCATACTTCCCCATGAATATTTTGATGCATTAACGTAGTAGAAAAACAAGAAAAATGGAGGGAAGTATGTGGGGTTGTTCGATTTATCGACGAAGCACCGTAGCGCCAGCGAAGTGTGCGAAGAAACCTCTTAAGTTATCTCAGCAATAATAGCCAACTTCCATGTGCCTATATCTTCTTTATTCTAACGAAATAAATCTAACTCATTCTGGATAGATAAAGTTCGTTTTTTATCTTCCTCTTCAAAAGCTTTTTTTATAGTAAAAATTATTTTATCTAATATAGCGCCATAAATATTAATTTCGTTTCTATGTCTATATAGCAGAGTCAGGCTCCGTGAGAATTCATCTCGGCGATGCCCACCCAAAAAATCTTCTGGTATATGATCATGCTCACTGTCAGCAGTATATTCAGAATAAAAAACATTTGCGAAATATAAATCTAAGTCAACTAATCTATCCTCCATTAGAATGCTTTCTTTAGTAGCTTTCACCAAAAAAGGAAGTTTAAATTTTCGCGTATACAATATGTCATCTAACCTATCAATAGAATATTTTTCTTTCTCTTTTGATTGATCTACTGATTTGAAATTTAGTAATAATTCTATTCTTTCTTTAGCCGTTAACGTATAAGAAACGTTATAATTGGCCGCATAATCAGGTATTATAATAAAAGGTCTGTATGTTAACTCTCCTTCCAAGTTTCTGGTATTAACTATGGCCATCATTTTTTATCCTTATTTAGGTATTTTTTCTCTTCATCAATCTTCATCCCAACACAAAGATACCTCTATATCACTTAAGGCAACTATAGTTGCCATCAATAAAAACAGACATCTGATTAATATTCCTAAAGTGCAAAAAAACTGCCTCAGAATTAATGAATAAAGCCCATTGTAGATTTTGTCTGCTTCATTGCAGTTGACTCACCAATACTACTAATCATGTCTTTTTTTAGCAGCGAATTTCTACCATCACGCACTGCTAAAATAAGTGCATTGGTAATAATGCTCTTAAGTTGTCTTACATCAGCTACATTAGCAATCTCACTAATTACCTGTTGACTTAATTTTTGTGAAAAGTCAGCCTCAATTTCTAATTCAGTTAACAAATTTGTGTACGTCAACTTTGCTACCTTTTTAATCTGATTATTACTCAACCGCTGAATATGACAAATTTCAAATCGTGACAAAACGTAATCTGGAATTTCACTCACATTATTTGCTGTCGCAATATAACTGATCTCAGATGCATCAATAGAGAACTCCAAAAACTCATCAATGAACACTTTAGCTGAGTGTTGTTCAAGAAGACTCAAAAGTGAATTAAGTGGATCGGGTGCATTTGTAACGTTAGATCTTGTCTTATCAATCTCATCTAAAACAACAATGCCATTACAAATTTTTTGTGTCATCAATAATTTGGCAATAGAGCCAACATTTGAATTACCCCATTTTGATGATGTTCCTGTCAGCACAAAACCCGCTGATGCTGTCGCAAAATCAATAGCTACCTTAGGCACAGCTAACAGCTCTGCTAGTTTTGCAGTGTAGTATGTTTTGCCAATACCAGGTTTGCCCACTAAAAGCATTGGCCGGAACTTGATGCCTTTTGTTTTACTAATTGCTGTCAGTAGTAAGTTATCAAAGATCCTATTAGTGACATGCTGAAAATTGGGGAATTGCTGATTCAGTAATGTTCTATTCTTTTCAATCGTTTTCCTATTATGCTTCACCTTCACTCGAGCAGGCTCAACTATAAAGTTTTTAGTGATAAGCTTCTGCTCATGATTTAATTCTTCGAACCGTCGCTTACATTTCGTCTTATCGAATAGAGTAATAAAAACACTTCTCATTGCGGTTGATGTTGTATCAGTATTAGTCATACCTTTACGCCACCATTTTCTGGGATTCATTTGCTCGCTTAATAGTATTTTCAAAACCATCAGCAATACACGATAGATCCTGTTTTACAGTCAGCCATTGGCCTTTTTCAATAACAGATGCTCTTACGAACCCACCATCTAAAATATCGCCATCAATTTTCATTTTAAACACAAATGCCTGACGTTCATCACTATCCTCATTTACGTCTTTTACTTCAAATGTAAAAGAATGATCTTCATTAACCCTTTTCAATAGACTGTCGATCTCGACAGCAATTGTTTTAACTGAAGCGATCATGACATTAGATAATCGGTATTCACCAACTTTAGTCAGGGCTCTGTATGAATCTAGACAATCAATCATTAATTCGAAAGCAGATCTTGTGAGCTTGATGGCAGTAAATGCATCTTTTATAAAAAACTGTGTGATCGCCTCATAGCCTAGGTTTTGTTCTGCATCAGCTAATGCCGATGCGCGTGAAACTCCAACGCCCAACACTTCATTCTCACTATCTATAAGAGCGGTATAGTCATTTGAATTCACATCCTTGAATTCTGCATCAAATAACTGTTTTATAGTTTCCATAAAGTGTAAAACACGTTCTTCAATCAACATTAAATCTGACATGGCATACTTCCTTATATAGTTTTATCATCACTTCTTAACGATATTGTATTGCTAAATCAAAGTCACAATGATAAGATATGCTAACATTTAATGATAACAATGTCAATTCATTATCACATTATTAGGTATAGGTTATCGCTCATGGATACAATAAACAGCCCCTCTGATGACGCTTCAAAGATAAGACGACTCAATTTAGAAATTCAGTTGGAACATGGCGATCTAAAGCTTTTAGCTGAGAAACTCGGTAAAAATGCTAATTATCTATCACAATTATTTAGCTTAAAATCTAAACGTTCACTCAGCAATAAACTAGCTAGAAAAATAGAAGAAGTGTTAGAGCTAGATAAAGGTATATTGGATCGTAATCCTGTTGAAATTGATAGCGAAGCAGATTGGGCAGAAGAGAATAATCGTGCTCAAGAGGGCTTAGATCAGACTATTAAATCCAATAGAATGTCAGATTTAGCATTCGAACTATTGCAAGCACGTATTAGACAAATGACGCCCAAAGGCTTAATGATAACTGCTGCAGAAATTACATTTGATGATCAAGTTTATGTTATTCCCATACTCGTTAAAAATAGCAAGAACTGGCCATTATTAGCGGTAGAAACCACACGTTCAAAGTCAGGACTGGCAAGAATTCTGGCCCAGTCAAATCTACTATCCTCAATGTCACTCACGGGTTGTAAACATGGATTACTTGCCACGGAATCTGATGGTCAACTACTCGAAAAATGGTTTTGTTATACCGGCGGAAAAATCACTCTCTTAAATAACAAACCGAACAGCATCGTAGCTTAATATCTAGATTCAAAAGCCTAAGCTAGGCTCCATACATAATCGATGAGGTTAGAAGCAACCTTTTATATATTAGAATGTTTCTTTAAGGTTGACCTTACTTCATTGACCACATAAGTGTTTACATTCCGTGTTTAGCAGTGTATTTTTGATTTATGGATAAATCTGTACTCTCTGCTCTCATTGCACTATCGCCATCATCGATGACAAAAATAGCTCGTAGTGCTGAAATCGATCATAGTAACCTATCAACTTGGTTGCGTGATCTGCGTGTTCTCAGTGAAGATGCACAACAACGCCTTGCTGACGTATTGGGTCTAGCAGGTGAAGAGCTGGCAACTGATCGTGTATTTTTCTGGAAAACAGATCGTGATTTTGACAGTTTGCAGCTAGTACTGGATAACCTTGTCAATAATGCAAAACTAATACCGTTAGTAAAACAACGCGGAAAACGCTATGATTTTGCTGACTTATTTGCACAACCTATGGCCGCTTTAGTCAGTGATGCGGGGCTTCGTGCAGTGCTTTTTCTGAAAACACCGATCGTCAAAGATATAAAGTACGCAGGTGAACTGCCTTGGTTCTCTCCTAAATTCCTTGTCGGGACCTCTTGGTTACGCGACCTCGATGACAAGTCTTTCCCAGAGCCTATTCAATTAGATAAAGCGCTTTATCAGCGTTGGAAGAATGGCACCATTACTGTAGATGAGTTTAATGCATTATTGTCAGAAACTAACGCTGTTGCATGGAGTACTGTCATTGATAAGGCCCTGAGCTTAAATCTGACACCAGAGCAAGTGCTTTTACTATTAGATCGCTAAATCTCATCACTTACAACAGCGAATCAAGTGCTACGAAAGACATTATGTCGGCTGTAGAATTACTTATTTATCTGGATCATCAATCGTGTCGCCATTACGATTTAGCTGATAACTGCACAAATCGTAACACCTTAAATCATCACTCTTATAGCGCCTTTTGTTAGTCGCATCAGTTTAATTTCCACCTAAAAATATCTCTTTTCTCACCACACCAATACACTGTATCATGGTTATTAATAAAATAAACATTGCATTTCAGTGTATTTTGAGTATAATGCTGAATATCAGTGTATTGCTGTGTATATTTTATCCAGGAGAAATAATATGTTTTCGTTAATCATAACCGTACAAAGTATCGCGTGTATAGCTACATTAGAATCAGTCTTCTCAAAATTGAAATCCTATCAGCAAGACAATGTAAAAACACTACATTGTGACGATGACTATTCAATACCCAGTTTGATTTGGCCTCCACCGTCGATACATAGCTTCTTGTTTAACCTCACCAGACACAACAATCTCACCTACTCTATTTTTTACACTTTTCCTTTCACCACAAGATCAACGGCTATAGCCGATAGCGTGTTAACTCAGCCTCATGAAAACGACTCCAACTTATTGGAGGTGAAGTAATGAATGATTTAACGTCGTTAGAGATAAATACTGCCGATATTGAATTACCTGCTTCTCAACCAATTCATATCCCTACCCCTGTATCAGCACCCTTTATATTTACTCTATGGGATTCAGATCAATCTAATCTTAATAAAGAATTTTATTTGGATGATGATTGCAATATTAAGAAATCATCATCAGCACATATGTCCTCAGGCTCATTCAGAGTCGTTGAGGTAGCTACTCCGGAAGATTTAAATAAGCAGTTCAATAATCTCAATCACAATCAAGCTGTTTCAATAGGTTTGCCTTTTGACAAGATGACTAATACTCCATTGCTAAAGGGGAAAGTATCTTCTAAAAATAATCATAAACCTGGAACCATTAACCGAACAAAAGAGCATATGCAGTTTTCAAACTGCTTCCTTATTGATATTGATGATTCAGATCTCACTATTGACCAGATCCTACCTACTCTCTGCAGTATTGATCCAAACCTCATGCAAGCAGCTATTTTAATTAGACCATCATCATCGTATGGTATTAGAAAAGAGGGGGATCAATCATCACCCAAGCAAGGTTCATATCATATTTGGGTTGGCGGTGTTTGCGATCCGACTGATATAGATCGTTACGGTAAAGCATTTTCAGAGCGCTGTTGGCTACACGGCCTAGGTAAAATAGTAGTCTCAAAGTCAGGTTCTTTTTTAGAACGGCAATTAGTAGATGCTTCTGTTTTTAGCCCGGAGCGACTTGTGTTTGAGGCCAAGCCAATATTAGGCGAAGGGATAACTCAAGATGAAAGCAAGCATATATTGAGTCCTGGCTTCGGAGTATTTAATACAACATTATTACGAGATCTAACCCCAGAAGAAAGAACGCGTAAGCAGGCATTAGTAACTAAGGCAAAACGAGATAAACAGCCCGATGCTGATAAACTCAAGAAAGTCTATATTACTAACTGTGTTAAAAAGGCTGTACAACAAGGTTCTAGACCTGAGGTAGCACAACGCCATATTAATGCTTCATTAGTAACTCATGAGCTATACAGTTCACAATCGGTCAAATTTGATGATCATGGAATTGTAACCGTTGCAGATATTTTACAAAACCCTGCTAAATTTGATGAGTGTACTTTAGCGGATCCTCTCAACTGGCATTATGACGATCAATGTAACGTTGCTAAGTTCTATGCGAATGATGGTATTCCCTGTATTAACTCTTTCAAACATGGCGGTTATACACTATCTTTAAAAGCTGAGCCAGAGAAGCCTCAAACACCAGAAATGATCGGGAAGCTTATTACTAATGCTATTGAGCAAGGTGATTTAACGATTGCTAATCACCTTATGTGGATCGTCGATACAATCATTATGTTTGACTTAGACTCCTGGGCCGAAGATGAACTATTAACTACTGTCATTAGTAGTCTAAATCTAGGAAAG
>Ga0164315_10003543_pt1 | contig 12115 bp, 12 predicted proteins | sample GuaBasSedimGuay6_FD_113737 | JGI IMG/M metagenome (GOLD analysis project Ga0164315, IMG submission 113737) | Subseafloor sediment microbial communities from Guaymas Basin, Gulf of California, Mexico - Guay6, Core 4569-2, 0-3 cm | ecosystem: Environmental > Aquatic > Marine > Hydrothermal vents... | reverse complement strand
TGTTTTTTCATCATCTGCGTAACAATAACTACAGTTAGAACTACAACACCAGGATTAACATTTGCAAGCCATTCAGGTTTTGCAGCTTCATTCAATAGACGAATTACATACTTTGGCATTGTTGCATAAAGCTGACCTTGGATTAACCAAAATCCAGCAATGATAAGTGTAAGAACCCACAAGCGTGGTTTATCGAGAATACCTTTCAAAGCTCGCATTGTATCTTTTATTGATTTACTACCCGCAGTATGATCTGGTTCATCAAAAAAGAAAAAAGTGAAAAGAAGTGCAATGAATGCCATGCCAGCCGAGAAGAAATTGACATATTCTAATCCAAGTCCTTGTCGTATAAATGGAACAAATGTTTTACCGCTAAATGCACCAATATTTACAATCCAATAAAAGAGTGAAAAACCGCGAGCACGATTCTTTTCATTTGTAGTTTTTGCTACAGTTCCAGTAATTAATGGTTTAATAAATGAAGCACCAACCAGTAGTACAGTTAAGAAAAATATTACTGGGAGTTTTGTTGTGAAAACTCCAAGGAAGAAATATCCAAAAGTTAACAAACTGAATGCAATCAGCAATCCTTTTCGAAATCCAATTTTATCACCATATGCACCAACAAAGGTGGGGAGGAGATAAAGTAATCCATAAAAAAGACCAACAATAAGTCCAGTTTCAATATCAGTGAAGCCAACTATGTCAGTCATGTATAAAGTTAATACAATAAAGAATCCATAATATGCAGCTCTCTCACATAACTCCATAAAATTAGCAAGCCAAAAATCTTTAGGAAATTTCCAACCTTCTTTTTCTGAAACTTCAATCATTTCAATTCCATAATAGTTAGTAAAATATAAATATTGAGAGCTAAGATAAGAATAAAAAATTAAAGATTGACCGAATAAAATGAGGGATAAAAATACTTAAAAGTAATAATAGGAAAGAGTTAGAAGAAGCTTATTAAAAAATAAAAAGGGAATCCCCTCTGAGGTGAGGGGATTAGAGTGAACTAATATAAGTTTAAAAAATAGCTTTATTAAACAGCACTAGATATTACTTTAAGCTTTCTTTTTTAGATCCATTCCACATTTGGAACATTCGCCAGCTTCGGAACTTGCGGGTTCACATTTCATTGGGCATTCGTAAGAGACACCGTCTTTTGTATTTGCTGCTGTGCACCCGTCAGTTTTGCATTCATCTGTACAGACATGTTTTGCTGTTTTTGCTTTTACTGCTGCACATCCCTCGGTTTTACATTCAGCGGTGCAAACATGTTTTGATGAATTTGCTTTAGCTGCTTTTGCATCAACTGCTGCACATCCTATTTCATGGCATTCATCTGTACATTTGTGCTTAGCTTTAGCCGTTTTTGAACCCATAGCATTGCAACCGTCAGTTTTGCACTCATCTGTGCAAACATGTTTCTCCATCGATTTTGCAGGCTCTGCCGGTTTATCTTGAGCAAACATGTTTGTTGAAAGAAGCAGAGTTAATGTTACGACTGCCATTACTTTGATAATATTTATTGTTTTCATTCTATATCCTTTATTAGTTAGAAATTCTGATTGCAAGTTGCAGATTTAACAAAAGATCATTTGTCGTATAGCTGACATATATGAAAAATCCCAAGTATTATTAGTTAAATACTTCGTTTTGTTTATAACTAGATTGGCGTAAACTTATTTTTATCAAAAGAGAAATGTGGAATCATATAATGAGAGATTAACATTATTTTCACCTCTCACCTTTATTTTAGTGAGTATCACAACTGCTACAACAGCTAATGCTATTACTTTTAACTTTTTCCATCGCCTCTCTTCCTTCTTTGAAAGCAAAGTAGGAAATACCCAGTGCGCCTAATAGATCTAAGTAAGCTATCCCAAAAATCTCATATAGACCACTAGAAGCTAGAAGGATAAATGATAAATAAAAACAAGCTTTCGTACAATTAGCATCAGCAATAATTGCATCGGATTTTAGTTCATTACCAACTTTTAGTTTTGCTTTCATTAAGAAATACATTGTGACAATTGAGACTGTTGAGATAATCATTCCCATAAGAGTTGTATCTGGTTTAATGCCATATACAATATTAATTATTGAACCAATAACCAAGCCTGCAGTTAAAATATAGAATGCGATTCCAGTTATTCGTAATGCAGTTTTTTCAAATTTATCATGTTCTTCAACATTTGTGCTTTTCATTCGAATGATCATGTGCAAAACTCCGATGCCTGAAATTACCTCGACAAAACTATCAAGTCCAAAACCAAAGAGAGCAAGGGTTTCATCCTCATAACCAAACACTACAGAAACAACACCTTCAACAATATTGTACAAAACTGTTATGATTGCTAAGTATAATGCGATTTTTAATAATTTACTTTTAGTCATTTATTATTTTCTATTTTAATTGGATTTCTTTTAATTATAATCTACTTTGTAAATATAATACCAGAACTCTTATTTAGCACGTATTTTTTCAGAAATAACAAAATCTTCTAGATCTTTTTGAGTTGGTAGACCATTTTGATAGTATCTACATGAAAGAGAAGGGGTTTTACTTTCCGGCAAGCCCTCTAGGTCATTACCATTAATTAGAATTGTAGGTGAACCTCTAAATTTATATTTTTCTGCGTCTTCTTGAGATTCAACTAAAACTTCTTCAATATCAATTTTCATTTCTGATTCCGAAATAAATTCTTTAACCATCTGAAGAACTGTTTCAGAATTTGGACAACCTTCAAAATATTGAACATCAATTTTTAAATTACTCATTGTTTAACTCCTAATTCATTTATCCTTTTCCAGTTCTTCTCTTTTCTAAAAGTTATTATGGCTTGATAAATTGTTTGCTACGGTATTAGAGTATTTCTTATTGTGAGATAAAATCCCCTCAGTTGAAGAGGGGATTTTTAGTGGAAAATCAATTTAAGCTTTCTTTTTTAATTCCATGCCACATTTTGAGCATTCACCAGGTTTATCACTTGCAGGTTCACATTTCATAGGGCATTCGTAAGAAACTTTCATTGCAGTGCATCCATTAGCTTTACATTCATCATTACAAACATGCTTAGAATCTTTTGTTTTAGCTACGGTACATCCATTATCTTTACATTCGTCATTGCAAACATGCTTAGCTTCTTTTGAACAGCAAGGTTTATCAGCTTTTGCTGTGCAACCGTTTGCTTTACATTCATCGTTACATACATGTTTTGCTTCATTAGCACAACATTCCATTTTGCAATCATCTTTACACGGCTCCTTTGCTGGTTTATCCTGAGCAAAAATTGATGAAGAAAGAACTAATGCGAATAGAATTACTACCATTTTTGTAATTAGTTTTGTAGCTTTCATAATATATCTCCTTGTGTGATTATTTTATTATTATAAGTAATAACAATTTAATTATTGTTTTGTTAGTTAAAAGACATTTCTAAAACTCGCCGTTATATTTATTTATTTCAATTACATATGCTGAGTAACCTAAACTAAAAATTTTATCAGCTAATTTTTCAACAGTTGTCTCTTTATCGTTATAAAGAATTGTAACAACTTTCTCTTCAACGCTAACTTTTAAATCAACAACTCCTTCCTCTTTAGGAAGATTATCGAACATTTTTGTTTTGCAGTTTTCGCATGTTAGTGAAGTATCGAACGAAACTATTTTGTAATTATCCTCTACAGAAGTAGCACTGCATGCTGCGAGTAGTAGAAGAATAATTCCCAAAACCATATATTTCTTTTTCATTTTTCTCACCTTTAATTTAGTTTATAACGTGCACCGATATAAAACATTCTTCCAAAAACTGGAGCCCAAATGACTGTGGCGTCAAAGTCAGGACCAAATGGATCATCGGCATTTATAATTGGGTCTTCTTGAGTATAATCTGTTATATTTTCAGCACCAACAAATATTTCCCAATCCTTAAATATTCGTTTTACTTGTGCATTTAGTAATGTGTAGCTTGGTGAATAATTATTCTCAACTCTATTTGGAATACGTGATTTACCATTGAACTGGGTAGTTAAATCATATTGCCAAGCTCTTAATCGACTTAAATATGAAAGAGTTATAATACCTTTCCATTCTTTGTTTAATGGATTTGAAAGTAGATTCCCACTGTAGTTCGTTTTAACATCGTTAAAACGGATAGCACCAAGGAAATCCAATCGTGGGATAATTTCGTATCCCAATTCTAGCTGATATGTGTTTGAATATGAATCGCCATCTAAATTATAGAAATTTACTTCACGACTACTTTTATCTATATCAACAACGACTTTGTTAATAAATTCCGTTCTATAGAATTCAAGACCAATTCTCATTTCTCTACCAAACAGAGTGTAATATTGAGTTAAGTTCAATCCAATATTTAACGCTTCTTCTTGGCCTAACTCTTCCTGAAAAATAAATTGGCGTGAACTAGCGAGTAGCGATATATTTTCTGCAATAGCTGTAGCTGTTCTATATCCTTTTCCTATTGAGAAGCGAAGTGAAGTACTCTCGAGCGGAGAATATCTAATGTGCAAACGAGGAGTTATGAATGTTCCATAAACATTGCTGAAATCACTTCTAATACCACCAATAACTGAGAATGAATATACAGGATTGTAAGTATATTGGAGGAACACTCCAGGCATGGTATCATCGTTTATCTGATTAATATTGTTAAACGACTCATCAAATTTGTCGTAATTTAAACTTACACCTGCATTTATTTTATGATCAACATTATAAAAGTTTGATTCAAAAATAAGATTTGAATAGAAACTGGTCTGTTTCGCATTATAGCCTCTTAGTCCAAATAGTGATTCTTGATTATGTTGAGTAAACATGTTAATAAATCCAATAGAAGCATTTGAATTACCACTAAAAATATAGCCAACTTTACCCCATACTTGAAATCTCTCAGTTTCAATTTCAGTTTTATAGGGATCAGAAATATCCGTGTCATCATTAAACCCGATTTGGCCACCAGCACGTTTATCGGATATTAGTTGTAATGTTAATTGAGCAAACCAGTGTTCGTAGTCGCTATATTTCCATCTATTAAAAATATTAAATTGTTTAACATTCGGAAGATCGAGAAAAGTGTCACCATTGTTATCAACGCTATTGCCAAAATACTCACCATGTATCATCACATTTGTTGAGAGGTTTTCATTAATGTTGAAGGATGCAACTCCATTCAAATCAGTTTTAAATACACTATTTGTATAGATGTCAAAATATAGTTTCTCATCTTCTGGCTTTTTAAATTCAACATTTATCTGTCCAGTCATTGGCTCGGGACCATTAATAACTGAAGCAGTCCCTTTCGAAATTTGCACAGATTGCATCCATGCACCCGGAATAAAATATAACCCAAGCGTAGATGCCAATCCCCGCATGTTGGGAATGTTTTCTGTCATCATTTGACTATATTTACCAGAAAGACCAAGCAGTTTAATTTGCTTTACTCCAGAAACAGCATCGGAGTATGAGACATCAACAGAGGGATTCGTTTCAAAACTTTCTGAAAGATTGCAGCATGCAGCCTTGGAAAGTTCTTTTCTTCCAATCTCTTCTGTGTGAATTGTTTCAAACTCTTTAATTGTAATGCCGGTTGTTTTTGCGGTTACAAGAACATCATTTAATTCTCTGGTGCGGGTTAATATTAATTCAACATATTCATCAGATTTTTTGACCGTAACAGTATCAGGCTTATACATAATATGACTGATAACTAGTTTTGGAGACTCTTCCGCAGTTTTGATTAAGGAAAATTTCCCATTAATATCACTAGCCGTTCCGATAATTGTATTAGCCCAAAAAATATTTACCCCGGGTAATGGAGTGCTTTTTCCATTTTCTGATTGTTCGTATATAATTCCATTTAACTTCTGTGAAAATAGAGCTGATGCACAGAGCAAAAATGAAAGAAGTAAAAGTTTCATTAGTTTTCCTAAAATTATAGTTGTTAGATCGTGTAGGTTTGCTCAAAAATTAAATAAGCTCACCTTGGTGAGTTACAAAACTAGAATTAAAGGAATTTTTAGTGTGTGGGTCTGTATTAAAAGATTCTTTCCAAAGACTTTTGGAATTTCATCTTTCTGATTAATTGAGAGTTTACTAGAAATGTTTGTAGCGTTATGTATTTCACTATTTGAGTCAATAAATTCCGACTCAATTCTATCAAGTTTTTTTAATGAAAAAGAGATATTTGCAAATAGGGTAGGGGAGGTGTATTCAATATTTTCATCTAGGGAACATCCAGTTGAACAATCTGCACAAGCATGCAATGTTGTGCTTTCAAATTTTACGCTAACATGTTCCTTCTCTGATGTACAGCAACTAGTCTCTTCAACTTCAATTTCTACTACGTCACCACAACAATTTGTTGTTTCAACAACTTCAGTTTCTTCATGGTGACATTCACAATCAATGAACATGAATGCTTGACCGGAGGAGAAGAGAAGCAAATTCAGAATTAATATAAAAGATATATGTTTACGAAATTTTTGCAATATGTTACTTTGTTTTTTCATCAGTGGTAAAATATAAAAATTAAAGTGTAATTGATGTTATATAATTTCACCTATTTGTTACATAATTTCAGAAGTGAAAGTATTTCATTACACAAACCAACAATAAAATTTATATTGAAGCAAGCATTATAATGGATTGTTGATGACTTATGAACTCAATTTAATTCTTTTAAGTCGTAATGAGTTACTAATTACAGATACAGAACTTAGTGACATTGCTAAAGCTCCAATCATTGGATTAAGAAAACCCAATGCAGCAAACGGTATTCCAATTGTATTATAAACGAATGCCCAGAAAAGATTTTGTTTTATGGTTCCGAGTGTTTTCTTTGAAAGCGTAATGGCTGATAATACACCATTTAAATTTCCACCAATTAGTGTAATATCCGATGACTCGATTGCAATATCAGTTCCAGTTCCTATTGCAATTCCTAGATCAGCTGTAACCAATGCGGGGGAATCATTGATTCCGTCACCGACCATTGCTACCTTTCTACCTAGCTTCTGCAACTCTTTTACTTTTTCTGCTTTTTGATTGGGGAGTACACCAGCAAAAACATTTTCGATACCAACACGATTTGCTATCGCATTGGCTGTTTTCTCATTATCCCCTGTTAACATAAATACATTAAGTCCTGATTTTTTCATTTTTGCAATTGCTTCTTTAGAACTGTTTTTAAGCGGATCTTCAATTGCAAACATACCGGCAAGTTCATTATTTACAGCACAAAAAATGACAGTCTTACCCAGCGAACTCAGTTTCTGGAATTGATCATTGACACCACTTAGATTAATAGAATATTGTTTCATTAATTTTTCATTTCCTAAAGCAATATTTTTATCAATAATTTTTGCAGTAATTCCAAACCCAGAATTGTTTTGAAAAGATTTAACTTCAATAAAATTGACACCTAATTTCTCACCGTACTCAACAACAGCTGATGCTATGGGGTGTTCACTTTTCTTTTCAACAGATGCTGCTATAGTGATTAATTTTTCCTCGGAAATACCAATTGGAATGATGTCGGTCACTGTTGGGGTTCCCTCCGTTATAGTTCCAGTCTTGTCTAATATAATTGTATCAATTTTATGAGCCATCTCCAGGCTTTCGCCATTTTTAATTAATATACCATGTTGTGCTCCCAATCCGGTTCCAACCATTATTGCAGTAGGGGTTGCGAGGCCTAGAGCGCAAGGGCATGCGATAATTAATACAGCAACAAAATTAATTAATGCAATATTAAAATTATTTGACTCTGCAAAAAACATCCAGGCAATAAATGTTAAAAATGAAATCATAATAACAGCGGGCACAAAAATGGATGAGACTTTATCTGTAAGTTGTTGAATAGGTGCCTTAGAACTCTGTGCTTCCTCCACCAATTTAACAATTTGACCAAGAACTGAAGTATCTCCAAGAGCTGTAATTTCAAAATTGAATGTGCCATTTTTATTTATTGTTCCACCAATTACTTTTGCCCCGATACTCTTTTCCAAAGGAACACTTTCACCAGTTAACAAAGACTCATCCACAACTGAAGAACCGTTAACGACTATACCATCAACTGGAATTTTTTCTCCAGGTTTAATAATAACTTCACTACCTATGGACAGTAATTCTAATTTTATTCTTTTTTCTTCGCCATTAACTAGAATTATTGCCTCCTTTGGCTTCAACTCTAAAAGCTTCTTAATGGCTCCACCAGTTTTCTTTTTTGCACGTGTTTCCAGTAGTTTCCCCATAGTAATGAGGACAATAATTACAGCAGCTGTTTCAAAATATACATGAGGAATTTTGTCACCCACTTTTAACCAATCTGGGAAAAGAGTTGCGGTAACGCTGTAACAGTAGGCAGCACCGGTTCCAATTGCTACGAGTGAATTCATTTCGAATGAGAAATGTTTTAGATTAGTCCAAAATATTTTGTAAAACCTTTTGCCGGAAATAAAAATTATTGGCGTCGTTAGTATTAGTAATATTTTATTTGTGGAATCAATATCAAATGGCCAAACGGAAATAAACCAAGACAATTCACGCGACATACTTATAATAAATATTGGAAGTGTGAGAATAAGAGAAAACAAAAAATCATTCTTCAAATTTTCGTAATACTCATCTTTCAATCCCTCGTTATTTTTCTTTAACTTTTCTGATTGTAATACTTCGGTGTGAAGTTTATACCCATATTTTTCTATAGCTTGCTTGGCAGTATCAAGACTCACTCTATCGTCAATATTAAAGGAAACTTTTTCATTTGAAAAATTTACTGCAACATTATCAATCCCATCTATTTTATTGAGAGCCTTTTCGACACGTGTCACACAGCTTGCACAGGACATGCCTTCAACGGGTAAATTGTATTTCATAATTGCACCATTTCGAATTTCGAATATTGATTATGGAATTCGAATAATGATATTTCCAAACTAAAAGAAAAATTTCAAGCAACTTATTCCACTATTCCGTTTTTAATTGATTACTTTGAATCCAGCTTCTTCAATTGCAGAAACAATTTTTGTTTCATCAAATGAAGTGGTATACTCAACTTTTGCAGAGCCAATTTCTACTTCGTAGTTATTGAAATGTGCATCTTGGAGTTCAATTTCAACCGATTTTACACAGTGTGGACAAGTCATTCCATCTATCTTAAAACTTTTTTCCATTTTCATTTTCCATAATATTTGATAAATAAAAATAACTTATCAGAAGCAATTTGAGTTATAGAATATTGAAAATTTGTTATAAGATTATAATATGTGTTTAAAAAGGATTTTTGACTTTGTGAATATAAGTTCACTAATGCCCTATTGAGTCAATGGTTTTGCGAAGGCTATTTTGGTCATTTTTAAATTGGCTTGCAGTTAAACCTGTAACATTTTTGAATTGACGCGAAAGATGTTGAACGGAGCTATAACCAAGTCTATAAGCAATTTCGCTTAAAGTTAATTCATTATATTTAATAAACTCTTTGGTCTTTTCAATTTTCTGAAGAATAATATATTGCTCAATAGTTATTCCCTCAGTCTTTGAAAAAAGAGAACTTAGATAGTGATAGTCTTTGTTAAGTTTGCTACTTAAATAGTTGGAGAAATTTATTTCATCCATATCTATCTCTTCGTATTGCTGTATTGCTGAAATAATTTCTGTTTTAATTTGTTCAATTGTTTTACCTTTTGAATCTTCAATTAATTCAAATCCATTCTTTTTAAGTATTTCGGAAATTTGTTGTAAAGGTAGTTCATTTACCGGCAGTTCGGTTTCGACTTCGCCTAAATTAATAGATAAAATATTTATTCCAAGTTTTTCAAATTCCTCTTGTACTACTTTAATGCAGCGAGGACAAACCATGTTTTTGATATATAGTCTATTATTGTTCTGCATAATTCGTCTTTCATATTTTTATGAAAATAAAATAATATATTTGATAAGTAATTACAATTCTATAAAGTGTAAATTGCTTTGAGATAATTGAAAATAATGGATAAAAAATATGAATATTATTATACTAGATGGATATACATTAAACCCTGGTGACTTGAATTGGAATGAAATAGAAGAGCTAGGAAATCTTAAAGTCTATGAGAGAACTGAAGAAAATTTAGTAATTCAAAGATGTAAAGATGCTGAAATAATAATCACAAATAAAACTATAATTTCAGCAGATATAATGTCACAACTGGGGAGTCTAAAATATATTGGTGTACTTGCAACAGGATACAACGTTGTTGATGCAAAGGCAGCATCAGAGAAGAATATCGTAGTAACAAATGTGCCAGCATACAGCACTGACTCAGTTGCACAGCTAACATTCTCATTATTGTTGGAATTGGTTATGAATGTTGGAATTCACAACCAATCAGTAAAAAATGATGAGTGGATAAACTCAATGGATTTTAGTTATACAAAGAGTCCTCTTATTGAGCTGCAAGGTTTAACATTTGGTATTGTTGGATATGGGGGAATTGGAAAAGCAGTAGCAAAAATTGCGAGTGCATTTGGAATGAATGTTCTCGTTAATAACAGAAGTGAAATCAAAGATGCTCCGGAATATGTTACAGTAGTTGATAAAAGGGAGTTATTTAAAAATTGTGATGTAATTTCACTCCACACGCCATTAACAGATGAGAATTCACAATTTGTAAACAAAGGAATGCTAGCTCTGATGAAACCAACAGCATACATTTTGAATACTGGGCGTGGGGGATTGATTAATGAAACAGATTTATCTGAAGCCCTGAATAATAACAAAATTGCTGGCGCAGGACTCGATGTCCTTTCAACTGAACCGCCTCAATTGGACAATCCATTATTAAAAGCAAAAAACTGTGTGATAACTCCTCATATTGCCTGGGCTACAATAGCAGCTCGCAAAAGATTAATGAATGTTGCTGTTGAGAATGTGAGAGCTTTCATAAATGGGAAATCGCAAAACGTCGTAAATTAAAAATTAGAGAAGAATAATTCCTCTAAATTAGAGATTATCTTTAATCTTTTTTGGTAATCCAGCAAATACTAAGTTATAAGAATCATCAATTAGTTCTTCTATCAATGATTCCTTCAAATTACCATGGAGGTCAATTGTATTCCAGTGCTTTTTGTTCATATGGAACCCTGGAATAATTTCTTCATATTCTTCTCTTAATTCGATTGCTTTTTCTGGTTCACACTTGAGGTTCGTACTCCAAGGGGGAGTTAAGTTTAAAAGACAAAACATTTTATTCGCAACCTTAAATACGAGTGTCTCCTCATCAAAAGGAAATCCTTCAGTGACACCTTTTTTATTTAGACAATAAATTTGAAGTTTATCAATATTCATTTTACTTTCCTGTTGTCAACAATTAATTACAATTTAATCTCAATAGTCATAAAAAATAATTAAATTCATAGATAAATAAAAAAGAATAATGGGAAACTTTTATTCTCTTTATTTGTTTATAACTTAACTTTTAATAACGGAAGACTGAACAAATGATCCGAACATATAAAAACCTTAATAAAGAAACTAATACTAATAAATGTGAGACATCCGAATGGCATCTTTCAGAAGTATCTGCTTTTGGTAATATTTACAAACATATTCTTCTAATTCTCATATTTACATTTTCTCTCAATATATCTGCACAGACTGGAGATCACTTCGCTGAAAATAGTGTGGTAATAGATACTTTCAAAGTACTAACTCCAGATAAATTTCACTCAAAAGTTGATCAAATTGTGACGACTCTTCTAACCAGATATCATTATAAAAAAGTGGATTTAAATGATTCACTATCATCAGTAATCTTTGATAATTATTTCCAAACTCTTGATTATAATCGAATATATTTTTTGAAATCTGACATAGATAATTATGAAAAATATCGTTATTCTCTTGATGATTTTATAATTCAAGGAAATCTTCAAGTACCTTTTGATATTTTCAACACTTATAAAACTAGGATGAATTCCAGAGTAGATTTTGTAATTAATAGAATGAATCAAGAATTTGATTATTCTATTGAAGAGAATTTTAAACCAAATCGTGCAGATGCTGAATGGGTGAAAAGTGATGAAGATCTAAATGATATTTGGAGGAAG
>Ga0164315_10003542_pt1 | contig 12116 bp, 9 predicted proteins | sample GuaBasSedimGuay6_FD_113737 | JGI IMG/M metagenome (GOLD analysis project Ga0164315, IMG submission 113737) | Subseafloor sediment microbial communities from Guaymas Basin, Gulf of California, Mexico - Guay6, Core 4569-2, 0-3 cm | ecosystem: Environmental > Aquatic > Marine > Hydrothermal vents >... | reverse complement strand
TTTACCCGAAAAGGCAGCCCAGTTTTCAATGATGTATCAGTTTAGCAATAATGTACTTACTCTTAATTACAAACTGTTAATCAATCGGGTAGTTTTTGGTGAGGATGTTTATGCCAACATCAAAGAGTTTTATGGACTGGTGGTGAGCAACCAAAGCAAGCCGGTTATCATCAACATTAACGAATAAGACAATGTATAAATGCTTTGTTGTAATTGTTTCCTTTCTGATTTTACCCGCTGGCCTTTTGTTTTCTCAGGCCAATTATAGTATTGAAAATGTTCCGGAAGAGCTCAAACAAAATGCGGGTTCAGTTGTTCGTTTCGATCAAAAAATCTTTACTGTCAAATCGCCGTCCCATGCCGAATTAGAAGTAAAATATGCCATCACCATATTACACGAAAGCCATAAGAATAAAGCATATTTTCAGCAGACTTACGATAAGTTTTCAAAAATCAATTCCATTAATATTACCATTTATGATAAAAATGGAAACAAGATAAAAGCTGTAAAAAAAACAGATATTGAGGATATGTCGTCATTTTCTGAAAGTGCTCTTTTTGCCGATATCAGACAAATTGTTTATTCGCCCGATTATTTCAAATATCCATATACATTAGAATATGCCTTTACCAAATCTTATAAAGGTTTATTATCCTACCCAAGCTTTTATGTGCTTGACGGATACGATATGGCATTGCAGGAAGGCGTGTTTATTGTTAACATACCCACTGGCAATAAACTCAGGTATTTACTCCAAAATACGGATATAGAACCAGATGTTTACAATGTTAAAAACGAGATACATTATCGATGGAATTTTGAAAATATTAAGGCAATCAAATACGAAAAGTATGATTTGCGGTTTAGTGATTTAGTTCCAACGGTAAAGACCGCACCTGCGAATTTTGAAATGGATGGGTATTTTGGAAATGCCGAAAGCTGGGAAAACTTTGGATCGTGGATTTATTCGCTTAATAATGGCAGGGATGTATTGCCAGAAACCACAAGAAACGAGATTATTGAGCTAACGAAAGATGCACAAGGGCCAAAGGAAAAAATAGATTTGGTTTATGAATATATGCAATCGAAAACCAGATATGTAAATGTTGTGGTTGGAATTGGCGGCTGGCAACCTTTTACTGCAACGGAGGTTGAAGAAAACGGTTATGGCGATTGCAAAGCACTTACAAATTACACTTATGCGCTGCTTAAAACTGTTGGTGTCGAATCGTATTATGTCATTATTAAGGCAGGAAGCAGTGCCAGCGAAATCAAAAAGGAATTGCCGTCGAACCAGTTTAATCATGCCATACTTTGTGTGCCAAATGGCAAGGATACAATCTGGCTTGAATGTACCAGTCAGCGAGCCCCAACAGGTTATATGGGAACATTTACTGAAGGCAGGGAAGCTTTGCTTATTAAAGAGAAGGGTAGTAAACTTGTCAAGACGCCTTCACTAACTATTGATGATAACCTGAGGATAAGAAAAGCCGTTGTTAGCATTGACGATCAGGGAAACGCAACTGCTGAAATTGAAAACCGATACCAGGGTTTGTATTACGACAATATGAGAAACGTATATTATTACGAAGGCAAGCGGCGAATGGATCAGGTAAGACGAAAAATACACATCAATAATTTTTCGCTTGACGACAAACAATATACATTGCTTGAGTACAGGTCAGACCACCCTTATTTTACTGAGGATTATTTTGTTAAGGCTGATCATTATGTTAAAAAGATGGGGAGAAGACTGTTATTTGACATTAACTTTTTTGGTACTGAAGTTGATGTTCCTTCGGCAATAAACAAACAGGAATCAGATATTTATATCCACCGCTCATTAAGCCGGATCGACAGCCTTGAATTTATTATTCCGGAAGGATATTATGTTAAATCCCATCCCGGGAACGATACTTTAGTTACTGATTATGGTGCGTTTTATACGCATTTTAAAATGGATGGGAATAAGCTGTGCTATACGCGGAAACAGTTAATTAATAAAGGAACTTTTCCTGCTGACGAATATGCTGAATTTCGTGCTTATTTAAAGAAAATTAACCTTGCCGATAAGCGGAAAGTTTTGGTAATGCCAACCGAAGTAGACTAAAACCTTCCTTGTTATTTTCTATTTGACGTCAAAACAAGCCAGAATTTGCAATTATTATTGCAAAATTAAGCCTAAATTTGCAATATAATTTGCAAAATTAAGCCTCTTTATCTATCTTTGCTATTTAAAGAAGGATAAAATGTATAGGCGAATTTTCGAAAAAGTAATTGATAAGTGGATAAATACCCGAGAAATACTAATTATTTACGGGGCAAGACAAGTAGGTAAAACCACATTTCTTCATCAGTTTCTTGATAAACGGAAAGGCTCCATAATATTGAATTGTGAATTGCCAAATGTTTTTGATACACTTCAAAACCAGAATTTGGAAGGCATCAAATTTCTTTTCGGACAAAACAAAATTATAGCCCTTGATGAGGCGCAAAATATACCCCTTATCGGAAAGACACTTAAACTGATTTATGATGAACTTCCAGAATATAAACTTATTGTAACCGGATCGTCAAGTTTTGAATTGTCTTCTCATATTACCGAAGCATTAACAGGAAGAAACATTAAATTCAGGGTTTTCCCCCTTACGCTAAGAGAAATAAACGAAAAGACAGAAGGCTTGCAATTGGCTCAAAAGCTAAATGACATATTAATTTTTGGAAGTTATCCGGGATTGATTGATTTAGCAGTTGATTTAAAAAGTAGAAAACTCAATGAACTAACTTCTGATTATCTTTTTAAAGACGTTCTTATTCATGAGCGCATTAAAAATCCTGCTGTTTTAAGAAAACTATTAAAAGCTCTGGCATTTCAGATTGGTTCGCAGGTTTCAATAAATGAACTGTCAAACTTACTTGGGGTTTCCAGGCAATCTGTCGAGAAGTATATTGAGCTACTTGAAAAGAGCTTTATTGTATTTAGACTTGCTTCGTTTTCATCCAACTTAAGAAATGAAATAAAAAAAAGCACCAAGATTTATTTCTATGATAATGGTATTAGAAATGCCATCCTTAATAATCTCAATCCCGTTCAAAACAGGACGGACATTGGATTTTTATGGGAAAATTTTTGTGTTTCTGAAAGGGTAAAGCAAAGTATTTCGCTTGGTTTTAATAATGAATTCTATTTTTGGCGTACTTATGATGGTGCAGAAATAGACCTTTTAGAAATAAAAAATGATAAAATAGAAACCTATAAGTTTAAGTGGAAAAGTAAAAAGAAAGTAAAACTTCCCGAAAGCTTTGCTAAAAAATACAAACCCAATAGTTTTAAGGTAATCAGTTCCGGGAACTTTTATGAACTCATGAACCGGTAAAAATTTCTTCCAACTTTTTCTGCAAGTCCTCGCCCCTCAGGTTTTTCTCAATGATAATTCCTTCAGTATTAAGCAATACATTTTGCGGAATTGACTGAATGCCATACATTTTTCCGGCAGCACTTCCCCAGCCTTTGAGGTCAGAAATTTGTGTCCATTGTAAACCATCTTGTTCAATCGCTTCTACCCATTTGGCATGATCTTCGTCAAAAGAAACACCCAAAACATCAAATCCTTTTTCGTGGAATTTATTGTAAGCAATAACAACATTTGGATTTTCGGCACGGCATGGTCGGCACCAGGCTGCCCAAAAGTCAATTAGTAAATACTTGCCTTTGGCTACCGAACTTACCGAAACAGCATTTCCTTCAGTATCTACCATTTCAAAATCAACAAAAGGCTGCCCAACAGCAACACGTTTTAATGTTGCAACACGTTCGGTTAGATATTCAACATAAAATGATGATGAAATAGAAGGGTCAAAACCCTTGACAAAGGCATCGAGTTCATCTACATCATAACGATAAGTATTGCGCATAACAAGATAAGCTGCGACTACCGAAGCACTATTCTGGTTCACAAAAACAGTAACAAAATCTGCTTTCTCAGTGTCAACAACTTCATAGGCAGCTTCGGCCTCTTTCATTTTTTCCTCGTCACCGGCTTCCCTTGCCTGGTTGTATAAATCAACAATTCCCCTGGCTCTTATATCAAATCCACTCATCGATTCATTAAAGTCGTCATAAGTTTGCTGGCTTAATGAACCGGAAACTTCGGGTTCGTTAGGCTTGTTTGCATCAACTTTTACTGCTATTTGCCCTTCTTCTGTAAAAACACCAATATAAGCCCTGATACCTTCCAGGCTTATATAATAAAACTCGGGCAATCCAATGTTTCCGCTAAAGCTTCCTTTACCATCAACCAATTTAACCGAATCAAATTTTATCATTTCACCATCACGCCGTTTAATCAGGTAAGCTGTTATATCCGCAGCATTTGAAACAGTCAGGTCGATGGTGTAATTTGTTTTACTTTTTTCGTTTTCGCAGGAAGAAAAAAATCCGGCAAAAAGAACAATAACTATTGAAAATGAAAGTATTCGCATTTTAATGTGGTTTTATTTGGTGAGCTGCAAAACTAAGAATAGGAACAGCTCAATGAAGTATTTTAACAATAATTGTAAATTATTTTTTCTGTATTAAATGATAGTTTAGAATAAACTTACTTTTTTTTGGTGAATACGACCATCACTATCAAAACACCAAGTGTAGTAACCAAAGAACTTAATCCAATTCTTAATAACGTATAATGAAAGTTTGAAAAATCAAGGGTCTCGAATAAAAACAAAGCCGAATGATGAAGGATAACCAGAACAAAAGTATATCTGGCAAAACCACCCAGCCCAATTTTTAATAAACTTACTTCCTCGTTTTTACCAAAATCAATAGGCTTAAAAAACAAGCTGAGAATCCCCGGTCTGGCAAAAGCAAGTAAAACGGATGCACCAGCATGTAGCCCCAATGTGTTTCCAAAATAGTCAACTGTCAGTCCCGTGAAAAATGCAATAAACAAGACAAGGTTTTTATTCAAACGGACAGGAAGCAGCAGGATGAATAAAACATAAATATAAGGATGAATATATCCCCCCAAATTGATATTGTTGAGTACCAATACCTGCAAGAGCATTAGTACCACAAAACGAAAAGGATATTTAAACCAGGGATTATTCATCAGTCAAACTATTTACTGCAATATTGGAAGCACCAAATAACAAAAAGCAAATCACAAAACTTGTCCGTATGGATAAACACCAAAAATTCAATATCCAAATTTTTGAGATTTGAACATTGATATTTTGAAATTTGAGACTTGGTTGATATTTAATCATTGTACATTGCTATTTATCAATGAGTCCTGTTCTGGTTTCATTTTATTCTTAATCAAATACACATATTGCAGGCTGTTAAAATCAGTGCAGAATGCCAGTGTTGCTTCCCCCAGGCTTTTGTTATCGGGAATTGTTTGGTCAATCACGGTTCCAATAACAATTCCTTCCGGGAAAATCAGGGAATTTCCGCTGGTAATTATGGTGTCTCCCGGATTTAACCGAATATGGGATGGAATATCATTTACCAATCCTTTCTGGTAGTTTTCCCCTTTCCAAATCACATTTACCAATTGATTATTTTTTTTAATCCGGCCACTGATTCTTGTATTTTTGTGTAAAACAGACATGATTCGGGAGTAATGTTTTGAAGTGCCAATAACAATGCCCGCAATTCCCTGGTGCGAAATCACCCCCATTTCTTTTTCAACACCGTGTAAAGAGCCTTTGTTTACCAGCATAAAATTGTATTGTTTGTTTACACTGTTGCTAATAACATGAGCAGGGAGGTAGTTGTACAGACTATCGGAAAAAGCAAAAGATGTATCGGTCAATGCAAACGAAGAAGCAAGGCTGTTTCTGAGTGTAGCATTTTCAGCCATTAATTCTTCATTTTCTATTTTCAGCGAAAAATAAGATGTAATGTCATTATAATTATTAAACAAATTTCCACTTAAATCGCTTACTGCATTAAACCGCAACGATTTGTGATATGAATAACTGTTTGATATTAATAAAAAGGAAACAATCTCGAGCAGGACAAAAAGTGCAAAGAATTGGTACTGTCGTAAAAAGGCCAACAGATTGTACATATAGAAATAAATTACAATTTAATGGGCGCAGTATTTCTTTTACTTAATAAGGAAAGGAAACTTCTCAAAGTTTTTAAGCGCAATACCTGTACCTCTGGCAACTGCCCGCAATGGGTCTTCTGCAACGTGAATAGCTAATTTTGTTTTGTGATTAATCCGTTTATCAAGACCCCTTAACATCGATCCTCCACCAGCCAGATAAATTCCTGTGCGATAAATATCGGCCGAAAGTTCCGGCGGGGTATTCTCAAGCGCATTCATTACTGCTGTTTCAATTTTCGAAATAGATTTATCGAGGCAGTTGGCAATTTCTTTATAATTGACCATTATCCCTTTTGGAATACCGGTAAGCATGTCTCTGCCAAGTACTTCATAATTGTCAGGAGGATTTTCAAGTTCGGTAATGGCGGCACCCACTTCAATTTTAATACGTTCAGCTGTTCGCTCACCAATATTGATGTTGTGCTCCTTGCGCATATATTCTTCAATGTCGGCATTAAAATCGTCACCGGCTATCCTGATTGAAGTATTGTTTACGATACCGCCCAAGGCGATAACAGCAATTTCACAAGTACCACCACCAATATCAATAATCATATTTCCGGTAGGTTCCAGTACATCAATTCCAATTCCAATAGCTGCTGCCATGGGTTCGTGGATTAAACGAATATCTTTGGCTCCGGCTTGCATGGCCGAATCTTTAACGGCGCGCTCTTCAACACCTGTAATACCCGAAGGGATACAAATAACCATGCGTAAGGCCGGGGTAAAAAATGTTGATTTAATACCAATCATTTTAATCATCTCCCGAATCATAAATTCGGCAGACTCAAAATCGGCAATTACCCCATCACGCAAAGGACGGATGGTTTTGATGTTTTCATGCGTTTTGCCGTGCATCATTTGTGCCCGTTTTCCGACAGCAATAATCCGCCCGGTATTTCTTTCAATGGCCACAATCGATGGTTCATCAACAACAACTTTATCGTTGTAAATAATGATTGTATTGGCCGTTCCCAGGTCAATGGCAATTTCTTTGGTTAAAAATGAAAACAGTCCCATGATTTTTCTCTCTATTCGAACGGACGAAAATACAAAAATTCTTTAATGTTTAAAATGTCTGATTCCGGTAAAAACCATCGACATATTGTGTTCGTTGCAATAGGCAATTGAATCTTTATCGCGAATGGATCCACCGGGTTGGATAACTGCTTTTATTCCTGCTTTGTTAGCAATTTCAACCGAATCGCCAAAAGGGAAAAAAGCATCGGAAGCCATTACAGCTCCATCTAAATCAAGTTCAAAATTATGCGCTTTTTCGATGGCTTGTTTTAATGCATCAATACGTGATGTTTGTCCGGTCCCCGATCCGACAAGTTGTTTGTTCTTCGCCAAAACAATGGTATTCGATTTGGTGTGTTTAACTAATTTATTAGCAAAAAGCAGGTCTTCTGTTTCACGTTCTGAGGCTGCTGTTTCTGTAACACATTTTAAATCACCGGCTGTTTCTGTCTTCTTGTCTTTGTCTTGTGCCAAAACTCCATTTAACAATGATCGGAATTGTTTTCCGGGGAAACCGTAGAGTTTCTTTTTCAGGATGATGCGGTTCTTTTTTGTTTGGAGAACTTCGAGTGCATCATCGTCATATCCCGGAGCTAAAATAATCTCGAAAAAGATTTTATTGATTTCTTCGGCAGTAGCTTTATCAATAATTTTGTTGGTTACCAAAACGCCACCAAATGCAGAAACAGGATCACCTGCCAGTGCATCAGTCCAGGCTTGCAAAAGATTATCGCGTGAAGCCAAACCACAGGCATTGTTGTGTTTGATAACGGCAAAAGTAGTTTCCTCAAAGTCTTCAATCAGGTTGATGGCAGCATCTAAATCCAGCAGGTTATTGTAGGAAATGGCCTTGCCGTGAAGCTGTTCAAATACTTCATCCAATTTTCCGAAAAACAAGCCTTCCTGATGTGGGTTTTCTCCATATCTCAAGACATTTTCATTGCCCTGACTTTGTTTGAAAGTCTTTATGTTTCCGGGATTTATCCAATTAAAAATGGAAGTATCATAATGCGAACTGATGTTAAAAGCCTGGGCCGCAAAATACTTGCGTTCCTCTATATTAGTCGCGCCGTTTTTGCTTTCCAAAATGTTTAATAATTCACCATATAAGTTTGAGGCAGGAACAACCAGCACATCTTGAAAATTCTTTGCCGCTGCCCTGATTAAAGAAATACCCCCGATGTCAATTTTTTCGATGATTTCGGCGCTTGAGTCTGTTGTTAATAGGGTTTCCTCGAAAGGATATAAATCAACAATAATTAAATCGAAAGACGGAATATCGTATTCAGCCAATTGTTGTTTATCTTCAGCATTTTCCCTTCTTGCCAAAATACCACCAAATACTTTGGGGTGTAAAGTCTTAACGCGGCCACCAAGAATTGAAGGATAAGAAGTTAGGGACTCAACAGTTTGAGCTTCAAAGCCCTGTTCTTCAATAAAACGGTGTGTACCACCTGTTGAATACATTTTGATTCCCAGCTCATTTAGCTTTTTTAAAACCGGTATAAGTCCATCTTTGGAATAAACAGAAATTAATGCGTTTTCAATTTTTTTCAAGGGAGAATATTTTTAAAGGGTTAACAAAACTTTCGAATACAAAATCGCCTGCGCAAAATTAACGCCTTTTAATGAAAACTTATCCTACTTTTACATACTTATTTGGAAGGTTTTTGCGTTTTTTGAAAAAACACTCCTTTTGATATAGATTTTGACCGATGATTATTCTTAAACTTTTATACGAAAGCCTGCTGTTTGCTATCAATGCCTTGGTTGTAAACAAAGTCAGGACGGTACTTTCTCTTCTTGGAATTACTATTGGGATATTCTCAATTATTTCTGTTTTTACTGTATTCGACAGCATGGAACACAGCATTAAAAGCGAAATTAATTCTCTCGGAAGCAACGTTCTTTTTATCCAAAAGTGGCCATGGGCCATGGGTGGTGATTATCCGTGGTGGAAATATTACCAAAGACCAGAACCCAAAGTATCGGAAATGGCAGAAATAAAAAAACGGAGCATAACAGTTCAGCAAACAGCTTTTATGTTTAGTGTAAGTCGGAATGTTTATTTCCAGAACAACTCAATGGAAAGCATACCGATTGTTGCTGTATCGCAAGAATATAGTGAGGTGATGCCATTCGACTTGCAACAAGGAAGATATTTTACCGTCATTGAATCGCATAGCGGGAACAATATTGCGCTTATTGGCTCTGAAGTAGCAGAGAAACTTTTTCAGGGACTTGATCCTGTTGGGAGAAAAATCAAGGTTTTTGGAAGAAAATTAGATATAATTGGGGTAATAAAAAAACAGGGTGAAGATATTTTTGGAAACTCAAAAGACAATTGGGTGATGATTCCTGTGAATTATGCACGAAATGTTTTGGATGTGCGTAATATTGGATCAACGATAATTGTGGTGGCAAAACCACATATTACGAATGAGCAAATGAAAGACGAACTAACCGGAATAATGCGTTCTATAAGGAAACTTCCACCAAGGGCCGACGATAGTTTTGCCTTGAACGAAACAGATATTATCAGCAAAGGTTTTGATGAATTATTCGCCGTTATTTCAATGGTTGGGTGGATAATCGGGGGCTTCTCTTTATTGGTTGGGGGCTTTGGTATTGCCAATATTATGTTCGTTTCGGTAAGGGAACGGACAAACCAAATTGGTATTCAAAAATCACTTGGTGCGAAAAACTATTTCATCTTGGTACAATTTCTTTTCGAGGCTGTATTTCTTTCGGTAATGGGTGGCATAGTGGGTTTGATTATTGTCTATTTGTTAACTTTTGTTGTTTCTTCCCTGTTTAGTTTTGACTTGATACTCACCTATGGCAATGTAATGTTAGGACTGTTGGTTTCGGCATTTATTGGCCTTTTGTCTGGCTTTGTCCCCTCCTGGTCTGCTGCCCGCCTCGATCCGGTGGAAGCGATGCGACAGAACTCTTAAATTTGTATTGGTTTATCTTTTCAAAAATAATTATTAAAATTATTCTGCTTAGGTTTAAATACTTACTGTTTTAAATCTTCTTAAATCCCTTTTCTTCCATCGCTCCTTCTTTAACCAGCCTTAATTTGGTTAATTTTACGTGCTAAAGTTTCTGATAATGGATATGCGCTGGGTGCAAAAGAAACATGATGATAATGAAATAGTTAACAGCTTATCAGAAGCACTTAACATCAATGGGCATTTGGCAAAATTGTTGATGCAGCGCGGTGTTAAAACATTTGATGAAGCGAAAAGTTATTTCCGTCCCAGCCTGGAAGACTTGCACGACCCCTTCCTGATGAAGGACATGGACAAAGCCGTTGACCGAATTATCACAGCCGTTAAAAAGGGCGAGAAAATCATGATTTATGGTGATTATGATGTGGATGGTACAACGGCCGTTTCTTTGGTTTATTCATTTTTCAGAACATTTTATAAAAAGGTAGAATTTTATATTCCAGATCGTTATAGTGAGGGTTACGGTATTTCTTACAAAGCCATTGATTTTGCATGCAGCGAAGGTGTTAAATTGATGATTACCCTCGATTGTGGAATTAAAGCTGTTGCAAAAGTTGACTATGCCCGCGAAAAAGGGCTTGATATTATTATCGGTGACCACCACCGACCGGGTGATAAAGTACCGGAAGCTGCTGCTGTTCTTGACCCTAAACAAGCAGATTGCGAATATCCCTTCAAAGAATTATCGGGTTGTGGTGTTGGCTTTAAACTCATTCAAGCCATTGCTATAAAAAAGAAGATACCCGAAGAAAAAGTCTTCTCCTGTCTCGATCTTGTTGCCATCAGTAATGCAGCAGACATTGTTCCATTAACAGGCGAGAACAGAATACTCACTTATTTTGGACTGAAAAACCTCAATCAAAACCCCCGTATTGGGATTAATTCTATTTTAAAATCTGTAGGAATAAAAAAGAATGAGAAAGCGGTTAATGGATTAATTTATGATCGGGAACTCACAGTAAATGACATTGTGTTTTTATTGGGTCCAAGGATAAACGCTGCCGGTAGAATTGAAAGTGCAACCGATTCTGTCAAACTTCTAATTAGCAATAATGAAGAATATGCTGACAAACTGGGTGCTGCCATCAATGAATTAAACACTACGCGTCGCGATCTGGACAGCAACATTACTAAAGAAGCCCTTGAAAAGCTGAAGGATCTTTCTCTCGACCCCAATAAAAAAACCACGGTGGTTTATCAGGAAGATTGGCACAAAGGAGTGATCGGGATTGTGGCTTCGCGGCTTATTGAAAAATATTACCGTCCAACAATCGTACTTACAAAGGCGGATGGTTTAATTACCGGTTCGGCCCGCTCCATTAAAAACTTCGATATTTATGATGCCATTGATGATTGCAGTGATATTCTGGAACATTTTGGCGGTCACACTTATGCGGCAGGATTGGCTTTTAAACCAGAAAAACTCGATGAATTTATTCAACGATTCGAAGAATATGCGAAAGACAGGATTACTGAAAATATGCTTATTCCTGAATTAGAAATTGATGATGAACTTTATGTTGGTGACATCAATTTTAAGTTTTATCGCATTTTGAAACAGTTTGCTCCTTTTGGCCCGGGCAATATGTCGCCTGTATTTATTACAAAAAATGTGATTGATTCCGGCTATGCAAAGCTTGTTGGAAAAAATGGTGCCAATCACCTGAAGTTTTCAGTCGTTCATACCAACAGGACAGGAAACCCGATCCCGGCCATTGCCTTCAATCAGGGACACCACATTGATAAAATGCGTGAAGGGCTACCGTTTAGTGTTTGTTACCACATTGATGAAAATACCTGGCAGGGAAATACTACACTTCAATTAAGGGTGAAGGATATAAGGTTTGAGTGAAACGTAAAGAATCCTTTACTTTTTCAATAGAAATCGCAAGCAATCAGTTTTATTAGCCCCACCTAAATCCTCCCCCGAGGGGAGGACTTCCGTTGCCCAAAAGATTGATGAGA
>Ga0164315_10003541_pt1 | contig 12117 bp, 9 predicted proteins | sample GuaBasSedimGuay6_FD_113737 | JGI IMG/M metagenome (GOLD analysis project Ga0164315, IMG submission 113737) | Subseafloor sediment microbial communities from Guaymas Basin, Gulf of California, Mexico - Guay6, Core 4569-2, 0-3 cm | ecosystem: Environmental > Aquatic > Marine > Hydrothermal vents >... | reverse complement strand
TTTGCTAATCTTCCTCTTTCAAATACCTGCCATTTCTCTTTTTTGGGGTAGACTACATATAATTTACCATCACCCTTGTAGGGGTTCACTTCAAAAGCAACCCAACTGCCATCATTTGAAATAGCCTGACGTTCTAGTGTTTTCCACTGATCATAATCAGAAAAACTCAAGGGCTTTTTTTTCTGTATATTTTGTGCTTGTATTACAATTGGTAATATCAACATAATATTAAGGAGGAAGAATATTTGCTTCATAATGTTCAATTTTTTAACTAGTTATCTTATTTTACTTCATTGTAAATCGAAAATTAGGCCAAAGTTTACATTTTTTACAGAAAAGTTGATATTACGGTAGAAACTTGAGATGTTATTTGTTTGATTTATATTGTTCAATAAGCTTTTCCATTTCATTAATAAGCCGGTTTTGGTCATAGCTTTTCATTTCTGTATTAAATTGTGAGTTCAGCTTTTGCATAAACGATTTTACTTCTTCTTCTATTTCATGATTTTCAATTAGTTCATTTACACTTTCAATTATATTTTCCAATTGTTTTTGGGGGAGCTGTTCCTCAATAAAATCATCCGGGTTTTGTGATAGTTCATGAATTCTTTTTTTGTGCTTTTGAAATGTGTCCGGCTTTTCAGATATTACTTCGCTTATACTTTTTACTGTATCGAAATTCAATATTTTTTGTTTTGTCTCTTCATATTTAGTGATAGTCATTTTATTCAATTCTTTTTTCGTTTCCCTGAATTTTATCTGTGATTGATATTCCTTTATTAACTCATTACTTTTTGTAATCACTTCTTGTTCAACAGATTTATTCTCTTTGTTTTCTTTAATGGCATTGTAATGAGCTAATTCTTCATACCAAAAATCACCGGGAACGTGAAAATTGTCATGAATTATTTCAGCAGTCCATTTTTTTATTTGTTCAATTTCAAGCTCCAATTTATCAATTTCTTCTCTGCTTTGCAAAATGGCATGATTAATATTCTGCAATAACAATTCTTTTTTGTCAATATCGTCATTTTTTACGCTTTTTGAGAATAAATTTTTAATCCAGGTCATATCTCTGCAATATAGATGTTAGAAATTAAAGGGTTAAAGTTATTAATTAGACATTAATCACTTCAGGTTTCTTACTTTTTTAATTAATTCATAAGCATTATTTATCCGTTGAAACTTTTCTTTTGCTTTTTTATGTTCCGTTATTTGCTTATTAACCCATTTATCAGGATGATATTTTTTTGCCAGATCACGATAAACTGTTTTTAGTTCATGGTTTGATATATTAGGACTTACTTCAAGTTCCAGGTATGCAAAACTTGCACCAGAAAAAAAGTTTTTAAGTATCCGATTGTTATTTTGTGATTTGTATGAGGATCCATCTGAGTTATACGATTGTTTTTTCCTGGACTTCAAATACATCGATTTGATATTCTTGTAATGAAGAATATTTATTTTCAATTCTTTTACAACATGTAGAATTATTTGTTCTTCTTTTTTATTGAGCTCTTTATCTACAAAAGCTAACGCAAATAACTGATAAATAAACTGCAATTTATGAGTGTGTCCCAGATTACTAAGATTACGGCAAATGTTTTTCAGTTCATAGTCTTTAAACCTGTGTTTTTTAACAAAATTTCTGGATGCCAGGCCTATTTCTTTGCCAAATTCAGAATTCATGTAGTTTTCAACTTTAACTAACTCATTCTCGGTTATTTCCCCATTAGCTTTAAATATATTAATTGCTAATTTTAGATAAGCAAGTCCAACATTACCAATTTGTATTTCCAGTTTTAAATCTTCTCTGGCAAAAAGCAAAAGAAGTTCCTGACCGTAGTTATTACCAACCAGGGTAATTGTCAAAACAAATATGAAAATCATGCTTGTATCTGGGAAAAAAAGTATACCGAAGATAAAGCTTGAAAAAAAGCAAGCAAAAGTAATTTTTTTAGAAATTGAGCTTAAATATTGACCGTTATAATTCATATATTACTACAAAAATACTACTTTTTAATAGTAACTAGAGTTCGATATGTGCAATTTATTCTACGGAAATTGTAATTAACAGATAATCAATAGCGCTGGGTTTTAACCCGGTGGAAGAGTAATTGCGCAAACTAAAGAAATTTGAAATAGTTTATATTTTTTTAATAATTTACAAAATATTTCAAATTTCAATCAGCTTTATTTACCTGCTTGCCCGCACTAAAGAGATGGGGCTATTGATTTACAGCTATTTGTGTGCATATTTGCATTGAACTCAGGTTCGTGATTTATTTATTAATTTGAGACTAACTTGTGTTTTATTAATGATTATCACTAATTTCGTAAAAATATAATATGTTTGGTTATGACGATAAAGTACTTCCCCATTTTTTTATTAATATTTTTTTTTACAAGTATAAGTCAGTGGTCTGCATTTTCACAGGTAAAAAGCTCCAATAAAAATTATTATAATGGGAAAAAGATGCTGGTTCATTGCCTTAACGATAATAACATAAAGATAAACGAAAAGGGAAGCCTTATTTCATGCACTTTATCCGAAAATCAATATTTTTTTAATGGTAAAAATGCCACCGTTCATTGTCTCATTAGAAAAGAAGTATCTTTTTTCAATACCGGTGTTCTTAAAACAGCATACCTTCGTAAAAACCAAATGTTTTTTAATGGGAAAGCTCAGGAGGTTAATGCATTAAAGGCTGCAAAGATTGAGTTCTTTGAATCTGGCAAAGTGTTTTCAGCAATAATCAACAGACATCACTCATTTTCAAATGGAAAAAATGAATTGGTGTATTGCATGAAAAATACTAAGGTCGTTTTTTACGAATCCGGGTATGTTCAGTTAGCTGTTCTTGACTCAAACCATACTTTTTATGATCAGAATAAAAAAGCATTTCATTACAAAAAAGGAGATCATGTATTCTTTACTGAAAAAGGATTTATTCATTAGTATTTGAACAGGATTTCAGTATTGTTTGGTTAATAGCAAAACAAAACAATTCGTTTAAATATTCTGTCATTGATTGTCATTTCACTTCGCTGTCATGGATTGTACTTGCTAGAATATTCTGATAATGAGTGTTGAATGTCAAAAGCTTTCAAAACGTGATTTACATTTAACCCTCTGCATAAAATGTATTACATAATTTTCGCTTTAAGACTAACAAAAGGTCATGATTTTTCAGTCTTAACAATATAACAATGATTTTAAAAGTATAGGTTTTCAAATCAAATGCAAGAATTATCCATTTTGCAAGTTTTGAAACTTTACCCTTTGTTGTATTCTTCAAGTTTATTATGGTATTTTTCACCAAACTGTTGCCACAATACTAAAAATAGTGCGGTCATCATAGGGCCTATTAAAAAGCCAATAATTCCCAGCCATACCAGCCCCCCCATACTCGCAAGGAACATAATTGCCGGATGCATGCCACTTTTATGTCCATCAAGTCTGGGCCTTACAATATTTTGATTAATTAGTATTGCACCCACACCTACAACAAGGATAATCATACCAGTCCAAAAATTACCTATGGCAAACTGTACTATAGCCACTGGTACCAGAATAGAATTTGCCCCAACAAGAGGAATGATTGATAAGAAAACCATAAGTGTCCCCCAGAAAAAAGGCGAAGGAATTCCAAGAATCGCAAACAGAATGCCACCGTATGTGCCCTCTATCATACCAATCATGAATGTATTTACTACCAGTGCATCAGTAACTTGTTCCAGTTTATGAAATAATACTTGTTCATCTGAATCTTTTAAAGGAAGTAAATATTGAACTTTAGCAATAAGCGCTTTCCCATCAGCCAGCAAATAGTAAAGCAAAAACATGACAATGAAAAAATGAATAAAAATTACTCCTACATTTATAAATGTTTTTTGAATTAAAGTAAAAATAAATCCAGCAATTGTGGTCATTAACTGATTCATTCCCTTTGCAATTTCATTCCAGTCTAAATCATCAATTGCATCTTCAAGATAGGGTATTGATGAGACTTTCTCAGGCAAATTCTTTACGTAATTTTGGATTTCAGGCCAGTTTTCCGTGAAAGAAATATAAGTTGAACCAACTTCCCGGGAAACCATAACTCCAATAAAGGTCATTGGAATAACAATTACAAAAAACACAATAAGCAGAGTCATCATTGCTGCCTTTGAATTGTTGTCGTTAAACCTATTAATGAAATATGCCATTGGTTTTTTAAATAATATTGCTAGTACAATGGCCATAAATATATCCATTATAAAAGGGCCTATAACGTATAGAAAGCCAATAGTTACCGCTATTAGAATAATAAAGAAGAAAGTTTCCTGGAGATTAAGGTTTTTCATGGATCTAAGTTTTTTTATTCAAAGGTTAATTTTTGCTATTAAAAAAATGTCTCATAAAAAAAGTTGATCGGAAAAGATTTAGTCGAATGATTGTGAATGTATGATGCAATTAATTTAAGTTATATAGCCATATTGTAAATTACCAGCATAATTACACATAAATTATTCATTAAAAGTATCGGAAAATTCTTTTTTCAATTTTTCTATTGCCACTTTTAAGGGTGGTGCTTCAACCTTAATATACATTTCAAGAATGACCCTGCTTAAATCATTTGGTTCAGCAGATGGCCCTAAGTTTTGTGCTGCGATATTTAATAGTTTTATTGTATTTTCTTTTGCAAGCTTTATTACCTCCCAACTTTCTTTACTTATATAAATTTGTTGAGAAAGATTGTGATCAAACTCAGACCTAATGTTTTGTAGAAGACTCGCTTTGAATACATTAATTTTCATTCCGGGAGTATATACTCTTGTTAACAGATTCTCAGGAGATATTCGTTCCAACAAAAGGATTATTCTTTCGTATGCCTGTAATCGTACAGGAGTAATAAGTTTTTGGTTATTTATAAGTAGGTCATGTTTTTGTTGCCTTAATTCTTTATCAATAAATTGTTTGATTAGTAGGTAAGCTGTAAGCATCACAACAATGGAAGGAATTGTATATTGTAGGGAGTTTAGAATAATGTCCATTATTTGTTAATTATATGATTGTTCCATGCAAATATAACAATTTATTTATTTTAACAATGTGTGATTGCAAGTATCTATTAATTGAAATTTTTTATAATCTCTTAATTTTAGATAGCTCTGAAAATATTATATCAAAAAATAACTGATGATAGAAGTAAATTAGAATATTTTATATAATTTCATTCCCTAAATGAATTGACTGGAAATAGAATGATAAATGGGTGTAAAAACTTAGATGAAATCAACTAAATCTAAATAAAAACATATCTATGAATGTCAAAAATTCCAGGATTTCAAGTGTGTCAGTAAAAACTATAGTTGTATCTATTTGTTTGCTTTTTTTATTTAATATTGGATATAGTCAGAATAGTGATTCAGTTTTTTTAGCCAAAAATGCTTTCTATCTTGATTTGGCCTCAGAAGGCGCATATTATTCTTTAAACTATGACCGGATTTTTCATCAGGGGGATAAGCTTAATTATAGTTGCAGAATAGGCTTTTCGATATTTAATGAGATAGTGGCTTTACCTTTTGGCATTAATTTACTTACTGGAAAAGAAAATCACCATATTGAATTCAGTATTACATTTATGCCTTATATTGAAGAATTCAAAAGTTTTTTGAGTAAAAATGATTTATCGGATAAATATTTATATATACTTACAGGAATTGGCTACCGGTATCAAAAACCGGAAGGTGGGTTTTATTTAAAAACTGCTTTTTTGCCGATGCTCATTTTAGATCCTGCTTCCAGTGATTTTTGGAAAATGGATCCTGAATTTAAAGTTGGGCTTAGTATTGGTGCAGGTTGGAGTTTTTGATCAAAAAAATAGTTTTTTTTGTCAAGCTTTGTTTGATTTTCATCCAAACTAATATAAGTTTGTCTTCATTAAAATAGTTGTTGAATTTTAAAAAAACAAAAACAAAAAATATAACCTATGAACACTAATGAAATTATTGACTTTATTAAGAATATAGAGTTTTTTGAAACTTTGGATGAAAAGGAATTAGAGCAATTATCCGAAAAAATGATTGTTCAAAATTTTAACGCAGGAGTTTTTGTATTTAAGGAAACAAAAAAACGAACTTCTGTTAATGTTCTTTATGCTGGGGATGTTGAATTACTGAAAAAAACTCCAAAAAAGGAACAGAGGCGACTGGCATATTTTTCAATGGGTGATATTGTTGGTGAGGGCGCTTTTATTGATGATACCCCTCACTCAACTTCTGCAAGAACAGTTACTGCATGCACAATTTTCTCAATAGGAAGGGAAGATATTGAAACGATCTTTAAAGAAAATCCTGCTTTGGGAATGAAAATTAGCATGAGACTGACCAAAGTTATTTCCAAACGAATGAGAAGCTCTAATACTCGTTTTGTAAGTTTGGGAACCCAGTATATGTCTGGTGAAAGAAGGCATGAACATGATCTTTTAGGAGATAAAGAGGTTCCTAATGAGGTGTTCTATGGAATTCAGACACTCAGGGCCATAGAGAATTTTGATATAACTGGTGTGCCAATAAATTTTTATCCTGATTTGGTTAAAGGTTTTGCATGGGTAAAACAGGCAGCTGTAAGGGCAAACTTTGATTTGGGCTTGTTGGATGAAGACCTTGCTAATGCTATTGATGAAGCTTGTACAAGCATTTTGAATGGTAAATATCATAAATGTTTTGTAGTGGACATGATACAGGGCGGTGCCGGAACCTCAACAAATATGAATGCTAATGAGGTAATTGCCAATGCAGCTTTACAGAATTTGGGCTATAAAAAAGGTGAGTATGAACACTGTCATCCAAATAATCATGTGAATCTCTCGCAATCAACCAACGATGCATACCCAACCGCAGTCAAAATAGCAATTATTAAAAGAAACAAAAACCTGGTTAGATCATTATTGGACTTAATTGCTGCATTTCACGATAAAAGTGAAGAATTTGCGCATGTTTTAAAAATGGGAAGGACACAGTTGCAGGATGCAGTTCCAATGACCTTAGGACTGGCTTTTGGAGCTCACGCCTCAACATTAGAAGAGGAAGTTGAACGGTTAACATCTAACGCCAATCTTTTTCTTGAAGTAAATATGGGTGCTACGGCTATAGGTACAGGAATAAATTCAGACCCTGATTATACGCGTAGAGTGATTGGCCACTTAAGGGAGGTTACTGGAATGGATATCGTGAGAGCCAAAAACCTGATCGAAGCTACTCAGGATACCAGTTCTTTTGTAATGTTCTCATCGGCGATAAAGCGATTAGCTATAAAATTATCAAAAATATCGAATGATTTAAGATTACTTTCTTCGGGTCCAAGAGCTGGGTTTAATGAAATTAATTTGCCAGCTGTACAGCCTGGTTCATCAATTATGCCTGGAAAAGTTAACCCTGTCATACCTGAAGTAGTTAACCAAATAGCCTTTAAGGTGATTGGCAATGATTTAACAGTATCTTTAGCTGCTGAAGCGGGTCAGCTTGAACTAAATGTTATGGAACCGGTTATTGTACAAAGCATTTTTGAATCAATGGAAATGCTGATTAATGGAATGGAAACACTCAGAAGTAGTTGTGTAATAGGTATTACTGCTAACGAAGAACATTGCAGAAGCTTGGTAATGAACAGTATTGGAATTGTTACAGCCTTAAACCCGGTAATTGGTTACGAAGCTTCTACACAAGTGGCTAAGGAGGCTCTGGAAACAGGTAAAGGTGTTTACGAGTTGGTTTTAGCGAAAAAACTTTTATCAAAAGAAGAAATTGATGAGATCTTAAAGCCTGAGAATATGTTAAAGCCACGTAAGTTTAATAATAATAAATAAAGTATTAAAATAAAGTTTGTGAGCAAACTAATCAAAAAATAGTTCCACAGGGTGTTTAGGCAAATTATGTAGAATATTTATTTGAGGAATGTGTACTTCATAAATCCTAAAGAAAAGGTAATTTCTTAATGTTGAAATTTTGTTGTAAAACAGTATTAATAAAGCTTAAAATAATTATTAAAATTTCTTTCTTTGTAAAACAATTATTGAATTTTATAGATGTTTCTGATAATGATTAAATTTTATGGGAAAAGCTGAAAAAGTATCTGATAGGCTGAAACGTATTTCTGTTTCGCAAACTCTGGAGATGGCTCGTCGAAGTAGGGAATTAAGTGAAAAAGGTGTAGATATTATTGACTTGAGTATTGGTCAACCAGATTTCAAAACACCTGCTCATATTAAAGAGGCTGCAAAAAGGGCAATTGATAACGATTATACATTTTATTCACCTGTTGCCGGGTTTAAAGAGCTTAGGCAGGCTATTGTAGCTAAGTTTAAAAAGGAAAATAAGCTTGACTTCGAGCTAGGTCAAATAGTTGTTTCAAATGGAGCCAAGCAGGCATTAGCAAATGTAATTATGAGCCTGGTAAATGAAAATGATGAGATTCTTTTACCTGTTCCTTATTGGGTAAGTTATGGCGAAATAATTAATCTTGCCAACGGGAAAAGTGTTTTTTTACCAACTGACGTTGAAGACAACTACAAAGTCACACCAAAGCAAATAAGGAATGCCATTAATGAAAATACCAGGGTTTTTATATTTAGTTCACCATCAAATCCTGCAGGAAGTGTATATTCAAAAGAAGAATTGCGTAAAATAGCCGAAGTAATACGCGAAAATGAGAATTTGTTTGTTATATCTGATGAAATTTATGAGCATATTAATTTTACTGGCAAACACGAAAGTATTGCCCAATTTGATTTTATCAGGGATCAGGTAATTGTAATTAATGGTGTTTCAAAAGGCTATGCAATGACAGGCTGGCGAATTGGGTATATGGCAGGACCAAAATGGGTTGCCGATAATTGTATCAAATTGCAGGGGCAGTATACCTCCGGGGCTTCTTCAATTTCGCAAATGGCTGCTCTTGAGGCTATTTCTTCAGATGATAATATTTACACATTGGGGATGAATGCTGCATTTAAACACAGAAGGGATTTAATTATTGAATTAATTTCAGATCTTAAGGGCTTTAGGACTAATATACCACAGGGTGCTTTCTATGTTTTCCCTAATATTTCAGATTTTTTTGGCAAATCAGATGGTTACATAATGATAAAGAATGCTTCTGACCTGGCAATGTACCTGTTAAACGAGGCACATGTAGCTGTGGTTCCGGGAAGTGCTTTTGGTGACCCTGAATGTATCCGATTTTCCTATGCTACTTCTCGGGAGAAAATAACCATCGCATTTGAAAGAATTAAAAAAGCTCTTGAAGGACTACAGTTGTAGTTTTGGCTACTGGTAATTGATCATTGGTAAAAACAACTATTCAAAACTATTGCTAATAAATAGTGTAAAGGCCAGGTAGTTACATGATAGTCCTAAGGTTTATAACTCGATGAGACGTACGGCCCCCGAAAGTTTTCGGGGCAGGACTGTGTGTCTTTACAGCAAAAATTCTTATTGAGAGACTAATTACCATTTAACTAAATATTCTTCATTCGTTCAATCAAAAGTTAGGTGTTTGATATTTAGCCATATTCCTGTTATGAAATGTTTTTTTTAACATCTGTCTTTGAAGATTTCGTCCATTTCCCTTTTATGTAACCAACCTATATTTTTCGAACATACTGTTTCGCATCAAGACGAAAACTACATTATTTGATAATAAGGTGCATAGCCTGCAAAATTCATGCGTTTAGTTTGATGTGTCTGCAAGACGTCGAAACCCGCCGACATATATTAATATTTCAAGGGTTTTGCTACGAAGCAGAAGCATCAAAATAAATGCACTTTTAAAAAAATGACAAAAATAAAGTTTTCTCGACATCACTCTATTAAGTGTTTATTATCTGCGAGATACAGTGGTTTTGTTATTTTTTATGAATAAAGCAGGATAGCAACTTTGCCAATAGAAAGAGTATTAGATTTCTTATTTCTACACTTTTTATGAAATTAGTTGCTTTGCACCTTTTCCATTCAGGCACTATTTAAATGTGAAAATTACATACATATTTCCGTCAACTTATTATGCAATTAATTAAGTATCAAACGATAATCTTAAACATTCATCATGTTTCAAAATATTGCTTATTTAGAATCAATCTTTTTATATATATTTAGGAAGTTAAATATATAATCAGAAATCAAAAATATTGAACAATATACTCATTATACTTATTGGTTTTGTGGTAGTTGCCACTGCTTCAGGAAATATTGCAAAAATTTTCCTGAAGTTTAAACTTCCTTTAATAACCGGTTTCTTATTTGTTGGAATTATATCCGGGCCTTATGTTGCCAATTTAATTACAAAGGAGTCAGTACATGAGCTTTTATTTTTAAATGATATATCACTTGCTTTTATTGCTTTTGCAGCAGGATCAGAACTTTATTTAAAAGAACTGAGGGGGAGGTTTAAAAGTATAAGCTGGATGACATTCGGACAACTCGTTGTAACTTTTTTACTAAGCAGTATCATCGTGTTTTACATTGCTGACTACATTCCTTTTATGAAAGAAATGGACAGGAATGGTAAAATTGCTATATCAATTCTTGTGGGTACCATTTTCGTGGCACGATCACCATCATCAGCTATCGCTATTATCAATGAATTGCGTGCCAAAGGCCCTTTCACTAAAACGGCAATTGGAGTCACCGTTATAACAGATGTATTTGTTATCATATTATTTACTATTTGTTTTTCTATTGCGGGAACCTTAATCAGTGGAACCGAATTTAAATTTATAACAATTTTCATACTTTTTATTGAACTTGTTTTTTCCATTCTGTTTGGTGTTCTCGCAGGAAAATTAATGGCATTTTTTATGTCTTTTAACTTATATGGTTCATTGAAGACCATATTAGTTTTGGGAATTGGTTGGGGAGTATATGGATTTGCTCATTTATTAGGTGAGTTAAGTATAAGTAAATTGGGTTTTCATTTTTATGTTGAGCCCCTTTTAATAAGCATTATTGCTAGTTTTTATACTATTAACTATACAAATCATCGACAAGAATTTATAAAAGTTATTGAAGATGCAGGTCCTTTAATATATATCATGTTTTTTACGCTCACGGGTGCATCTGTTTCTCTGGATGTACTTGAGTATTATTGGTTTATTGCAATTGTCTTATTCCTAATTAGGCTTATAACAATGATAATGGGTTCTTTTTCAGGTGCCTCTGCTGCCGGCGAATCAAACCTTTTTATGCGTATTGGCTGGATGCCTTATGTTACACAGGCAGGTGTTAGTTTAGGTTTGGTAACCGTTGTTGCTAAGGCATTTCCTGAGTGGGGTGTGGAGTTTGAAGCTATATTAATTGCCGTAATCGTTCTTAATCAGTTCTTTGGTCCTCCTTTTTTCAAATGGTCAATTACCCGAATGGGTGAGAGTCATGCTAAAGCTGAAACCCCGGTTTTTGATGGTGTTCGTGAAGCATTAATTTTTGGATTAGAGGATCAGTCGCTTTCTCTTGCAAAAACACTTCAGGAACATGGTTGGAAAGTAAAAATTGCGACCATGAGAGATGATATAAAAAGGAAACGTTTCCAGAATTATGACATTGTAACTATTAATAATTATTCATTAGAAACATTTCAGCAATTAAAAGCAACAAGAGCTGAGGCAATTATTGCTATGCAAACAGATATTGAAAATCTTAAAATTTGTGAAATAGCATATGAACACTGTGGTACAAAAGACTTAATTGTGCGGTTGCATGAGCATAGCAATTTTGAGGAGTTTCAAAAACTGGGTGCCTTAATTGTTGAACCTTCAACCTCCATTGTTAATTTATTATTTCATTTTGTACGTTCACCAATTGCAACATCAATATTACTGGGCATGGAAGGTCATAAAGATGCCGTTGACATAGAGGTAGTTAATACTGCCATGCAAGGCTTGGCACTTAGAGATTTACGACTACCTACCGATGTGCTTGTATTATCGGTGAAGCGGGGTGGAAATACTGTTATATCGCATGGTTATACTCGTTTAAGACTTGGTGACCAGGTAACCATTGTGGGTTCAGCAGAAAGTATTGAAAAAGTACGATTAAAATTTTAATAATACTTTACCTTTTGTAAAGCAAATTCCATGA
>Ga0164315_10003540_pt1 | contig 12117 bp, 11 predicted proteins | sample GuaBasSedimGuay6_FD_113737 | JGI IMG/M metagenome (GOLD analysis project Ga0164315, IMG submission 113737) | Subseafloor sediment microbial communities from Guaymas Basin, Gulf of California, Mexico - Guay6, Core 4569-2, 0-3 cm | ecosystem: Environmental > Aquatic > Marine > Hydrothermal vents... | reverse complement strand
TCTCTGCCATTGGCATGCCCAAAGAAAACTTGTGTACCCATTGTTGGGATGGCTCCAGCTACTTTTAGAGTATATTTAAACTCTGATATCTATTTCTTTCAAGGTACCAATATATAAAAATTATGCGAGCCGGGAGCAGAGTTCCGGCTAAAATTTGGATCAATAAATTATTAAAAAAACAACGGATAATAGACAAAGTGCTCACTTTTTAATGAGTATGTCTGCTGTTAAAAATTAAATCAGCCAGCAGGTGGAAGTAAATGAAACCCAAAAAAATTATCATCACAATTTTTGTCGCAATTTCCGTATTGTGGTTCTTGCCGTTGTCCTTTGCCAGCGCCACAACGGTCATGCTGGTCAGCTTTGTCCAGGCCGGGCTTCTCAACCTGACTCAATCCATGGGTGTGATACTGGGCGCCGATATCGGCACAACCATTACCGCACAAATGATTGCCTTTAAATTGACGGATTATGCACTTCTCATGGTCGCGATCGGTTTTCTTTTAAAAATGTTCGGCAAAACGGGTGGCCATTGCCCATGTCATGTTTAAAATTGCCGGGGTGTGCCTGTTTATTCTTTGGATTCCCCAGTTTGCAGATCTTATCCGGGCCCCGGCGCTCAAATTTGGTTCAGGAACCGCACGACAGATTGCAAATACCCATACCATATTCAACGTGAGCCCTGGGCTGTTTTTTCTCCCCTTTATCCCGCTTCTATTCGATGAAAAACACATACCACCTAAGATGAAACATGATGAAGAGTCCCGCCTTTTAATAAAAGAGATCCCCAAAAGAGATGCGATTTTTCCGGATCTGACACTCATCTCAAAAAAATAGGGGTGTTTACATCATCAATGATGTTAAATAATGGATACCTTTTCTGATTTCAATATTTTTTTCTTTTCTTTCCTGTTTAAGGTTCAAAACAAGCTGGATGCCGGGGATGTTGTAACGCCGGTTAAAATTTAGGATTGATTTCCCGGGAGATTCATCTGATCGTTTTACTTCAATCATCACTTCAGGAATATGTTTGTTTGCAATGCAAAAATCAACCTCTGCTTTGTCTTTTGTTCTCAGGTAGTTTAAAGTGCATGGTTTCCCAAGATAATCATTTACAGCATATACATGTTTTAATAATGAAACCGCAACAAGGTTTTCAAACTTTACCCCCTCATCCCCATCAACCATTCCCGTATCATAGAAATAAATTTTAGGCTCTTTTAATATGGATCTTGCAATATTCCTTGAATAAGGAGATGTCCTGAATACGATAAATAAGGATTCAAATATCTGAATATATTTTTTCACTGTATTGGGGGAGATACCCACATCCTCTGCAATGGATTTATATGAAACAGGTGATCCCACCCTTAACCTCAACAATTCCAGCACAAGTTCTATCGCCTTAAAATCATGAATTCGTTCAAAATCAAGGACATCTGTTCTAATCAACCCATTCACATACTGTATTCTCCATCGATCAGATTCAATGGAATCGTTTGAAAGAAACGGCTCCGGAAATCCGCCGTACTTGAGCAAGTTATCCATATTCACAGGTTTATTGATGTGGAAAAGTTCTGCAGGTGAAAATGGCAGCAGCCGATGTTTGAAAAATCTTCCGGCCATAGAATCGCCACTTGCCTGAAATGCTTCAAGCCTTGCATTTCCCGTAATTAGCATTTTCATTGTAGAAGATCTGGTATCGAAAACACCTTTGACAAAATTTTTCCAATCTTTCATTTTGTGGATCTCATCTAAAACAAGCAACTGAGTATCATCCAGCCAGGATTGATTTTTAATAAATTTCCTGTCCTTGAAATTGTCATAGTTCAAATACACGGTTTTTGAAAATGATCCGGCAATATCCTTAGCCAGCCAGGTTTTGCCAACCTGTCGTGGTCCGATCAGGAATACAGGTTTTTTGTTTAAATCTTTTAAAATATGCTGTTTTTGATATCGTTCCATCGTCTTCTCCTTTTTGACTATTTTGCAGTAAAATTCAAAAAAGTCAAGACTATTATGCAATGCAATTCAAAAAAGTCAAACTAAAATGACGGGAAACACCTTGACTTTGAATTGGTTTGATTGTAGGCATTTTAAGAATCCGGATTATGTAAAAACAGCAAAAGAAAGATCATATATGAAAAAATTATTTTTGAGGAGATAAAATGTATTATTGTTATTTTGAATCCCCTGTGGGAAAACTTTTATTAAATGGCAATGGATTGCTTGAAGGTCTTCATTTTCCCCTTGGAAAGACAAGGATTGAGCCTGGAAAAGACTGGATTTATAAAGAGGATTTGTTTTTAGAGGCAATGGATCAGCTTGGGGCTTATTTTAAAGGGGAGCGGACACTGTTTGATCTTGAATTGAATGTTCAGGGTACGGATTTTCAAAAAAGGGTCTGGAAAGAACTGGTTAAAATTCCCTATGGGGAAACCATATCCTATGGACAGCTTGCACAAAGAATCGGAAACCCCAAGGCATCAAGAGCGGTTGGTATGGCAAATGGGAAAAACCCGATTTCAATTATAGTACCCTGCCACAGGGTTATTGGAAAAAATGGAAGTCTGACTGGTTTTGGCGGCGGGCTTGAGACGAAAAGAACATTGCTGGACCTGGAGAAAAGAATAAAAAAAATATCATGAAACCAATGTAGAGGAATGAACAGGGTTTGAAAAGAACAAAAATTACAGATAAAATTACCTATGTGGAACCGAATTCCATGGCCAATTTTTCATCCTGCGCAGGGATTATTGTCCAATCAAAAAACAAAGTAATGATTGATATGAACATGGGTGCCAAAGAAACCCCTGGTTTGATAGAACAGGAAAAACCGGATGCAGTCATTCTCACCCATTACCACCTGGATCATTCCATCTGGACCCGGCATGTAAATACCTTTTCAGATGCGGTTATTTTTATTCCGGAAGCTGAAGCGCCATACCTGACATCCCTTGATTTTTTCATTGAACATACAGCCGGTCCTTCCAGTATAGCGGAAAAATGGAAGGCTTTTACGGTAAATATGGGGTACAAGCCGCTTGACAGATATGAATGCTACAATGAACTGACTACATTTAAAGACATGGCCCCGGAAGTTGTTCTTGTAGCGACTCCAGGCCACTCCCCTTCCCATACATCATTTTATTTCCCTGACGAAAAAATCATCCAACGGCTTGAAGCCGGAATGACCAAACAGGAGATCATCCGGCAAGGTGTATTTTTTTTAAACAAAGAAAAGGTAAGCGAACCCATGAGTTTTTTTTTAAACATGTGGGATACCAACATGTACAACCATCATGAAGCACTTATTAAGGAAGGCGGGTTGATGGCATTTTTTCCGGAGATAAAGCCAATGCTAAAATTATTTTAAAAGCCAAAGCCTTCCTTGACCAGTGAAACGCCCGGGATAATTGTCTGGGTACTGTTTGTTTTTCGGATTCGTTGATCTACGAATTCTGCAATGAATAATAATAATTAATAAAAAAATTTGACATTTGATTTTTTTTATATGATATATGTTATACATTTATATATATAGGGTTCAACTATGTTTAAAAAATTAAAACAAAATCGGTTTTATGAAGAAATTGCAAACCAGATTTTAGAAGCTATGCACAGAGGTGATCTTAAGCCCAATGATAGGCTTCAGTCTGAAAATGAATTAAGCTCTGTGTTCGGTGTAAGTCGCGTTACAGTGAGGGAAGCTTTGAGATACCTGGAGCAACTCGGGGTTATTGAGGTTCGCCAAGGTGCACATGGGGGTTCCTATGTTAAAGAAATGGATATAGATGAGGTTGCAAGGCAGATGGAAAAAGCATTGCACATGACAAGTATCACTCTGGATCAATTAAGTGAGGTTCGATCGCTTTTAGAGGAAATCATAATAACCAGATTGATAGATTTCTCTGACTGTGAAAAACATTTCAACAGAATGAAAGAGACCATTGTTAAAGCGGAAGAATATCTTAAAGAAGGAAATGAAGGGAAAAGACTTGTTGAAAATATTAAATTTCATACCATAATCGCCGAAATGACTAATAACTCACTCATTATTCTTATGCATAAGATTACCCTGAACATGCTTTATGGTTTTTTTGTCAGGGTTAAACCTTCCAGCTCTCTTGGGAAAAAAACTATTCAATACCATAAAGAGGTCATTGCGTTACTTAGAAAAGGCCATTATGTCGAAGCAAGTCGAATCAATACCATCCATATCCAAGAGGCAGGCAAAATAATTACATTAAAATCAAAGGACCAAGCACTTTTTTAAAAATAAAAGCATGATGAAGCATTATTGATATTTGCGAACAATCCGGAGAAATTATATGGGGCATTTTAAAGTAGATAAAAGAAATCTTTTTTTTATATTAAAAAATCAATTAAATTATGGTTCCTTGTGTTCTTTGGACCGGTATCAGGAGTTAACGGAAAAAACCCTGGATATGGTTGTGAATGAAGCAATAGATTTTGCTATGGGGGTTGTGGATCCTTTACAGGAAATCGGTGAAGAATGGGGGGTAAAATTTAAAAATAACGCTATATCATCTCCCCCTGAATTTAAAAAAGCTTTTAAAGAGTACTGTCTCCAGGGATGGACAGCAGCGTCAAGAAATATAAAATATGGTGGGCAGGGATTTCCCCATATGATGCGTATTATTATTAACGATTTCATGTATGGGGCCTGCCAGGCCTTTAATATGGCACCCAGCCTCACCCATGGTGCTGCCCATCTGATTGAAACCTTTGGCAGAAAGGAACACAAACAAACCTTTGTACCAAAGATGTTTGACGGCACCTGGGCAGGAACCATGTGCCTCACGGAACCTGATGCCGGTTCCAATCTTGCCTCGATCCAGACCACTGCAAGTCGTGAAGGCGATCATTTTAAAATCAAGGGCGCTAAAATTTTTATTTCCTGGGGGGACCATGACTTGACGGAAAATATTATCCATCTTGTCATTGCCCGAATTGAAAGTGCGCCCGAGGGGGTAAGGGGTATTTCTCTTTTTATAGTACCCAAGATAAGAATTGAATCCGATGGCACTCTGGGGCAACCCAATGATGTTATCTGCACGGGGGTGGAAAAAAAAATGGGACTCCATGGATCTCCCACATGTTCCATCAGTTTCGGGCAAAAGGACGGGTGCGTTGGATACCTGTGTGGCGAAGAAAACAAGGGCCTTGCTCATATGTTTAAAATGATGAATCTTGCCAGGATCAACTCCGGTGTCAGCGGCCTGACCATGGCAAGTACGGCTTACTTGAATGCCCTTGATTATACAAAGGCAAGAGTTCAGGGTCGGGATTTGACTAACATCCATAAAGGGGAGCTACCCATCATTAAGCACCCGGATATCCGCCGCATGCTGTTGTGGATGAAAAGCGCCGTTGAGGGTATGCGGTCCATGGTTTATTCCGGGGCATACTGGTCGGATCTTGCCCTGGAACTTCCTCAAGGAGAAGAAAAAGACCATTATGAGAACCTTTGTGATTTCATGACTCCCATCATAAAGGCCTATTGTTCTGACACGGGCTTTAAGGTCTGTGAATCAGCTATTCAATGCCTTGGCGGATATGGATATTGCCGGGATTATCCCCTGGAGCAATATTTAAGGGATGTCAAAATAATGTCCCTTTACGAGGGTACAAATGGAATCCAGTCCATGGATCTCATGGGCCGGAAGATGAACATTAATGGAGGTGAACCCTTTAAAGCTTATAAGGCGGAAATAAGAAAATTCACCTTAAAAACATGTCACCATCCTGAACTTGATAAACGGATTCAAGAATTGTCCCGGGCAGCGGAACTCCTCTTTAAAATTGCAAGACAATTAAGCGATACAATGGTTGATGACCCCTTACAATGGGCATCCTATACATCTCCTGCCCTTGAGTGTTTTAGTGAAATCACCATGATCTGGAGATTGCTGGATATGGCAGTGATCGCCCAGGATTTACAAAAGAAAAAGTCTGTTGATTATTTAAGGGGGAAAATTATTCAGGCCACATATTTTACAGATACGACCCTTCCTCATACCCTGGCACGTACAAATATACTTTTACGCAAGGAGCGGGAAATTTTGGACATGCCGGAAAAAGCTTTTTAGGTGACTTAATTTCAGCCAATGAGGAATAAAAATAATAATTAAAATTTAATCCATTTTTATTGTAAGGGACAAAGATGAACAATTATCTTAACGAGTTCAATAAAAAGCTTGTTTCAGCAGAAACAGCGGTAAAGGTTGTTAAATCCAATGATTGGGTTGCATACAGCCATTTTGTCATGTTTCCTGAAACTTTAGACAGGGCGCTTTCTCTGAGAGCAAAAAAATTGACCGCAGTAAAGGTTAAAACTTCAACTGCCATGCATCCTGTAAAAGTCGCAGAATGTGATCCCAAGCAGGACTCCTTTATTTATAACAGTTCATTTTTCAGTAAACATGACAGGCAGCTTGGAGACAAAGGCCTTGCCCATTATATTCCTGGAAATTTTTATGAAGAGGTAAGCTGCCTTAAAAGGGAGCATACTGCCCGACCCAATGTTGCCATGATCAAGACCGCTCCCATGGATGAAAAAGGAAATTTTAATTTCGGTCCTTCCACCACATTTACGCTTGCAACCTGTGAATCGGCAGACACGGTGATCATCGAGGTAAATAATAATGTTCCAGTCTGTTCAGGGGGGAAAAACGAAAGCATTCACATATCCCAAGTGGATTATATAGTTGAAAGTGACGATTCCCTTCTCCCAACCATCCCAGAAATTGCCGTGACGGATACGGATCGTAACATAGCAGAATTTATCATGAAGGAACTCAGTGACGGTTGCTGCCTTCAGCTTGGAATTGGCGGGACATCCAATGCAGTTGGCAACATGATAGCGGATTCTGATTTAAAAGATCTTGGGTTTCACAGCGAAATGATGAACGATTCCTTTTTAAAACTTTTTGAAAAGGGGAGGATTAACGGGTCAAAAAAGAATATTGATAAAAACAAACATGTATACACCTTTGCAATGGGGTCTGAAAGACTTTACAGATTTCTTGATAAAAACCCTTCCTGTGCCGCCTATTCCGTGGATTATACCAACGATTATGAAATCATTGCCAAAAATGATAACGCCATAAGCATAAACAATGCCCTGCAGGTGGATCTTTACGGGCAGGTCTGTTCGGAATCCCAGGGAACTCGACATATTTCAGGCACTGGAGGGCAGCTCGATTTTCTCATTGGTGCAACAAAATCCAAAGGGGGCAAGGCTTTTATCTGTCTTCATTCAACGCGGAAAAGAAATGGAAAAGTGGTCTCCAATATCGTTGCCGATGTCCAGGGAATTGTGACTATACCAAGATCCATGGCATTTTATGTTGTCACTGAATATGGCCTGGCAAACCTCAAGGGGAAAACGACCTGGGAAAGGGCGGAAATGATTATCTCTCTTGCCCATCCAATGTTTCGGCAGGAATTGATGGAAGAGGCCCATCGATTCAGTTTATTTACCCGGGCCAATAGAAAATATAGCTAACTATAAGGAGGTGATAAATACGGGGAAAGGATTTTACCATGCATAAATTAATAACTAACAATTTATTAAAGGAAAATTATTATGGGAAAAAAGATCGCAAGTCAAATGATTATCTCTTTGTTTATGGTGTGCTTATTATTTGTTGGAAATAATCCTGCTATTGCAGGGGATAAGGTTCTTCTCTCCATAGCCACAGCCAGCACCGGTGGAAGCTGGTACCCTGCAGGCGGGGCCATTGCAAGTATTATCAATAAATATGTTCCCGGTGTAGAAGCGTCTGCTCATCCCTCTGCAGCAAGCCGTGAGAACATTCGTTTAATTGAAAAAAAGAAAACAGATCTTGGCATGGTCATGCCTGATGTTGCATACTTTGCTCAAACAGGGACAGATATTTATAAGGGGAAAACACCTTCTAAAATTACGGGGCTGTTTTCTTTCTGGGGAATCGACCTTTTAATTATTGCCCGGGCCAATTCTGATATATACAAAATTGAAGATTTAAGGGGGAAAAAAGTTGGGTTCGGACCTCCCGGCAGTGGCAGTGAAGCCATGTCTAAAAGAATCCTTGGCGAGTATGGCATTACATATAAGGATTTAAAGGCCCAGTTTTTATCTGCTCCGGAACAAGCAAGAGCTTTAAAGGACAACTCTCTTGACGCAGCAATGTATACAATTGGAACGCCGGCAGCTGCCTTTGTTGATCTTTGCACTCTGAACAAATGCCGTCTCATTCCCATTGAAAAAGAGATGATGGGAAAATTGCTGAAAAAATTCCCTTACTATTCAGAGTCTGTTATTCCTGCCAATGCATACCCTCAGATAACAACTGATACTCCTGCCTTAAAATGGCTGGGTCTTATTGTGGTATCTGAAGATATGGATACTGATCTGGCCTATAATATTGTAAAAAATATCAGCAAAGACCATCTGGATGAATTCAAGCAATGCCATGCAAAAGCCAAAGGCCTTACCACGGAGGGAATGTCCAAAGGGATGTCCATTCCATGGCATCCAGGTGCAGCAAAATTCTGGAAGGAAGTTGGACTCCTGAAATAAACAAATTTTTTCAGGGGTTTTTAATAAGGGAAAATAAAAAAATATCCTAAAGGAACGGGGAGTTATTCTCGTTCCTTAGTTCCCCTTTAGTTTATGGATAAACCAAAATATGACGGCACACCCAAAAAAATATTGGTTCATAGCTATTTTTAGCGTTGTTTTTGTAATTTTTGCAATACTTGGTTTTTTTCCCAAAAAGTATGAGGTAAGGATTGAAAATGTTTCTGAAAATAAAATCATCCACAGACTCAAGGCAGAACCGGGAAATAATTTGTGGCTGATTCATATTAATTCCGTTGAAAAACTGCCTGTTGCAGAACAATATGAAATTGCCGAGAATTATCAATTTTCTTTTTCAGAAGTCATCTACATGGCGCCCTATGTTGGTTATCTCAATAGTGAGAAAGCCAAAATCATTGCACCGGGGACGATCAGGATTTCTGATTTCAGCTCTCCCATGGAATCGATAAGCTTTTTTGCCGGAGACATCTCAAAACACATGATGTTCTGGAATGGTAAATGGCTTCCCCTTTATGAAGATGCCGGTGGAGGTGATCTAATTCGCATTACAATAGAAAAAATATCAGGTTTCAATATGTTTTTATTAAAAAGGAAGTTGTCCCATGGAAAAGAATAAATCAGGTCCTAAAATTGCTATGTTTATCTCCATCACCGCCATTATCATGGCAATCTTCCATCTCTATACGTCCGGGTTTGGAAGATTTCCGGCCCTGCAGCAGCGTTCCATCCATCTTGCCTTTACGCTTATTCTTACTTTTTTCATTTATCCCATAAGCAAAGGTACCATATCCGCCAAATGGTCAATATTTATCAATTCAGTTTATTGTATTGGCGGGTTGGCTGCATGCGGGAATATCGCTTTTTATGTCTATTATGTTCTTTTTGAGCGAGCCGGGGAATCGACAACTCTCGACATCGTTCTTGGAACAATATTGATTTTCCTGGTTCTTGAGATGACCAGAAGGGTTATGGGATGGGCCTTACCCATTATCACCATTATCTTTATCGCTTATGGCTTTTTGGGCTCATATATAAATATACCGTATTTATCCCATGCAGGCATGGATGTTCCCAGATTTATCTCTTATACTTACCTTAGCACGGAAGGGCTTTTCACCATTCCTTTGGGAGTGTCGGCAACCTTTATAGCGGTTTTTGTGATTTTTGCATCTTTTCTGGTTAATTCCGGTGTAGGAGATTTTTTTATGGATTCTGCCATGGCCATTGCCGGCGATAAGACAGGTGGCCCTGCCAAGGTAGCTGTTGTTTCAAGTGCCATAATGGGATCAGTCTCAGGCAGTTCCGTGGGTAATGTTGTTACCACAGGATCCGTCACCATTCCTTTGATGAAAAAGATGGGGTTTCCAGCCGTCCTTGCCGCAGGAATCGAAGGGACTGCTTCAACAGGCGGACAGATTATGCCACCCCTGATGGGGGCCACGGCTTTTATCATCGCAAGTATTGTGGGAGTGCCCTATCTTACTGTATGCGTAGCAGCATTTGTTCCTGCAGTTCTTTCTTTTTTATGCGTTTATATAATTGTCCATTTTGAAGCTGTCAGGCTTGGAATCAAAGGCCTTCCAAAATCTGAACTTCCCAAACTCTGGCCAGTTGTCAAAAAAAAGGGCCATCTGCTTTCGCCCCTCATAATTCTTGTTATAATGCTTATTATGGGATTTACTGCCATGAAGGCGGGTTTTTATTCAATAATAGCCGTAATTATAGTCTGTTCATTACAAAAAAGTACCAGAATGGGTTACAAACAAATTCTTAGGACACTGGAATCAGGAGCAAAGGCTGTTATTCCAATTGCAGCGGCATGCGCCTGCTCGGGAATTGTTGTGGGAGTCCTTACCCTGACAGGGCTTGGCCTTAAGATATCCTATCTTCTGGTGGAGATAGCCAATGGCAGCCTGCCCATTCTCCTGATTCTTGCCATGTTAGTATCCATATTTCTCGGAATGGGAATCACCACCACTGCAGCGTATCTTCTGGTTGCCATTGTGGTTGCACCAGTCCTTGTTCAAATGGGCATTCCAGAGCTTGCCGCTCACATGTTTGTTTTTTACTATGCCGTGATTTCCACCATTACTCCCCCCGTTGCTCTGGCAGCCTATGCCGCAGCAGGCATAGCCGGTACGGATCCTTTAAAAACAGCAATAACAGGGTTCCGGGTGGGAATAGCCAAATTTGTTGTTCCCTTTTATATTATTTACCGGCCGGACTTTATTCTGGTGGATGCTGACCCCTTTAAAGCAGTGGTGGCAATCGTCATATCTATTGTCGGCATATGGGCCCTTGCAGGAAGCTCCTGCGGTTTTATGTTTAGACAATTGACATGGGTTGAAAGAATTATCCTGTTTGTTTGCGTACCATTCACCATTCCCCCTGATTTCATAATGAATACCCTGAGTATGGGTGTTATACTTTTTATCAGCGTGATTGCCTGGTTGAATGCACGTAAATCAGACGAACTGCCGACCATTGTATAGATGCTGTAATTAAAATTTATAAAAAGAAGCAACATTAAAACAAGGAACCATTGAAAAATGACAAAACAGGACATTATTATAACGGCTGCCGTTACAGGGAGTTTTGGTGATAAATCAAAAAATATTCACCTTCCTGTTACGCCAAAGGAAATTGCAGACCATGCAATAAAAGCTCATGGCGTCGGCGCAGCCGTGGCGCATATCCACGTGCGTGATCCAAAAACGGCTGAGCCCTCCATGGAATTGTCACTATACAGGGAAGTTGTGGACAGGATCAGGGATGCCTGTGATATGATTATCAACTTGACCACAGGAGCCGGGGCCCGCATTGTGCCGGATGATGGTGAGATTGTGGGGCTTGGGGCCGGTACTACCTGGAGTAGCCCTGAGAAAAGAACGGAACACATTGTTGCCTTAAAACCGGAATTGTGCTCATTGGATGTCGGTTCCATAAATTTTGGGACCAGGGTTTTTGCCAATATTCTTCCGCATGTGGAAAAAATGGCAAAAATCATTTTTGACGCAGGTGTGAAACCCGAACTTGAAGTTTTTGAAATGGGACATATTCAGATTGCAAAGCACCTTATCCAAAACAGCCTGGTCAAGGGCACCCCATTATTTCAGCTCTGTCTTGGCATTCCATGGGGAATTTCCGGAGATGTAAAAAGTCTTTTAATGATGAAGGAAGCCCTTCCCCAAGGATCTTTGTGGGGAGGCTTTGGAATTGCCCAGAATAGTTTTCCCATGGCAACACATACGGCATTACTGGGAGGAAATATCAGGGTTGGATTTGAGGATAATTATTATCTCGATGCAGGAACACCTGCAAAGGATAATGCCATACTTGTGGCAAAAGCGGTTTCAATCCTTGAATTGCTTGGTTTGAAGGCAGCCACATCAAATAAAGCCCGTGAAATCCTGGAATTGACGGATTAAAAAAATAAGCTAAAGATTCCTATTGTCCCAAAAATAAATTGTGGCAACAGGCGATTAAACATATTTTAAAGGATTATTTAT
>Ga0164315_10003539_pt1 | contig 12118 bp, 7 predicted proteins | sample GuaBasSedimGuay6_FD_113737 | JGI IMG/M metagenome (GOLD analysis project Ga0164315, IMG submission 113737) | Subseafloor sediment microbial communities from Guaymas Basin, Gulf of California, Mexico - Guay6, Core 4569-2, 0-3 cm | ecosystem: Environmental > Aquatic > Marine > Hydrothermal vents >... | reverse complement strand
CTCGCGAGGATGCCGGGAAAAACCATCGGCAGGGTCACCCGCCAGAATGTCCACCACGCGTTTTCGCCGAGATCGGCGGAGGCTTCCTCCATCGACTTGTCGAAACCCTCGAATCGCGACATCAGCGTCGCCATCGAAAACGGCACACAGATCAGGACGTGACCCAGGGTTACGGTGTAAAGCGACAGAGTCACGCCGATACGGTTTAGCATGATTAACAGTGCAAGACCAAGAATGACGCCTGGTATCACCAGCGGCGCCATGACAACGGCGATGACCGGCCCCTTGCCCGGCATGCGATAGCGGGTCACCGCCTTGGCGGCGAAAACGCCAAGGAAGGTGGCGAACACCGACGCGAACGCACCGACGCGTATGCTGTTCATCAGTGCGGCGTGCAACGGCTCGCTTTTTAACATTTCGCGGTACCACTCCAGGGTCCAGCCTTCGATCGGAAAGGCGATATAGATCGAATCGTTGAAGGAGAACAATGGTAACAGCAACACCGGAACGTAAAGAAAGCCGAGGAAAAAAATCGCGTAGTAGGACAGCAGCCGATTCGGGCGCTCTATATAGGGAACATTCTTCACGTGATATTCCTCAACGCGAGCCGCGTGATCGCGATATAAATCATGGTTACGATACAGATAACCCCCATCATAATGATCGATAACGCCGCCCCGCCGGGCCAGTTGTTGATGACACCGAAGTGCGCCTGGATCAAATTGGCCAGCATCAAGCCATCCGGCCCGCCGACCAGCGCCGGGGTAACATAATCACCGACGGTGGGTACGAATATGAGTATCGTGGCCGCGATGACACCGGGTAGCGATAGCGGCAGCGTGACACGCAAAAACCTCGCCACCGGTCCGTCGCCGAGGTCGGTCGCGGCCTCGAGCAGCGAGCGATCGATCTTCTCCAGCGACACATAAATCGGCAGAATAGCAAACGCGGCCCAGGCATGAGTCAGCGTAATCACCACCGCGTTCGGGTTATAGAGCAGGAACTCGAGCGGCTCCTCGATGAACCCGAGCCATATCAGCCCCGAATTGATCGCACCGTTGTAACCGAGGATTACTTTCCAGGTGAAGACCCGCAGCAGGTAGCTGGTCCAGAACGGAAGGGTCATCAGGATGATCCAGACCGTCTTGCGCCGGTGTACGTGAAAGGCGACGTAATAGGCCATCGGATAGGCAATGATGACGGTCGCCATGGTGCAGAACAGGGAAATCCACAGCGATCGGATCAACAATTTACTGTACACGGGACCTTCGGCGACCTTGGTGTAGTTGTTCAGCGTAAAGGAGGTGTCGAATGCGAAATCGTAGCCGGTTTGAGTCCAGAAACTCAGCACGACCATCAAAATAAATGGCGCTCCCATACTGAACAGCATGACGACCAGGGTCGGCGATAGCAGGGTATAGCCCTGTACTGCCTCGTTACGGTGATAAAGTGCCCTGAGCCGGCTGCGCCAACCGGGCTGTTTTTGTGACGGCGAAATCTCGCCGGTTGTAGCTGTGACGGGTTCAGACATGAGATAACGGTAAACAGGCGAACATGGTCAGATGCAATGTCCCGGAAAGACTTTGCACAGCAGATGACGAATTGCTCGCTTGTACTTTTCGCAATCGTCCGGGTTCAGACTAAGATGTGACTCGACCCAGATGCCGAACAGTATCGCGTTTAGCGCCATGGTAACCGGTTCCGCTTCCTTGCTGTCGTAACCACCTTCATCGATGATCGCCGCGATCAGGTCTTCCACGTCGTGGGCATGTTCTTCGTCGCGTGGAAAGCTCAGGCTGTGGTACAGCTGGTTACCCTTCGACTCGCCCCAGAAAGCATGCCAGGCGGAAACGTATTTCGGATTCTGATAGGCAAAATCGATATCGTAGTCAATCAGTTGCAGCAACTTGTCCAGATTTGAAGCATTCTTGTCCGTCGCCAGCGCATCCCAGCCCTGCGCAAAGGCCCTGCCGAGATATTCCAGAACTTCCTCGAGCAGCCTGTTCTTGGATTTGAAATGGAATACCACCAGCGCCCTCGAAATGCCCGCTTTTTCCGCGACCCGGTCCAGCGTCATGCTGCCGAGGCCGAGCGCGGCAATAGTCGAAACAGCGGACTGCAGGATGAGTCGACGGCTTTCTTCACCGCGTACGCGACGCTTGTCTTTGGTTTTTTCGGCTACTTGCATTATTTTTTGTTCCAGGTCAGTCCAGCCAACGACAATATCACAAGAAGGGGTATTCATAGGCGAGGACTTGTAACTGACTAACTAGTCAGATAGTATCTCTACGGTATCGACCAAGTCAAACTGTTATTGAACTAACGAATTTCACCGCGGGCTGACTCACGAGTGAAATCAAATTACATCGAGGAGGAATCCCATTATGAAGAACCACGACCTTCCTAACGACGAAGTGATCGACATGCTGAAGGCGGGCGAAATGTCCCGCCGCGATTTCAACAAGGTGCTGGCGGCGGCGGGAATCGCCGTAGCGACGACCCCGATGGCATCGGGACTGGCCAACGCCGCCGCGGCCGATCAGCCAACCTATTTTACCTGGGGTGGTTGGGATGACCCGGCCTACTTTCAGGGCTATATCGAAAAGTATGGCGAGCCACCCAATTTCGCCACCTACGGCGGCTCGGAAGAAGGTTTCACCAAGATGCGCGCCGGTTTTGTGGTCGATGTCGCGCATCCCTGTAACGTCGAAATACCACGCTGGATTTCGAGCGGGCTGTTTCAGCCGCTGGATACGTCGAAACTATCCAACTGGAACGACCTGGTGCCCGAGCTGTGGCAACTGGAAGGCAACGTCGTCGATGGCAAACCTTACTTCGCGCCGATGGACTGGGGCCAGACCTCGATTACCTACCGCACCGACCTGGTCGACTGGCAGGGTGAGGAGCAATCCTGGGGTCTCCTCTGGGACGAACGCTACAAGGGTAAGCTCGGCACTCTCGCCGGTGCGGGCGATGCCTGGTGGTGTGCAGCAATTTACGCGGGGATCGACTTCAAGGACATTGCCACGAAAGAAAACCTGGACAAGGTCGCCGCACTGCTGCGCGAACAGCGACCGCTGGTGCGTATGTACAGCAGCGATGTCACCAGTCTCGAACAGTCCCTCGCATCCGGCGAGCTGGTGGCGGCAATGACCTGGAACGCCTCGGCGCTTTCGCTCCAGACGGAGGGTGTACCGGTTGCCTTTGCCAAGCCGAAGGAGGGCGCGCTGACCTGGGTTTGCGGCCTGATGATGCATGCCAAGGCGCCCAAACCCGACAAGGCGCACGAGCTTATCGATTACCTGATCAGTGTCCAGCGCGGCATTCAAATGATCGACGAGGAAGGATATGGCCACTCGAATGCAAAAGCGATCGCGGCGATCTCGGACGAAAGACTGAATGGACTTGGCCTGTCGCGCGATCCATCGGAGGTCCTCGGTGCCGGCAAGTTCATGATTCCGCAAGAAGCGGCATTTGACTCCAAGTCGGCCGAACTGTACGAAATCATCAAGGCAGGCTTCTAGGCGGAACCTCTCCTCGGGACTTAGCGACCAGGGACGGTCGCCTCTTCTTGTGCTAATGAACCAGAGGATAAACCGTCGATTTCGCACAGTCTCGAGAGCATTCCGGTAACATCTGCTACACGACACCTCAGTGAGAAAAAGATGACTCGAGACGCGCGTTACGACGTTCTGTTCGAACCGGTCAGGATCGGCCCAGTCACGGCGAAAAACCGCTTTTACCAGGTACCTCACTGCAACGGCATGGGTTTTAACTGGCCGCAGACCCACGCAAAAATGCGTGAAGCCAAGGCCGAGGGTGGCTGGTCCGTCATTTGCACCGAAGAGTGCATGATCCACCCGACTTCAGATTACACGCCCGAACCACAGGCGCGCCTGTGGGACGACTACGACATCAGATGCCTGGGATTGATGGTCGAAGGCGTGCACCGCCACGGCGCACTCGCCGGAGTACAGCTGGCGCACAATGGCGTAGGCGCCCAGAATCTCTACACGCGCATGGCGCCGATTGGTCCCTCACACCAGGCCTCGGTTGAAAACCAGCCGACGCACACGCGCGGTATGAACAAATCCGATATCCGCGAGTTTCGTCGCTGGCACCGCAATGCCGCGTTACGCGCGAAAAAGGCCGATGCCGATATCATTTATGTCTATGCCGGACACGATTCGACGCTGCTAATGCATTTTCTTTCGGCACGGCGCAATCAACGCAACGACGAGTACGGTGGTAGTCTCGAAAATCGCGCTCGCCTTTTTCGCGAAGTACTCGAGGATACCCACGAAGCCGTCGGCGATCGTTGCGCGATTGCGATCCGTATGGCGGTCGACGAATTACTCGGCCCCGAGGGAATCACCAGCGAGGGCGAAGGCCGTGAATTTATCGAAATGCTGGCCGAAATGCCCGACCTGTGGGACGTCAACGTCAGCAGCTGGGAAAATGACTCGCAAACCTCGCGTTTTTCCGATGAAGGTTTCCAGGAACAGTACGTCGGCTTCGTCAAAAGCGTGACCAGCAAACCCGTGGTCGGCGTTGGCCGGTTCACCTCGCCCGACACCATGGTCAGCCAGATCAATCGCGGCGTACTCGACATGATCGGCGCGGCGCGGCCCTCCATCGCCGACCCATTTCTGCCGCAGAAGATCGAGGAAGGCCGCATCGACGAAATCCGTGAATGCATCGGCTGCAATACCTGCGTTTCAGGGCAGTTGACCTTCACGCCGATGCGCTGTACGCAAAACCCCAGCGTCGGCGAGGAATGGCGCCGCAACTGGCATCCGGAAAAAATCGCAGATAAAGGATCGAATGACAGCGTACTCATCGTCGGTGCCGGCCCGGCGGGACTCGAGGCCGCACGCGCACTGGGCCAGCGCGGTTACCCGGTAACACTGGCGGAGGCGCAAACCGAGGCTGGCGGGCGCGTTACGCGTGAAAGCCAGCTTCCCGGGCTCGCCGCCTGGGCGCGCGTGCGCGACTGGCGCCTGGGCCGCATCCAGCCGATGGCGAACGTCGAGTTCTACCTCGATAACCGCCTGACCGCCGAGGATATCCTGGCGATGGACTACAAACATGTCATTCTCGCTACCGGCGCACACTGGCGCGCCGGCGGCATCGGCATAACCAACTGGCAGGCGATTCCCGGTGCCAACCAGGATCACGTGATGACAGCAGAAGACATTTTCGCCGGGCGCAAGGTAAACGGTCCGGTGGTTGTTTTCGATGATGACAATTACTACATCGGCGCATTGATCGCCGAAAAACTCAAATTCATCGGTCACGAGGTCACTCTGGTGACCCCGGCAGCGAAGGTTTCGTCCTGGACCGAGAATACGCTCGAGCAGCACCGCATCCAGGCGCATGTGCTCGAACTCGGTATCGAGGTCGTGACTTCGAAAAATATTACCCGAATCGCCAGCGACTCGGTCGAGACCGCCTGTGTCTACACCGACAGGCAGGCTACTCTCCCGGCCGCGACTGTGGTGCTGGTGACGTCGCGCCAGCCCAACGATGAACTACTGCTCGAGCTGAATGCCGATTCGGATCGCCTCGCTGACGCCGGCATTTCCTCGGTAACGGCTATCGGCGACTGCAACTGCCCGTCGACGATCGCCGCGGCGGTACACGACGGCCACCGGATCGCACGTGAACTCGATGCGCCGCCAGACAACCCTGATCTGCCATTCCGCAGAGAAGAAATCCGGCTCGACAATTTTGATATTCAGGAATCTCATTAATGCACAAACGAGACCCGCGCTACGACATATTGTTCGAACCGGTTAAGATCGGTCCGGTCACGGCCAAAAACCGTTTTTACCAGGTGCCGCACTGTACCGGTCTCGGCTGGCTCAGGCCACGCATGGTCGCGGAACTGCGCGGTACCAAGGCCGAGGGCGGTTGGGGCGTGGTCTGTACCGAATACTGTTCGATTCACCCGAAGTCGGACGACCTGCCCCACCCCTACGCCTCGCTGTGGGATAAGGGCGACATCAAGGCGCACGCGTTGATGACCGAAAAGGTGCACGAACATGGCGGTCTCGCCGGTGCAGAGCTCTGGGTCGGCGGCTCGCGCACGACCAACCTGTTCACGCGTGAGGTGGCGATGGACGTCAACCACATGCCGAACGCGATCGGCATTCCCTTCCAGGCACGCAAGATGGACAAATCCGACATCCGCGAGGTGCGCCGCTGGCATCGTAACGCCGCACTGCGCGCAAGGGAGGCCGGCTTCGACATCGTCTATGTTTATGCCACACACCACTACATGCTGGCGCATTTCCTCAACGCAAAAACCAACACCCGCACTGACGAGTATGGCGGCTCGCTGGAAAACCGCGTGCGCCTGGTGCGCGAACTGATCGAGGAAACCAAAGACGCGGTCGGCGACACCTGCGCGGTAGCGGTACGCTTTTCCGCCGACGAGGAAGGCAGCGACGACGAGCCTGTCATCGGCGAGCACCGCGAGATGATCGAAATGCTGGCCGAACTACCGGACCTGTGGGATATCAACATCAAGGATTACTCGCGTGAAATGGGCGTTTCACGTTTTATCCGCGAGGGTTCGCTCGAGGCCTACATGTCTTACGTTAAATCGGTTACCACGAAACCGGTAGTCAGCGTCGGCCGGTTTACATCACCGGATACCATGGTATCGCAGGTCAAGCGCGGCATCGTCGATTTCATCGGCGCCGCGCGGCCATCGATCGCCGATCTGTTCCTGCCGAAAAAAAGCGAGGAAGGTCGCATCGACGAAATCCGCGAATGCATAGGCTGCAATATCTGTTACACCGGCGACAGCACCGGGACGCCGATCCGCTGTACGCAGAACCCGACCATGAGCGAGGAATGGCGCCTCGGCTGGCATCCGGAAAAAATCGCGCCGAAAGGCTCGGATTCAACGGTGTTGGTCGTCGGCGGCGGGCCCGCCGGGCTCGAAGCCACGCGCGCGCTCGGCCAGCGCGGCTACCAGGTTTTGCTGGCCGAGACCGAGCATAGCCTCGGCGGCCGCGTTTCGCGTGAATCGGAACTGCCGGGACTCGGCGAATGGGCACGCGTGCGCAACTACCGCGTGCATCAGATCCAGCATATGCATAATGTGGACGTCTACTACGACAATTTGATGGACGCCGAGCACGTGCTCGCGGTCGAAGCACAGCATATCGTCATCGCTACCGGCGCGCGCTGGCTCGCCAACGGCCGCGGCCTCTACAACGCCGAGCCGCTGGTCGAACTCGGCCCACCGGAACAGGTATTCACACCGGATGACATCATGGCCGGGCGCCTGCCCGAGGGGCTAACGTTGATCTACGACGACGACCATTACTACATGGCCAATGTCATCGCCGAGTTGCTCGTGGGCAAAGGCATTCCGGTGACGCTGGTTACACCCGAGGTCATGCTGTCGTCCTGGGGTGGCAACACCGGCGAACAGGGCCGGGTTCAGCGTCGCATGATGGGTCTAGGCGTCAAAATCATTACCTCGCACGGCCTCGCCGCCTACAACGGCAGCGAAGCGCAGATCGAGTGTAGCTATACCGGCAACCGGCAGACGATAGCCGCCGAGGCCGTAGTCACAGTCACGCTACGTGAACCCAACGATGCGCTGTACCACGAATTGCAGCAACGGCTCGAAGGCGAGATCGACCACCGGCCCGAATCCGTGACCCGCATCGGCGATTGCGAAGCGCCGTCGATCATCGCCGGCGCGGTTTACTCCGGCCACCGCTACGCGCGCGAACTCGATACCGAGGTCGACCCGGACAACCGCATGAAATACGACCGGGTGTTTTTCGACGATGCCGAAATAGCGCCCAGTCAAACGCAGGCACACCCCGATTATCTCGACACACTGCTGCGTTACTACGAGGAAGAAATCAATGGCGAGTCCTATTTTTTGGGGCTGGCCGAACATTTCAGCGAACGCGACAAGACGATCCTGCTGGCGCGCGCTGAGCGCGTCGCGGCACAGGCGGTAGAACCGCTGCTCGAAAAGTACAGCCTGAAGCCGCGTCCTGAATCGGACCTGTTAGACGAGGGCCGCGAGTACGTCCCGCGCCACCGTGATTACGCCTGGCGCGAATTCATGACTTACATCGTCGAACGTTATCCGGGCTACCTGGACGATTTCAAGGCACTGGAAAGGATGGCGCCAGCCGAGGATTTGCCGGCGCTCGCACGCCTGACCGAGCACGAGGTGGTGGTGATTGAATTTGCGCAAAAAGAGCTGGCGGGAGAGCCCGACAGCACGGCGTCATTGCTGCGCTACCTGGGTGAAGGGTAAGAATGCACAAGGGATTCATCATGGGGTTGATAGTGTTCGGCTTGTCGGCCTGCGCGAAACCAGAAGTCCAGGCCCCGGCAGCCAGCAACCTGGCGCCGGCTACCGTCGGCGACGAATGTTATTGCAGCGTTCGCAAGCGCCACCAGGTCAAGGCGCGACTGGATAAGAAAGAACAGCTTGATTCGGAATAGAATTGCGTTCTTACTGACCATAAACGCAACCCGAATAGTCTCGATCCGGTTTTCATTTGCTGGCAGGACCTGCTCTAGGACTTTCCGTTGTGCATGACCATGACAAATCCCAGCGGAGGTGTCGTCGGGCTCTCCTCCAGGTCTGAACAGAAAAACGAGATGTCGTAATCCAGTTCCTTGAAACTTTGCAGCGTCAAGCCGCTGTTGATGCTCGCCATCAGGATGGCGTCGAGCCGGTGCATGAAACTGAAATTAGGCGACGATTCGTATTCTTCCCCGCCGTAATAATCGAGGCCGGTGGTTTCTTCCCAGACGTGGTCTTCGAAATAGGAATTCTGGATCGAGGATTTACCGCCATTGGCATCCGGTTCGTACATGAACAGGATCGGGTGCATTTCTTCCATGACCAGTTTGCCACCGGGTTTGAGCAGGCCCTGCAGGATCCGGAAGAAGGCCTCCAGGTCCGGCATCCAGCTGAGCACGCCGATGGTGGTTAAAACGACGTCGAACGACGCCTCGAGATCCCGCGGAAGGTCGTATACATCGCGGTGAACCAGTTCGACCTGGTCTTCGGCGCCGGCCCGTTCGATCATCTGCCTGCCATGCACCAGAAATTCCTCGGCCGCATCGACCCCGATGCAACGTGACGCGCCCATGTTGCGCAGCGACAGGGTCTCCGCGCCATTGTTACAACATAGCTGGATTACACTTTTACCCTCGACCCCGACCTGCAACAACGTTTCCAGGATGTCGCCCTCGAAAGTGACGTGATCGGGATTCTCGAAAGCCGCTAACAACCGAGCATTGTTATGTGCGGCGTGACGAGACGCGACCTCGTTCCAGGCGATACGGTTGGCGCGGGTGTATTGTTCGCGTGTTCTCACCATGGAATTGCCTCGTCATCCTGTTAAAGTGCCGCCACATCCTAATCGAACCCAGACGGTGACCAAAGCGAAATTTCCGGCCACGGCCGAAGCGCTGGCGCTGGACCACCGCTTCCACTGCATGCCGCGGGTGATGACCACCGACTATGTCAGGAAAATTATCGCCGCCTTTGCCGCAGCCGCCAGCCGCAACAAAAAAAGGGCCCGGCCTTAGCCCTTACAAACCTTTCGAACGGCAGTGTCAATTGTAAGGCCTGACCCTGCAATTCAGGTACAGCAGGCCATCCCGTGGAATTCCTGGCCGTTACCGGAGAATCAGATTCTTCGCGCTGATTCGTTAGATGGTTTCAATTTTATAGCCAATTACCCCCGCATGCGCTCGGCTTTGGGATCGTACATCGCGCTTAACGAAGCTTTTGCGGGAATGCGTTCCCCGGCGACGTCGATCTCAAATTTCCCAGCATCGATGTATTCCTGCGTGACTTCTTCTTCGATCTCGACGTAGCCGAGCCCAACCGCACCGCCGAGGCTGTGGCCGTAATCGCCCGAGGTCAGGTGGCCGACCATTTCGCCATCGCGCAGAATGGGTTCATGATGCCAGAACACGGCGTCGGGATCCTCCAACAGGAACTGGACCAGTCTTTTTTTCATGAAACTGCGCGATTCCTTCTGCTCGAGAATCGCATCGCGGCCGATGAATGGAACCTCCTTGTCGAAATTGCAGACGAAGCCCATGCCGCATTCGAGTGGGGTTTCGTGGTCAGAGATATCATGACCATAGTGCACGAACTTTTTCTCCGTGCGGCAGGAGTTCAGGGCATGCATGCCGGCGAGAGACAAGCCATGGCTCCTGCCCTTTTCCCAGAGATAATCGAAGCCCTGCCTGGCCTGGTCGACCGGCACGTAGATTTCCCAGCCCAGTTCACCGACAAAAGAGACCCGACCCGCATATGCCCGCGCCATACCGAACTCGATGGCCTGAAACGAGCCGAACGGAAATGACCCGGTAGTCATGTCGTGATTCAGCGTTTCCGTGAGTAGATCTCGACTACCCGGGCCCATCACACCGAGCATCGCCCAGGCGTTGGTGATATCGCTGACACAGCAGAATTCATCCTCGCCGATATGCATTTTCAGCCAGTGCAGATCCTTGATCGTCTGGGTCGTTCCGCTGATCACCCAGAATTCATTCTCGGCGATTCGCGTCACGGTCAGGTCGGCCTCGATACCGCCGTGATCGTTCAACCAGTGGGTATAGACCATGCGTCCAGGCTCGACGTCGACGTTGGCGCTGGAAACGCGCTGTAAAACCTTGACCGCGTCGCGACCTTGCACCAGATACTTGGAAAACGAACTCTGATCAAACAATACGACTTTTTCGCGTGCGGCCCGGTGTTCGGCAGCGCTGTACTCGAACCAGTTCTGCTTACCGAAGCTGTACTCGTATTTGGGCTCGACGCCCTCCGGAGCGAACCAGTTGGCGCGCTCCCAGCCGGCGACCTCACCAAAGCAGGCGTTATGCGTGACCAGCCGCTCGTGCAGAGGGGAATGGCGCAGGTTGCGCGCGGTTTCCATCTGCCGATAGGGATAATGGTTATCGTACAGCAGGCCCAGAGTTTCACTGACGCGGTCCTCGATATACGCTTGAGTCGACTGGAACGGGAACATGCGGCGGATATCGTTGCCCCACAGGTCCATCGGTGCGTGGCCCAGATGCATCCAGTCGGCCAACGCGCGGCCGAGGCCACCCGCGGTCTGTATACCGACCGAGTTCAGGCCGCAGGCCACGTAGAAACCCTTCAATTCCGACGACTCGCCCATGTGGAACTGATCATCGGGCGTGAAGCTCTCCGGGCCGCAGAAAAACTTGCGCCAGCCGCACTCCTGCAGCATCGGCACGCGCTGCATCGCGTGTTCCAGCACCGGCATAAACTGTTCATCCATGTGGCCCTCGATTTCCTCGAAGGAGAAATCGGCGGGAATACCCTGCTGGCCCCACGGAATCGCGTTCGGTTCGAACGCCCCAACCATCAGGCTGCCCGCATCCTCGCGGTAATAAGCACAGCGGTCATAGTCACGCATCACCGGCAGATCGTGCGGCAGACCTTCCAGTTTTTCGGTCACCGCATAGTAGTGCTCGCAGGCGTGCAGCGGCACGTTGACGCCAGCCATGGCACCGATTTCACGACCCCACAGGCCTGCGCAGTTGACCACGAAGTCAGCCTGGATTTCGCCCTGGTCGGTGACCACAGCGGTGACTCGACCGTCGGCCTGGTTGATACCGGTCACGCGCACGCCCTCGATACACAACGCGCCGCGCTGACGCGCGCCCTTGACGAAAGCCTGGGTGATATCGACAGGGCTCGCGGTGCCGTCCTGGGCTACCCAGCTTGCGCCGAGCAAATCGCCAGTTTCGACATAGGGATAAATCGACTTCGCCTCCTCGGCGGTAATGATTTCGACGCGAGTCACGCCGAAGGCGTTGTTCATCGCCGCGACGCGTTTCAATTCCTGGAAACGCGCCTCGCTGTGCGCAATGGTGAGCGAACCGACCTGCTTGAAACCGGTGGCCTGCCCGGTTTCCGCCTCCAGCTCCTTCAACACCGACATCGAATACTCGCACAGGCGCGCATGCGATTCGTTGGCACGCATGGTCCCGACCAGGCCGGCGGCATGCCAGGTTGTGCCGCAGCTGAACTGCATACGTTCGAGTAATACGACGTCGCTCCAACCGAGCCTGGCCAGGT
>Ga0164315_10003538_pt1 | contig 12118 bp, 9 predicted proteins | sample GuaBasSedimGuay6_FD_113737 | JGI IMG/M metagenome (GOLD analysis project Ga0164315, IMG submission 113737) | Subseafloor sediment microbial communities from Guaymas Basin, Gulf of California, Mexico - Guay6, Core 4569-2, 0-3 cm | ecosystem: Environmental > Aquatic > Marine > Hydrothermal vents >... | reverse complement strand
TTTTCGACTAAATGGCGACATTATCCGGTTACGCCCGTCAGTGAATAGCAAACTGAAAGGTCAACCGGACAAGGAAAGAACTTTTTCATGTTTGGGCACTTATATATGTTTTGGAGTAATTGAAATGTTTACTGGATTTTTAACTGAAAAGAGGCGTTCAGGTGGTGCAGGAGCAGTTCTGCTCGTAGCAGCCCTGTTGTTGATGTCAGCAGAATCAAAAGCCGATAGCGGTTTTTTTGTTGGCGGCAGCGTCGGTACTGCAGGTGTCGAGATCGACGTGAATGATCCGAATAACCCTGCGACTTTTGATGAAGATGATTTCGCGTGGAAAGCCTTCCTCGGATACAACTTTGACTTGACGTTACTCAACCTTGCGGTCGAGGGTGGATACGTTGATCTGGGCGCACCTGGCGCAACACTTGTCGGAAGCGATTTTGAAGTTTCCGCGGATGGTCTTGATGCATTCGTTGTTCTTGGTTTTGATCTGGGTCCTGTCGGCGTTTTCGCCAAGGCCGGTGCTATTTCCTGGGACGCTGAATTATCGATTGATGGTATAAGTGTCAGCGACGATGGCACTGATCCGGCATATGGTGTCGGTGCAAAAATCGGCCTGGGTTCTTTCGCACTTCGTGTTGAATATGAATTATTCGACATTGAGGACACGGAAGCGGTTTCAATGATATCTGCAGGGCTTGTCTGGACTTTCTAATCCGACATCATTCAGTTCTGTATTGATCGGCAAAATCGGCTGCGACCCCACCAGGGTCGCGGCCGTTTTACATCTTAAAACAACGCACAATTCATGTAGGAGCCCGCCGTACGATAGATGTATAGACTCAACTCCCGTGAGTAGCAATCTATCGGCACGGGCGACAAAGCCCAATCTGCACGACCCATTCCGTCAGCGGTCAATACCCGCGTTCTAATACGCAATCGCATAACAATCCCGCCGCGGATCCGCCGCCGCAATACGATTGCCGGTCTTCGGATCCAACAACACCGCTGTCGAACAACCTGAGATCTTGAAAGGTGGCACCACGGTGACATCGTGACCGCGGTTTCGCATTTCATCGATTACGTTTTGCCCGACACCAACTTCCAGGTTGACCCGGTTAAAGCCGGTTGTATGCGGCCAGAAGGACTGATAAAGATGCAGCGTCTGCAAGCGCGGCCATTCTATTGCCGAGTGCAGGTTCGGATACCAGTCCGGCCAGAACTCAACAACGTTCAGGAACGTCTGCAATATTGTCTGTTCCTGGTTATCGCCGCCCGGTGTGCCAACGGCCATCAACGGTTCGTCATTCAGAAATACGATGCTTGGCGTCAGCGTATAACGCGGTCGCGACCAGGGACGTAACTGTGCCGCCCTGTTTTTGTCGAGCCAGAATTGTTCACCGCGGACACTCATACCGATGCCGGTATCACCAAGAATCACCGCGCCGCCGATCCAGCCACCACTGGGTGTGCTGTCGAATACATTGCCGTCTTTATCAATAATCGCAATGTGCGAGGTGTCTTTGGCGGACTCCGGAAAATCGGTAACGGCGGCTGACAGGTTCGCCACCGGCATCTCCTCGCCAGCTTTCCAAAACGACCAGCTGTCCACATCCGGATCGAAGGGCAGGGGGTTACCTGCTATGTAGTCTTGTGATGCTTTCTTAAGATCGATCTCTGCCGCACGTTGTTTCGCATACTCCTTGGACAACAGCCCGGTCGCCGGTACCTCGACGAAATCCTGGTCTGCGTAATAAGTATCCCGATCGGCGTAAGCGAGTTTCATCGCCTCGATTAGTACATGCGTGTAGTCTGCACTGTTGTGACCCATGCCCCGCAGGTCGAAGTTCTCGAGAATGTTGAGTGTCTGCAGCAACATCGGCCCCTGGCTGTTGAAGGGCTGTTTGTAAACCGTGTATTCCTTATAGGTAGTCGCGACCGGCGCTTCGACTCGTGCAAAAAATTCAGCAAAATCACTAATCTCGTACGGTGCACCGTTCTTTTTCAGGAACGCCACCATTGCCTCAGCTATGTCACCTTTATAAAAGCGATCCCGGGCAGCCTCGATACCTGCCTCGCGTCCCTGGACAACCTTCTCGCGTTCAGCCGCGACCATCTTTTTGAAGGTTTTTGCCATGCCTGGGAAACGAATGGTTTCGCCCGCTTTATAAAAAGAGCCATCTGGTTTTAGCCAGTACAAATAGTTATGCGGCCATTGCCTGATAAATTCGGCTTCCCGCTCAATCGAAGCCGCGGTACGCCCACGCAAAGGAAAACCCTGCTCGGCATATTCAATGGCACGTTTTGATACCTGTTCAAAAGTCATCGTGCCCCAGCGCTCCAGAACCGTTAGCGCCCCATGCAATGCCCCAGGCACGACTGATGAATCAAGACCTTCGCCTTTAAGGTTCTTGCCCTGCGCAAGCCAGTCATCGACATTAGCCGCCGCCGGCGCCCATCCCTGGCCGGTAATGGAGGTAACCTTTTTTTCGCTCTGCGGATAGACAAGAATCAATGCCTCGCCGCCGATGCCATAGAGATCCTGTTCAACAACACCACCCACCAATAACGCTGCAACCCCGGCATCGAACGCATTACCGCCTTGCTGCAGAATCTCGAGCGCAGCAGCGGTAGTTAAAGGATGTCCGGCCGATACGCCGGCGTTTCTGCCAATGATCGGAGGCCGGAGCGGGGCGACTGGCGCGAGAGAGACTTCAGGTTCTTGCTGTACGACTTGTGGGGTGGCGCAGGCGGCGAGTACGGTGGCCGCGACAGCAAGAAAAATCGTTAATTTGTTGGTCAAAGTCTTACGACTGTTGATCATTTGAATCCCCCGGTTTGGTTCTAATTTAGTACCTTGTCGATTCTTATCTACACTCGCCCGCTGGGCGGGCTCCTACAGATCGAATTGGCATTGTAGGAGCCCGCCGTACGATAGTTACCTTCGCTGGATCGTCATGATCGGCTGCCTATCGGCACGGGCGATACCTCCCAATCTTGCAAGCAAATCGGTTGCTCTTCAACTCGCAAACGCCCGCAAGAAAGCACCCACCACCAACTCAATCTGCTCCTGCTTGAAATCAAAATGCGTCACCAGCCGCAACTCATCACCACGCCCGGACACAAGCACACCTTCATCTGCCACTTTCTGCACCAGGTCCGGTTGTGATCCATCAACCACCCGCGCGAACACCATATTCGTCTGCACGGCGTTCCGATCAACCTCCAAACCCGGCAAATCAACGAGTGCGTCCGCCAGTTGCTCAGCGTTCTCATGATCTTCCCGCAGATGTTGCACCTGCTCAGTTAGCGAAAGAATCCCCGCAGCTGCCAGCACACCCGCCTGCCGCATCCCGCCACCGAGCATTTTCCGCCACCGCAGTGCCTTCTCAATAATCTCGATTTTTCCACACAGGACAGACCCCACCGGCGCACAGAGCCCTTTCGACAAACACACCGATATCGAATCGAAATGGCGACTGATCTCGGTCACAGGAACATCAAGTTTGACACTTGCATTGAACACGCGTGCACCATCGAGGTGCAGACTTAATCCGTGTTGATCGACAAACTCACGCGCCTGAGCCAGGTAGTCCAACGGCAACACCTTTCCACCCTGAGTATTCTCAAGACAAAGCAATGTCGTTTTTGCAAAATGGGGGTCATCAGGTTTAATGCTTGCAGCAACCATCGCCAGGTCCAGGCTGCCGTCGGGCATAAATTCCAAAGGCTGCGGCTGAATACTTCCCAGAACTGCGGCACCACCACCTTCATATTTATAGGTGTGCGCAAGCTGACCGACAATGTATTCATCGCCGCGCTCACAGTGAGCAAGCAGCGCGCACAGGTTTGATTGTGTTCCGCTTGGCAGGAATAGCGCCGCCTCGGTGCCCAGCATTTCGGCGGCGATTTGCTGCAGTCGATTGACGGTTGGATCGTCACCGTACACATCGTCACCGACCTCTGCCTCTGCCATCGCTTTGCGCATTGCAGGAGTAGGGCGAGTGACGGTGTCACTGCGTAAGTCAATGAAATCTGTTGCAGGAGTCGTTTCGGGCATTATTAGAATTCTTATCGGCCGTTACCAGTGCGTGCTCGCGATGATAACCGAAATAACAGGTTGGGTAATTGCGACCAACGGCAAAATACTCAAGACGAATTCCTCGATTACTTTCACCCATGATACTGTGGCCCCACCATGACCGTCCGCCATAGCCTGCAACGCCGTATCGTGATCGTCGGCACGTTTATCATCCTGGCAGGTCTTTTTACGGCCTCAGACACACTGCACGACAGAACGGCAGAAATCATCGTCTGGACCGAAGGCGCGATCTCCCAGGCGCCGATCCTTGGCATGGTGGTATTCGTAGTGCTGGCAATGTTGTCAGCGATGGTCGCTTTTTTCTCGAGTGCCGTATTCGCGCCGGTCGCTGTCTACGCCTGGGGCAAAGCTGGCTGCCTTGCACTTCTTTGGCTGGGCTGGTTTCTGGGTGGCATTCTTTCGTACGGTATCGGTCGTTTTTTTGGTCGCACCGCGGTTGGCATGCTCATCGACGAAGAAAAACTCGCAGGTTGGGAGCGAGAGTTCAGTGAGCGCCCACGCTTCATCCACGTTCTGTTGTTTCAGGCGGCGGTCCCTTCTGAAATACCGGGATACATACTCGGTATCCTCCGTTACCGATTCGTGCTTTATCTTACTGCGCTGGCGATCACCGAATTACCGTATGCGATCGCAGCCGTTTATCTCGGCGAGTCCTTCCTCGAAGGGGAGAGCACGCTGTTCATCTTGCTGGGTGTTGCTGTAATCGTGTTAGGTGTGTTTTCGTTTCATATTTTCAAAAAAACGGGCCACCGGAGCGGCGCGAACCCGTCGTGACGAGGTCGGCAGCTCAGGATAGGGGGACAGTGACCATAACTAGCGGATCAGTAAATAGGGGGACAGTGACCATAACTGGCCAAATGTGTCCGCAGCAGGGTCAAGAGGTTAAGGTCACTGTCCCCCTAATTGCTCAGGGTTAAGAGGTTAAGGTCACTGTCCCCCTAATTTCGTCGTGAGCAGGTCAGCGGCTCAGGACCGCCCTCCATCCACGGATAAAATCTGTCCGCTGATCCATCCCGCGTTTTCGGACGCAAAAAACAGCACTGCCGCCGCGATATCTTCAGGCTCGCCGAGGCGCCTGGTATGTGTGTTGTCCAGCAACTCCTGTTGAAATTCAGCGGAATAACTCTCCCACTGTTTTCGTGTGCTGGGATTGGAAAGAACGAGCCCCGGAGCGACGGAATTCGTTGTGATGCCAAATGGACCAAGCTCCCAGGACAACTGTTTGGTTAGTCCTACGAGAGCATGTTTTGCGGACGCATAAGCCTGTATACCCGTCAGGCTCGGCCTTAACCCGGCGCCGGAGGAAATGTTGATGATGCGGCCCCAGCCATGCTTTTTCATTATTGGGGCTGCGGCTTGTGCTAACCAAAAGGCACTATCAACGTTCGCCTCGAAAATCTTTCGCCAGTCATCAACTGAAACATCTTCGATTGGTCTTCCAGTCTGACCGCGCACACCACCGGCCGCATGTACCAGGATATCCAAACGACCATCCTGGTCGACGATAGACTTTATAAGTCCGGTGGTTGCGGCGCGGTCGGATAAATCCAGGGAGTGGCTCTTTGCACCAATAGCATTTGCTGTTTTCCCGACGCCTTCATGATCAAGATCTGCCAGATGAACGACCGCACCGGCATCGGCGAACGATTCTCCGATCGCAGCGCCAATACCTTGCGCCGCGCCAGTGACGAGAACAACCCGGTCAGAGAAATCGGTATTCAGCTGCATACGTCGGCCAGTTTTTGCAGTGTTGCGAAAGATTGCTCACGCTGTCCTTCTTCGATGTCGTGAATGAGATCGACCAGGCAACGCAGGGCAGGGGTGTCGATACCGGCGCCCTTACCAATAGCGGCAATAATCGCAATTTGCGCATCCACTTCAGTTTCCCTTTTCCTGACTGCGAGGTCACGCCAAATTCCGGAATGTGTTTTGGCGGTGTGCCGATTGAACTCCGCCAATTCGTCGATCGATAATTGTGCCATGTTTGCAGGTGCATCCGGCATGAAAGCGGCGGGATCGAAACCATTGAAGCCCTTCGGTATGACGCCCTGAGAATGTGCGACTGCCATCACTTCTTTCCCCAATGTCACCCATATTTTCGCGCGTGCCGGATCAGCAAAATTGTCTGCCATCGAATCATTCGTCAAAGCAGTGCCGAACAACATTGCGCCGTAGCCGAGCTTGCCCCACAAATACGACCAGATATCTTCAGTAAGTACAGCATCCGGCTCGAACATCCTGAGCAACTCAAACATCTCACGAGTGCGATCCCGAATGCTGCCGTCAAGCTCACCGACAACGACAGCACCGCGGTTACCAAAAAGAATTTTTCCGGGAGCATGCCAGTCCGCGCCGAAATTGACGAAGCAACCCATGGTCTGTTGCTCCGAGAGCAAGCGACTGAGCGTGATTTCATTCAACCCGTTTTGCGCAGACAGTACGAAACCGTTACCAGTCAAATGCGGCGCCAACTGATCCACCGCATCGGCAGTATGCTGCGCTTTTACGGCTAAAACGCAGCGTGAAAAATTTCCGCTGAGTTGCTCCGGCGTAACCGTTGGCACCACTTGTGTGAAAGTGTCGACCGGACCTTCTATCGTCAAACCTTGCGTGCTGCATGCGCTGGCATGCTCGGCAATGATGTCCACCATGAGGACATCAACACCAGCCCGGGCCCAATAAGCCCCGAGCGTGCCACCGATTGCACCAGCGCCCCAAATCAGGATTGGTTCGGCCATGGTCCCTCCAGGATTGCACGGGTCTCCTCGACGCCAACTTTCCAGATGTCGAGCATGACTTCATCGGGCTTTTGCCAGGCACCGCCAAAATTACCGTCACCCAACATAGCTTTAGCATCTTGCGGGTTCGACATGTTGAGTTGCTCGTGATCAATCAGCGCTTTCTCGCCATCGGGCGCGGTTGCATTCGCCAGGCGAGTCCAGGGAAAGTTTTCGATCCAGCTTGCATGTGAACCGACCGGATCAATCTTGTCCATCGCCTCGTTTACCCTGGCGCCAGCCCACCAGGGATGATATTTGATCGACAAATCAGGCAGTTCAAGCATTAACTCCTTGGCCAATGCCGCCACCGGAGAGTTACCGCCATGCCCGTTAACAATCAGGACCCGGCGAAACCCCGAACGATGAACAGAGGCGAGCAAATCGCGGAAAACAGCGAGCAATGTTTCCATACGCAGCGACATGCTACCGGGAAATGCTGAAAAATACGGCGCAAGCCCAAACGGCATGCAAGGATAAACAGGAACCTGCAATGGCTCTGCAGCCTCAACAGAAACCCGCTCTGACAAGATCGCATCAACACACAAAGACAACTGGGCGTGTTGTTCCACTGAGCCGACTGGCAATATGCACCGATCGTCGTTCTCCAGGTATTTTTCAACCTGCATCCAGTTCATTTCAGCAATTCGCATGGTTCATTACGTCGTTTCGTTGTTGGTTTGCCCACAGATTTCGTGACACTAGCATAGTTGATTTCTTCCGAATTCTGCGGATCGGCATGGTGCTTCACATTATTGCGAGTAAGGTGAAACTCTCGATGGCGGCCAGTGCCGATTAGCGGTACATATAGGAACGTTATGAATCGATATTCGTTGATGGCTCAAACCGGCCCGGGTTCAGCCCGGAAGCTGGCGTAATTAGCATGTGGCGAAGATCACTGCCGGAGGGCCTGTCATTCTCTGGCGCGGTGCACACCGCTGCAGATGTCTCGTTCCTGTCCGACATGACCTGGGTGGATGCAGAGGGCGCGCAGCATAACAGTCAGCAAATATTTGATACCGCGTTCGAGATGATCCGCAACGCCCGGCACCTGGTACTGCTGGACATGTTTCTCTACAACGACTTTCAGATGGGGGTATCCAGCCCAAAACGCCCGTTGTCACGACAGCTGACGGACCTGCTTTTGCAGCAGAAGCAGGCTTATCCCGATATCAGGATCATCGTCATTACGGACCCGATTAACACCGTCTACGGATCGGTTCCTTGTGGCGCATTCGCAGAGCTCAGCGCCGCGGATATCGATGTAGTCATAACCGATCTCGATCAGTTGCGCGACAGTAACCCTGCGTATTCTTTCTTCTGGCGACTGTTCCTCCGGCGACTCGGAAATTCGACTCGTGGCCGCCTGCCGAATCCGTTCGATCCGCGGAGCAAAGTTACGCTCAGAAGTTACCTGGCCACGCTGAACTTCAAAGGCAATCATCGAAAGGTAATAGTCACGGATCATGAGGATAGTCTCGTCGGCCTGGTGTCGTCCGCAAATCCGCACGATGCCAGTTGCGCTAATACCAATGTCGCGTGCAAATTCAGCGGCGCAGCGGTTAATGAGATTCTGGCCACCGAAAACTCGGTACTGAAGTTTTGCGGTCAGACGCCGCTCACCTTTACGGCAAACACCAGCGAGCCAGCGAGTGATGTCACCGTGCAGGTATTAACAGAAGGCGCAATCAAGTCGGCAGCACTGAATCTCATCAATAACATGCAGCGCGACGAGCATCTAAACCTTGCGTTCTTTTTTCTCGCGGATCGCGACGTAATTAAAGCGCTAAAGAACGCCGCAAGTCGCGGTGTGCGCCTGCGCGTTCTGCTCGACCCAAATAAAGACTCGTTCGGCCAGGCCAAGCACGGTATTCCCAACAGACCCGTAGCAGCAGAGCTGGTGAGTTCGGGTATCGAAGTCCGCTGGAGCCACACCCACGGCGAGCAATGCCATCAAAAGATGTTGCTCGGCGTGAATAATAAAAAGCAGGCAAAACTGCTGCTAGGTTCCTCCAACATGACGCGACGCAATCTCGATGACTTCAACCTGGAGACCAATATCCTGATTCGTGCGCCGTTGTCTGCGCCGGTCCTGACAGACGCACTGACCCACTTCGATTACCTCTGGCACAATCGACCGGACCAGGTATTCTCCGTGGCGTACGAACATTATCGTGACGAGTCTGTGTTAAAGCGTGGCTTTTACCGGTTCATGGAAGCAACCGGGTTTTCCACCTTCTAGGCACGTTATTGACTACGGGCTTCAGCCCGTATTCTGCCGAACGATCATGTTACCGTCCAAACTCGTAAGGTTTGCTATGGATTGCGAACGGTTACGCGAGGGTCCAGTTGGGACCAAGGAGTTTCAGCGTCTTCTATGTAGGCGTCGACGTTATACTCAAATACTTCCTGCGTATCCTTGGGAACCAGGTCTCTCGGGATACAAATGTAGAAAAATTGGTTCACCGTACCTTTTCCTTTATTTTTTCCGCTGCCTTCGCTGCCGTTAAGCCAGCCGTCCCTAGCTTCCTTGCCGGATATTGAAACCAAGGCTTCATTGGCCCCGACGAGATGGAACTTTAGTACGTCACCTACACGGATTAGTGGTCCGTTACCAGACTCGCCAGCGGGGACAGGCCCGTCAGATCCTGCGTTGGACGGACGTACATCGATTTTGTCACCGGGTTTCTTATAATTGATAGTTATTGTCTTTGTCCCGGGATTTGCGTCCGGGCAGCCGTGATTTTCCATTGTTGTTGTTGGTGCCGGCGCCGGCGTCGGCGCATCTGCAGTGGCGCACGCGCCCGCGAACGCCATAGATACCAATAAAACCATATGTTTTAGCCTGATCATGTCGCTCCCCTTCAATTACTGTCATGCTTATAGTCAGCATAGACCATATCGCTTGAAATGCGAGTTTCAGCTACTTGATTTGTTACAAGTTTTCGCCGATCAGGCTTTCGAACCGGGGATCGCCATGCAGGCCCTCCAATAGCGGGTCCGTAGCGAGCATGGCAGCCGGGTAACCGATGTCGAGCGCTAGTCGGAGGGCGTCAATCGCCGCTTCTTTTTCTCCACGGGAATTTTTCAGGAGACCATCGTAATAATGGGTGTACGGATCGTCCGGCGCAATTTTCAATGCCCGATCGATAAGAAGCAGCCCGCTGTCGGCGTCGCCGGATGCAGCGGTTGCCCACGCCTGAACGCAAAGGCTGGCCGGATCATTCGGATCCCGGGACAGGACCTCGACGCTTAGATCGATCGCTTTACGGTAAGCGTCTTCTGCCTCATCCGGCTGTGATGAGAATAGCAGCGCATCGCCGAGATTGAGCCAGACGGCGTTGTCTTTCGGCGTTTTTTCGGCCGCCTGTCTATGTATCGCAACTGCCCGGTCATACTCACCAAGGTAGTAATAAATTATGCCGAGATTTGACAAGATATACGCGCGTGGCTCGATACTGAGCGACGTGTTTAACGGATCGATGGCTGCTGCAAAATCGCCAGTCAGCATTAGCGCGCCGCCAAGATTGCCGTGGCCCAGTGAGTTTTGGGGGGCAAGGAATACGACTTGTCGAAACGCATGAACTGCCTCGGTATAAAGTCCGTTATTGAAATAGAGTTCCCCTAAAGAGGTGATGGGTCCGTAGTTGCCGGGTTGCAGGTCGATGGCCATCTTGAGCATGCGCTCCGCTTCATCGAATTGCTGGTTTCGATTGAATATGCGGGCTAATCCTTGCATTGCCAGCACATCATGCGGGTTCAGATCCAGTGCACGATTATAAGCGCTGGTCGCTCTTGCCACGTTTCCGGAAATCCAGTCCAACCGGCCCAACGCTGTATAAACAACATTTAGATTCAGATTGGTATTTAGTGCCGAATCACATGCAGTTTCCGCCAGTTCGATATTGCTGCTCTCACTTGTCAATGCGTATTTCGTAACGTATGCCTGGCATATACCGGCATGAGCCGCCGAGTACTCGCCGTCGATCTCAAGCGCCTTCTTGAATATCTCTATTGCCTGTTCGATAGATTCGGTAGTTGGTTCCATGTCCAGCACATCTTTTCCCCGTCGGTACAGGACATAGGCATCGAGGTCAGGGTCAATGTCAGTCACGACCGGTCCAATACTGGTGTCCTCGGGAAGTGCGATACGCATGTTGGCGATAGTGAGATTCGTTATCTCCCGCTGAACCGCCATCAGGTCACTGAGTTTTCGGTCGAAGCTGCGGGAGAACATATGAAATCCCGTGGCGGTTTCGATGAGTTGGACAACAACTCTGAGGTCGTCGCCGATCAGTCTCACACTGCCTTCGAGATGGTAAGCGACGCGCAGTCGTTTACGAACGAGATCTGATGATGCGTTGTCCGGTAATGACCAGGAGTCGCCACGCGATGCGACGGCAAGTCCAGGAACACGCGCTAGTCGGTCGAGTACGTCCTCGCCGAGGCCGTCGCTGAAAACCTGTGCGGTCGGATCGTTGTTGATGTTAAGAAATCTCAGCACCGCAACGGAGTTCACATTGACCGGTAATAAAACTTCCTCATCGGCCGTGACAATTTCTGTTGTCGTTGGCACAGGGAAACCGACGAAAACCTGGTAGCCGGCCGCACCCAGCAACGCGATACTGAAGCCTGCGAGAATCGCCAGGTAATTTCGCTCGAGGCCGGAAATTATTTTCCCGGATTGTTTGCCCCGGTCGACCAGCCAGCGTCCATCACTTTGCTCCAGCAGCCAGGCAAGAATCAGGACGATGGGCATGCCGCCGATCGCTGCATAAATAATGAAAGGCGGAATCCATGCCGGCAATCCGAGCATGGGCGTTATTGAGTCGACAACCTGAATGATTACCCAGCTGAAGATGCCATACGCAATGCCAGCCTGGATTACGCCACGCCTCATCAACGTGTTGAGAAAACTGCGCTCATCATGCGTAACCGTCATATTAATGGACTGGGTGGAATGAACATCACCCACCGGGCGTGGCTCTTCCAGCAATCGATAGCCGCGCTTCGGTAAAGTCTGAATCAGCTTCGGATCATCGGGATGGTCATCGAGGCAGTTTCGTATTTCGCTAATCGTGTGACTCAACGCTTCCTGGCTACCCTTGCCGGGGCCCCATACTGCCTCCAGGAGTTCATCGCGTTCGACTAACGTAAAAGGTTGCTCTGCCAGATAGAGGAGCAGTGCTACTGCTTTGGGTGGCAGGTGCCCATTACCATTCGGGCCGGATACCGCACCGCTGGC
>Ga0164315_10003537_pt1 | contig 12119 bp, 10 predicted proteins | sample GuaBasSedimGuay6_FD_113737 | JGI IMG/M metagenome (GOLD analysis project Ga0164315, IMG submission 113737) | Subseafloor sediment microbial communities from Guaymas Basin, Gulf of California, Mexico - Guay6, Core 4569-2, 0-3 cm | ecosystem: Environmental > Aquatic > Marine > Hydrothermal vents... | reverse complement strand
CCAGAATGAAAATTCAAAATTGGAGGGAGTTTATTTCAAGAAATTTCAAAAGATTATGACTGGGAAAAAAGTAGTTCGCTATTTTCAAACTGAGAATAAAATTGCTGATATTGTAAATTTCCAGCTTGCAACTGAAATACCATTAGTAGATTAAGTCTTCGTATTAAAAATATTGAAAAGTCACCTAAATTAATTACTTTTGGGTGACTTTTTTATTTTACCAATTTGAGAAAACGAATTTTAGTTACAGGTGCAGCAGGTGCTGTTGGGCTGGAAACATTAAAAGAATTACAAAGGCGTAATGGACAATATGAAATTACTGCTTTTGGAAAAGATAAGCGGGAACACCGAAGAATCTTAAAAAATTGTTGCGGAAAATTTAAAGCTATCTATGGCGATATTCGCGATAAAGCAATTACTGACAAACTAGCCGAGAATATTGATTTTGTTATTCATCTCGCAGCTGTAATTCCTCCACTAGCTGATAAATATCCTCAACTTACTAAGGAAGTAAATTTGGGGGGTACAAAAAACCTGCTAAAGTCTTTAGAAGAAAAGTCACCAAATGCATTTTTTCTCTTTGCCTCCTCAATTGCCATTTATGGAGACAGACTTAAAAACCATTTAATAAAAGTAGGTGATGAACTAAGCCCTAGCCTTGGGGATGATTATGCCGGAACAAAGATAAGAACGGAGGCTGAAGTTAAAAAATCTCAACTCAATTGGAGTATTTTCAGGCTAACAGCAATTATGAATCCTAAACAAAAGTTTGATCCCATTATGTTTCATATGCCCTTGGAAACAAAAATGGAAATCTGTACTACCAGAGATACTGCTTTCGCATTTGTACAAGCAATTGAAGAAAAAGAGTTTCTTAGTAAAAAGACTTTTAATCTTGGTGGTGGTGAAAACTGTCGGGTAATTTTTAAGGATTTTTTAAATATAAACTTAATAAACAGCGGTCTTGGTGAAAATGCATTTCCAGCAAATGCTTTCGCAAAAGGAAATTTCCATTGCGGCTATTATACTGATTCCGATGAACTAAATAAAATTTTAGATTTTCAAAGAGAAAACCTTGAAGACTATTATCAACAGTTTAAGGATGTAATCGGATCTTTTAAAATTTCTTTAGCCAGGATATTCAGGCCTTTAATAATATTTTATTTTCTACGTCAATCAGAGCCTTTAATTGCAGTTAAAACTAGAGATGAAAAATTAACAAACAGGTTTTTTCCAAAAGAAAAACCCATGCCTTAAAAAAGCATGGGTCCGTAGTTTGACGCTATCTAGCACATAAGGAATTTATCGCCTTATTGTAGTTAATATTTTTAATTCTATATTCTCAATTTTTCTTGCATTAGCAACCACAACCAGAGTCACACCCACAACCACCGTCGTTGTGATTATGCTCTTTTTCAGTTGAACAACCTCCACCCGATTGGGCTTCACTTCCTTCGGCAGAACATCCACAACCTGAACCACAGCCTCCTGATTTTGGTTCTAAATCTTCAGCAGTCATTTCACGTATATTCAGCACCTTACCAACAACATAAAGCCCCTCACCTGCCAATGGATGATTAAAATCCATTTTGATGTTTTCATCCAGAATTTCGATAACTTTTCCTTTTAATGGTCGACCATGATTATCCATCATGCTTATTTCATTACCAAGAAAAATAAGATCTTCACGCAAATTCCCATTTACCATAAAGGCAGATTTAGGAACATTAACAAGCATATCATCACGACGATCGCCAAATGATTCATGAGATTCCAGATTAAAACTAAAATCGTTACCAATACTCATTCCCATTAAGTTGCTTTCAAAACCACTTATCATTTTATCAAAACCAAATAATAACTCTTTTGGTTCTGTCTGTGCATTTTCGATTATCTCTCCCTCTGGATTATTCAAATGAATGCTATAAACTAAAGTTGCTACTGTATTTTTATCGATGTTCATATTTGTAAATTTTAAATAATATACTGCAAATGTAAAATCTTTTTTTAATTTAGAATGAATTTAAATTAAAATGTTAATTTTACCTGATCAAAAAAAAATATTGAAACAATAAATATTTGTTAATATGTTAATTGGAATCTTAAAAGAACCTGCTAACGAAAACCGTATCAGCCTATTACCTGAAGGCTTAAAGTCACTAGATAAGTTAAAGTCAAGCATAATATTTGAAAAGGGGGCTGGTGAAAGGGCGTATGCGGCTGATGAGGATTATACACAGAATGGTGGAAAAATTGCTGATATTCATGAAATTTTAACGAAAAGTAATATCATTCTTTCCATAAGTTCACCTGATAAGGAAAGTTTATCGAACATAGATACATCATGCATAGTAATCAGTGTATTTAATCCATTGTCAGACAAAGAAACGGTGGATTTTCTTTTGCAGAAAAAAATAACTGCTTTTAGTATGGACATGATTCCAAGAACAACAAGAGGTCAGTCGATGGATATTCTATCTTCCATGGCAACTGTTTCAGGCTATAAGGCTGTTCTTGATGCAGCCATGAATCTGCCTAACTTTTTACCGATGTTCATGACGGCTGCCGGAACTATCAGACCAGCAAAAGTTTTGATACTGGGTGCAGGAGTTGCAGGATTACAAGCCATTGCAATTGCACGTAAACTTGGTGCTATAGTTGAAGTTTTTGATGTTAGATCAGATGTCAAGGAGCAAGTTGAAAGTTTGGGAGGAAAATTTGTAGAAGTTGAGGGAGCTGCAGAAGATGCATCAGCCGGAGGCTATGCCATTGAACAAACGGAAGAGTTTAAGAAGAAGCAAAAACAACTCATTCATGATCATGCAGCAAAATCAAATATTGTAATCTGTACTGCACAAATCCCAGGCCGAAAGGCTCCTCTTCTAATAGAAAAACATACTGTGAAAGCAATGAAAGAAGGTTCTGTAATTGTGGACCTCGCCGCATCAACAGGCGGAAATTGTGAATTGACTGAGAATGGAAAAACAACGGTTAAGCATGGAGTTAAGATTATTGGAAAATCAGATTACCCATCAGATATGCCAAATGATGCAAGTCGTATGTATGGTAACAATTTGATAAATCTGCTTAAAGTACTTATAGATGAGGATGGAAATCTTAAACTTGACCTGGAGGATGAGATAATTCAAGGCACATGTATTACTCACAATGGTGAAATTATAAGTCCACGGCTTAAATCAGTTTACAACAAATAAAAAAATATTTATTAAAGAATAAAAACTATATAAAATGGAAGACTTTCTAGTTTACTTCTACCAAAACAAAGAGACTATTTTTATTATTGCTCTATCTATCTTTCTTGGTGTAGAAGTTATTTCAAATGTACCCTCTGTATTGCATACGCCATTAATGTCGGGGGCAAATGCTATTTCCGGTGTAATTATCATCGGGGGTATAATCCTTCTTGGCCATGCCGACCTAAACAGCATAAACCTGAATATGATATTAGGGATTTTTGCCGTGATATTTGGAACTCTAAATGTTGTGGGAGGCTTTGTTGTTACCGACCGTATGCTTGAAATGTTTAAAAAGAAAAAGAAAAATTAGCCATGGAGATAAGTTTAAAAGATCTTGGAGTAACAAGCGGCGATGTTCTGCTGGAAATAAGTTATCTGATTGCAGCTGTATTATTTGTAATTGGCTTAAAACTAATGAGTCACCCCGAGTCGGCAAGAAAAGGAAACTTTTGGGCTGCTGGCGGTATGGGACTGGCAATGGTAACTACATTATTACTTCACCGAGGAGATGATGGCAATAATATTGGACTTTCTAATGCGATAATTATTATCGTAGCGATAATTTCAGGTTCCATAATAGGGACTATTATTGCGCGTAGAATTAAGATGACAGCCATGCCTCAATTGGTATCATTTTTTAATGCTACAGGAGGAGCAGCATCTGCCCTGGTTGCTTTAATGGAATATTCAAACCCTGCAAATTCAAGTGCATTAATCACACTTTTGGGATTAGTGATTGGAACAATAGCTTTTTCCGGTTCCATGATTGCCTATGGAAAACTTGATGGAAAAGTGGGTGATATTTTTGCAGGCTGGGTAAAATATGTGAATATGGTATTGATGCTCACAATTACAGCAATAATAGTGTATATGCTTGTTTACGACCTGGATCCAGCCACCCAAACAATGATGGCATATATTTTATTGCTGATTTCTCTGGTATACGGCATAATGTTCGTAATGCCTATTGGTGGCGCTGATATGCCTGTTGTGATTTCACTGCTTAATTCGTTAACAGGAATTGCAGCAGCCCTGGCAGGATTTATTTATGATAATCAGGCCATGATTTTGGGTGGTATCTTTGTTGGATCAGCAGGAGCCATTTTAACATTATTGATGACTAAGGCCATGAATCGCTCACTATTAAATGTGATAATCGGATCCTTTGGAGGTGGTGGTGTCGCCATCGACAAGGAACAAGGAAACATTAAAGAAATCACATTGAGTGATGCTTCAGTACTACTAAGTTATTCGCAAAAAGTTGTAATAGTACCAGGCTACGGACTTGCTGTGGCACAAGCACAATATGCCTGCAATGATCTTGTAAAATTACTTGAAGACAAAGGTGTAGATGTTAAATTTGCTATCCATCCGGTGGCAGGTCGTATGCCGGGTCATATGAATGTTCTTTTAGCTGAGGCAGATGTGTCATATACCAAACTAGTTGAAATGGATGATATAAATCCTGCCATGCCATCAACTGATGTAACAATAGTTATTGGTGCCAACGATGTTGTTAACCCCGCAGCACTAGACGATCCTTCAAGTCCAATTTACGGTATGCCAATAATAAATGCTCATGAATCGAAAAATATTATTGTCATGAAACGTGGGATGGGAAAAGGATATGCAGGAATTGAGAACTTCCTATTTTTCAATGATAAGACACGTATGCTTTTTGGAAATGCAAAGGATAGTATTCAGGATTTAGTTAATGAAATTAAGCAGTTATAAGATATTCTGATGGTTGGCGGCAGGTTACTTGCAATTTGTAGTACTAGAATTCAGCAGTCAATTTAAGATTAAGCAACCTGGGGGTAAGATAATTAGGCACTGCATAGCCCCTATTATTTATATCTTTTATCCAAACATAGGAAATCGTATTAAATGTTTGTAACAGATTAAATACTTCCATACTTATTGTCATTCCCTTGAAATTTCTAAATGGGTTTTTAGGTCCCATTGAACTAGTCTCATTTATAAACTGATATGAAAACCCAATATCCACTCTTCGATAATCTGGCATTCTGTAAGTCTGTTCATACCTTTCCGATTGTGGTTGACCAAATGGCAAACCTGTTCCATAAAGTAATCTAAGGTGCATTTTCACATATGGTTGCCCCGGGATGTAATCCTGGAAAAATATTGAAAAATTAATCCTTGAATCTGTAGGTCTGTAAATATATCCAGGTTCTACCCTATTACTATCTGCAACATTTGAATTAATTGTAACACCCGGTTGAATAAGTTCTCCATCAGTATTAAAATATTCATAATAAAAATCATCATGAATATCCTCCTGAGTTTTCATAATCGAAAGACTTGCCCAACTGTCAACACCTTTTACAAACTCTCCATAAATTCTTAAATCCAAGCCGGTTGCATATCCCGTCGACGTTTGATTAGCATAATACCTAATTCTTACATTATCCACAACATATGGTATTAGATTATCCAGTTTTTTATAATAAAGTTCTGAGGTGAAAATAAATGGTCTGTTCCATGCCTGAAAACGATAATCGCTACCAAGAATAAAGTGAATTGACCTTTGTGATTTAATATCCGGGTTAAGTGTCCCATCCATATTCCGCATTTCGCGATAAAATGGTGGCTGATAATAAATGCCTGTCGAGAATCTAAAAACAACGTTTTGTGCTCTGTAAGGTTTATATGAAACATTCACCCTTGGCATTAACAAAAACTCATTATTGTAATCCCAATAATAAGCACGTACTCCGCCTGTTAAAGTTATCAGATCATCATTTTTAAGATTAAACATCCATTGGTTTGAGGCAAAAGCCGAAATCCGGTTAATATTTAATGTATTTGATCCTTTAACAAAATAATTAATTTCAAAATCAGGATTATCAGGATCTGGATTTCCAGGGGAATCTACCGGGTTCGGTAATGAATAGCCAGCAGAATCAATCATTTCCCATTCACGGATTTTATCATCAATAAACTGATGATCATACTTTATCCCCCATTTTAGAAAACTATGATCTGAAACATAGGAACCCTTATGTTGAAGTGAAATAACAGTTGCTCTAAACTCGTTTCGTGCATGAGTAAGAAATGTGCCAACACCTTGTTGCTGCACCACTTCACCAAACTCATCATCACCCAAACTACTTTCCAGTTGCCCGATCCAGTATTGTCCCTGAACATCATAAGTTTCAGATTCATCGGTTGTATATGCTGAAGCAATTAGTTTCAACTGGGTTTGGGAATTAGGCTTAAAACCAAGTGTTAAACCTGCCTGTCCCATTTCGTAATTATCTATTTCACTACCATCAAAATACACTTTAAAGCGAAAGGCTTCCATAAATGTCCCGAAGTCGGTTTCACGACTTGTTGGCACTACCTTGTATTGATTTGCTGAATAATATCCTAAAAATGACAAATCCCATTTATCATTTAACTTATGACTTAGCAGAGTCTGCACATCAATAAAGCGTGGCTGGTACTCTCCTTTTGTGTCGAGGCTACCCAACACATATTGATTAGTTTTGTAGCGGGCACCTATGAGATATGTAAACGTTTTTTTCTTGTTTATTCCTTCAAAGGCAAGTTCAGCACCTAAAAAACTAACTGAAAACGAGCCTCCAAACTCAGTCGGGGTTTTATATTTCACATCCAATACCGATGACATTTTATCGCCATATTCGGCACCAAAACCTCCAGCAGAAAATAGTATGGAAGATACCAGTGCAGGATTAATAAAGCTCAAACCCTCCTGCTCTCCTGAACTCACCAAAAATGGACGGTAAATTTCAATATCATTTACAAAGATCAGGTTCTCATCAAAATTACCACCACGCACAGAGTATTGCGAACTCATTTCATTATTGGAAGTAACACCTGGCAGAGTTTTAATAATTGCCTCAATTCCACCAGAAACTGAAGGCGAAATTTGAGCATCTCTTGGGTTTAGCCGAATCAGACTTTCGGTTCTTAATCTCTCATCCTTTACTTCAAAACCAGGAAGGTTTGTAGTTGTTGATTGAATTTGAATGTCCAACTTTTTTGTCTCACCTTCCGACAGAGTCATTTTGAAATGCTTTTCAGCATAACCTATGAAACTTACGGCAACTACAATTTCCTTATCTGCAGGTACTTTTAAAAGGAAATAGCCCTTTTCATTAGTTGTTGTACCGCCTCTTTCACCTACAATAGCCACGTTGGCTAAGTCAACTGCCTTATTTTGAGCGTCTTTAACATACCCTTCCACGGTAGCAACCTGTCCTATCAGGAAAGATGGCAATAGAAAAAAGAATAAAATACAGAGTTGATAAAAGCTGCTTCTCCTCATATTATACTTACTGTTCAAGCAAAAACATAAAAAGCACAAATTTATTATAAAAATGACAAGTTTAATTTTCAAAGAAAAAATGAAAAGTAAGAATATAAATGATTATTTCTTGAACACTCGAGCAACAAAACAATCGAGCAATAGAATGAGTAGACTCATGAAGCAATAAATTAATTATTACATTTGCTCACTAAATTAATATTGAATTTATGTATTCAACAAGGGAATTCCCAAAAATAACCACTCATGTACTTCAGGAGATGAAGTTAAAAGGTGAAAAGATTGCCATGCTTACGGGCTACGATTATTCCTCAGCTAAACTTTTGGATGAAGCAGGTATTGATGTAATTCTTGTTGGTGACTCAGCGTCGAATGTCATGGCTGGGCATAATACAACATTACCCATAACCCTCGATCAGATGATCTATCATGCCTGTTCTGTAATGAGAGCCGTAACAAGAGCGCTGGTTGTGGTTGATTTACCATTTGGTACTTACCAGGGGAACTCAAAAGAGGCTCTTAACTCAGCAATTAGAATTATGAAAGAGTCGGGGGCCAATGCAGTTAAAATGGAAGGAGGATCAGAAATTAAAGAGTCAATTGATAGAATTTTGTCTGCAGGTATTCCTATTATTGGTCATCTTGGTTTAACTCCACAATCGATAAATAAATTTGGGACTTATGTGGTGAGGGCAACGGAAGATGCTGAGGCTGATAAACTTCGTGAAGATGCACTGATACTTGAAAAGGCAGGATGTTTTGGTATTGTACTTGAAAAAATCCCAAGTGAATTGGCAGCAGAAGTTACTAAAAGCGTAAAGATTCCTACAATAGGCATCGGAGCAGGACAAGATGTTGATGGACAAGTACTTGTTCTTCATGATATGCTGGGAATAAATACTGATTTTTCTCCAAGGTTCTTAAGAAGGTACGAAAACCTGCATGATTCAATGATAAAGGCATTTCATAATTATATTAATGATGTAAAATCTGTTGACTTTCCCAACGAAAAAGAACAGTATTGATTTATGATGTACGATTTACGATGTGCAATTTATGAATTGCGATGTTTTTTGTTACAAAGACTAATTGAATAGGTTTTAATATTGATATATGAAGATTGAGGTTGATAGTCCAATGACTAATTATCTAACTATCTAATTAATTATCCAAAAATGCACACTTCTGTTTCAGAAAGAATACTTTACGAAGACAATCACCTGATAGTGGTCAATAAGTTGCCTTCTGAAATTGTACAAGGTGACAAAACCCGCGACACTCCTCTCTCGGAAGATTTAAAACAATATTTAAAAGAAAAATATAATAAACCCGGTAATGTTTTTGTAGGTGTTGTACACCGCCTCGACAGGCCAACAAGTGGTGTGGTGATGTTTGCAAAAACAAGTAAGGCTTTGAGCCGTCTTACGGTGATGATGCGTAACAGGGAAGTGAAGAAAACCTATTGGGCCATTGTTAAAAATTCACCAAAATTTCCCACAGGAACACTAACTCACTATTTAACCCGAAATCCTAAAAAAAATAAGTCTTTTGTTGGTTATGCCCCTATTACTGGAGCCAAGCAGGCAATACTAATTTATAATACCATAGCACAAAGTAAAGATTATTATCTTTTGGAAATAGATCTAAAAACTGGAAGACACCATCAGATAAGAGCCCAACTTTCAGCCATAAACTGTCCCATAAAAGGTGATTTAAAATATGGCTTTCCTCGTTCTAATCCTGGAGCATCGATTAGTCTGCATGCGAGATATCTGGAATTTACCCACCCTGTAAGCAAAGAAGTTATCAAAGTTACTGCCAATCCACCACAAGATCCACTTTGGGATTATTTTGTTGGATTAGACCTAAAAACCCAGAAATAAGTCAAGTTTTACTTTATAAACTTACATGAACTTGCTTTAAATAACTATATTAGCAAACAGTTATTATGGTATTAATCCTAACACTATTTTGTGAAGACATATACATTTTAAAGTAATAATATGGACACTAAAATTCAATCAATTGATGGTGCAGAATTGTATTTTATTTTACCAATTAATAATACAATTGAAATCAAAACCAAATTGGCTAAAGACCCATTTTTAAAAAAACTAATATCAGTTCAAAATGATGAATTCACTGTAGACTTATGCAAATCGATATCAAGAAACCTTGTCTTCAATGGTAAGATTACTTATAAGGATTACACCTTACCTTTAAACGTTTATATAAGCAATTATAAAGATTATAACTCATCAATAGTTTATTTAAAGGTTTCCATACAGAATCCAATCAATTTTGATGATTTTCTCTGCTTAATTAATGGGAAAAGTATAATTTACGACACATATTTGAATGGCAAGCCTTTGTATGAATTTTTTTCACAGTATCATGTAAATAATACAAAATTAGATGATATTGATATATTCTTATTTGTTCAACTTACAAAAACAAATCCCGAATTTCCAGGTGACTATGATGAGGGAATAGCATTTATCGAAAAGTATAAACAAAACATACATCAGATTCTCCTGAGGTCCGACACAAGTCACAATCACCTCAGAATTGATAATCACCAATCAAATTTCAAAAGTATTGCGAATTTTTATGGAACAATAGACCTATGCTCACCGATAGCTTTAATACAGTTTTATCAACACCCAATCAATTCGCTAAGAGAGGATAGTAATGAAATGGGTATAGATCATCGGGCATGTTGGTGGTTAGTATTAACAGACATGATTTTTATACAAAAATCAGTTCTGGCAGATACATTATCAAAAATAGATGAAGTAGAATTAAAAACAAATAAGAAAACAATAAAGGCAACAACTCAGATTGGGAAAGTATTAATCAATATGAAAGACTTTTGGTATTTTGAGGATATGACACATGAATTATCAAAAGCAGTAATGCATCATATTAAAGAAAAAATAGGAGTTACATCCATGTTAAACAGTGTTTTGGAACGTGTAGAATACTTGGAAAATATGGTGTTAAGGGAGATTAACGAAAAGCAAAATCAGTCTAATTTCTATCTTAATATTATACTATTTATAATAGCAATGATTGAAATCATTCCTATTTTATATGGTATGCTTAATAGTATTTTTATTGAAGATGTGGGATTTTCATTCAGTCAGGCATGGTTATGGCTTCGGGCATTAATTGTTAGTCTTACTTTGCCATTTCTAATCTATATCCTTGCCGGGGTAAGAGAAAGGAAATTCACAAGTGCTATATTAGCAGTTAAAAAGACAAAAACAAAAAAATAATTGTGAAAATGAAAAAAACTAATGATACTAATGAAGTGATTCTACTTTCTGATGCACAAGTAAAGTATCTAAACTCACTTAATAGCGTACAGAAATTTCCAGATAATATCAAAACACCAACATTAAATTCAAAAGTGAAATATATCCTTCGAAATGAGACTGGTGGACATTGTGCAGCTGCAAACAAAGCAATTAAGAAAGGTGAAGTTATTTGTTATGGAGACAGTTCAAAAATTAACCGGCCTATTATTTATTCCTATCAAATAGATGATGAAATTCATTTAATTGGTCCGGGAGGACTTGATCACAATTGTGCAAAACCTACTTGCGGAATTGATAAAGAGACAAACAATTTTATTGCAATAAGAGATATTGATCAGGGAGAATTCCTGACTTTCAACTATTTTTCCACAGAATATGATATGAATACACCATTTATATGTTTATGTGGTGAAGAAAAATGTTTTAATGAGATTAAAGGGTTTAAATATCTTAGCAAAGATGAAAAAGAATACATCATTGAAAACTTTGGTCTCTCAAAATATTTGATGAAAAAGCATATAAAATCACTCAACACATAAACCGTAATTTATAAATCAACTTATTCTCTACTAAAAATATCTCTCCTCCTTGTTTGCAACTTCCTAGAGGTAACCTGGGGTGCATCAATTAGTCAACATGCAAGATATCTGGAGTTACACACCTGGTTTAAAGAAGTTATTAAAGTTACTGCCAATCCCCCACAAGATGCGCTTTATATGATATTGCAAACTTAGGAAGTATAAAAATAATAGCCGAGATAGTGGTAAACCTGCCAGCAGGCAGGTATTAACATTATAGTCCGCATAAAATTTAGTTGCAACTTGAAAATAAATATTTTATAAAGAGCAAATTTCCAAGGAAAATTAAAATAACAATCTCCCTACTCCTTATTCTTAGTATCAATAATAATGGTTACGGGACCTGAATTGGTAAGACTTATATCCATTTCGGCTCCAAATTCTCCAGTGCCTACTGGTTTTCCCAAAAGGGTTTCAAGTTGTTTTACAAAATCGTTGTAAAGAGGAATAGCAGTTTCTGGTCGGGCGGCATGGATGTATGAAGGGCGATTGCCTTTTTTTGTTTTGGCGTATAATGTAAACTGGCTAACCACAATAGCATCGCCACCAACATCCAAAAGTGAAAGATTCATTACTCCTTCAGCATCATCAAAGATTCTTAGTTGAGAAATCTTTTTTGTCAACCATTCAACATCTTCAGTTGAGTCGGCTT
>Ga0164315_10003536_pt1 | contig 12121 bp, 8 predicted proteins | sample GuaBasSedimGuay6_FD_113737 | JGI IMG/M metagenome (GOLD analysis project Ga0164315, IMG submission 113737) | Subseafloor sediment microbial communities from Guaymas Basin, Gulf of California, Mexico - Guay6, Core 4569-2, 0-3 cm | ecosystem: Environmental > Aquatic > Marine > Hydrothermal vents >... | reverse complement strand
GTGAATGTTTATTCCGATCCTGATATGGTTTCAGTTATTGTTAGAAACCTATTATCGAATGCAATAAAATTTACTAATGAAAATGGAAAGATTGTGATCTCCATTGAGCGTGAGGGTAAGTTTTACAAATTATGTATCCACGATAATGGAGTAGGGATGGATCAGAAAACAGTTGATATGCTTTTTGAAACTAAATCTAATAGTTCAAGTCAGGGAACTAATAATGAAGTTGGGACAGGGCTTGGGTTGATGTTGTGTAATGATTTTGCAAAATTAATAAAAGGCAAATTGTCTGTTGAAAGTACACCAGGAGAGGGAAGTTGTTTCTGTCTTTATATGTTGGCAGAAGAGTAATTATCTATTACAAATATTTTTGTAATCACAATACTTACATATATCTGTATCAGTTGTTTGAGTGAAGTCTACCTCAGTATCAAATATCTCATCAATCATCGATTTTAACTTAATTTCAAATTCTTCCATAAGGTTTTCACACTCTTCTTTTAAAATAAATTCAAGAAATCCAGCGTTAAGGTTACGAATGCTAATAATCCCGGTGCTTATGTCATCAGCAGGAATTTTATTTGATGATTTGTAATACAGGTATTTGTAAAAAGTAACCTGAAATGCTTTTGAAAACTTGGTATCGGATAATAATAGATCAATACTGCTGGGTTTTAAATCACCTGCTATTACCTTTCCTGTTTTGTAATCGACTATCCTGATACTTTTGCCATCGTTGTCACTGTCAATACGATCGATAATCCCCTTTATGGAAACTTCATTTTTCTGAGTTTTCAATATTAGTTTTATCTCTTCCTCCAAACCTAGTATCATCCTATGTTTTCCTTCAATGGTACTAATTTCAGATGAAATAAAGTTTTTAATATATTTCTTGCTAACCTCCCAGATTAGCAAGTTCTTACCACGCTTGAAATTTTTCGTTTTGTAGTGCTCAATAAAATATTTTAGCAAAATACTGTCTAGGGATTTTAAACTGAAAGACAGTTGCTTTACATCGATTTGTTTTCCCTTAAATGGTAAATATAATTCTTCAAGAGTATCGTGAATAATTCTCCCAAAAGTGTGAGATTCTATTGAGGCCTCTATCTCATTTTCCTTGTTAAGTTTTAATACATATTGGAAGTAAAACTTCAGCTTACACGAAATATATGAGTTCAATGCTGATGGGGAAAAGCCACTTATTGCTTTTTTCTTTAACACACTTAAAGATTCGTCAGTCTTAGTAATAATAATTTCCTTATTGGCAATGCCGCTTGGCAGAGTCAGGCTGTCTTTTTTAAGACTAATATTCTTATTTACGTTGCATAATTCAAGTTCAATCTGCCTTAAAAAACGACTTGGCTCTCCAACTCCAAGCCCTTCAGAGGAAGCATCATAAATAATATCAACATTTTCTGCAAATTGTAGTAACCTGAAAAAATGATATGACGAAACACTGTTCTTCTCCTTAGGAAGTGGCAGACCATATGCATGTCTGATGTCGAAAGGAATAAATGAGTCAGCAATCCCTGATTTAGGTATTATTCCTTCATTCGCAGAAATAAGGATGATATTTTTAAAATCAAGTGTACGGGTTTCTAGCATACCCATTATTTGAACTCCACTTAATGGCTCGCCTTTAAGACTTATCTCATAATTGGATAATAATTGAAAGAATAATACAGAAAAAGTCTTGATGTCGATTTGCTCAATATTGTTAAATGTGCTAACACTAAAACGTTTACTGATTTTTAGAAGAAGAATTATCTGCTCCTTAAGAATAATGTTTTTTGTATTTGATCTTTCTAAGCCCTCGCCTAAGAAAAGCAATAAATCAACTAAATTGTCAAGTAACTTATTTACATTGTCTATGTCACAAAATAATAATTCAAATAATTGCTTATCTGTTTTATTTTCAAAATTAAGAGTATCTATTATTTCGTCATAACTTACATAAGAAATATTACCCGCTATGAAATTTGATGAAAGAAATTCTATTTTCAATCTTTGATTTTCGTTAATGCATAAAATAAGAACATTATTTAAAAATAGATTTAGAATAGGTTGAGTCCTGAAGTTATTATCGCTATTGTTCTGACGTGAAATTAATAGTTCAAACCAGTCATTAATAAAGCCCTTCAGCGGACTGTAAGTAATAGGATATCCAAGTGTTACGTTGTACAATAGCCTTTTGTTATCATTAATTGTTTCGGGCAAAGAACTCAGAAGTGGAATGAGGAGGTTCTCATTTGCTAAAACAATTGCTGTTTCGCTTATTAATGGTGTTTGAGTTTCTCCACTAGCATTTTTCAGACGGTTCTGCAATAGTTTCCCTGCCAGTTTAACCTGTCCCAGTTGACCTTGTACCTTATGCAAAGCAATTTGTTTTTTGCCTTCTACCAGTCTGTTGGTGATGAAGTTAAAGTCAGGTAAATTCCACTTTTTAATTAAATTATTAAGATTAAAGCCTGCCTCTTGTAACGGGATATTTGGTTGTTTATTAATGTAATAATCATCAGCATCGAAATAAACTGAAGTATTAAAGTTATCCTTTATGAAACCAAATATTTTTTCTTCACTTGGTGAAAGAGCGTTAAATCCAACGAACAAATAATTTGTCCAATTAGTTTCTTTAATAAGATTTTCAATACTTTCAGCATTATGGCGATAAATGTAACCTGTGTAACCGCCATTATTTTCAAGCATTAGATTTTTAAGATCTACATAATATCCATAGAGTGATTGATAAAAATCGATGTATGATTTTTGTAAATCAGTCATTTCCTGACCATCCAGATTCCATTCTTTTATGGCACGCGCTTCTGAAATATGCTTTAAAACATCTTTTGCATTACTAAGATAAAGATCGATATCATTGAAATCCCTGATAATCATTGGTGCCCATGAGAGAAAGTTCTCAAGGCTTTTGGCTTGTTTGCCTTCTCTTTTGAGGTGAATATCATAAAGGTCGAAGTAGAGGTTGAGTGGATCGGCTTTACTCATGCCTGACAGCCTTTCCATGTATTCATCCACACTCAGAAAATCGGGGAGCCAAACAGGATTTACTCTTCCTTGATTAAAATATTTTTTAAGAAAAGTAACCGATCTTTTGTTGGGTAATATTACAGCAGTCTTTATTAGATCTCCCTGACATTGAAGGCTTAGTTGAAATGCTACTTTTTCAAGAAACTTTTGTGAATCTTCTGATTCTTTCAAATAAATCTCCGCATTTTTAATCTTTTCAGTACTTCCTAAATCAAACCAGTTAGCTGAAGAATCATCATACGCTGAGATTTTATCACTCTTGGCCATTTTAAGCCAGGCATCGATTAGGGAGAATCTCCCATTAAAAGGAATTTGCTTTGCAAAATCTGGCGAGGCAAGGTAAACCCCACTGTATGCTTTTTGATTGTAACTCTCAACTTGTCCTTTTACCCACTTAAATTCAGAAGTTGAGTTATTTGTCCATCCACAAAGTTTGTTGTCTGAGTCAAATAATAATCCACGCGATGAACTCCTGTTCCTCACACACAGACTTACCAAACTTCCAGTTTTAAAATGTTCCTTTTCCAGTTCACTGAAATCAACTTCAGTAATTACATCAACATTGTGCACCAGAATATTATCATGGCCTTTAAAAAACTGTTTTGCTTTTAGTATTGCGCCTCCTGTATCAAGTAGCTGCTCTTTTTCATCAGAAATTTCTATGTTTAGTCCTTTCCAGTCTTTTTTATTAATAAAGTCAGTGATAAGGTCGGCATGGTGGTGAACATTAATTAAAATATCCACAATTCCTACCGACTTTAGTTTGACAACCAAGCGTTCCAGCATACTTACTCCATCAACCTCCACCAATGCTTTTGGGCGGTCGTTAGTAAGATTTCCTAGCCTGGTTCCAAGTCCGGCAGCAAGTATGAATGCCTTCATTAAATACCCTTTTCAATTTGAAGATGCCTTAGTTCAGTAGAGATTTCATCTTTAAAATACTCTCTGAGTTGACGACTCATCCATTCAGCACTGTAAACCGATCGGTGTTTACCACCTGTACATCCAAAATTAATTTGTAGATTATTAAAGCCTCTTTCCACATAATTGGAAATACTGTCTTTCGAAAGTTTGAAGCAGTTGGTAAGAAAACTGTCCATTTCCTTTTTTTCTTTAAGAAACTCAATTACAGGGGCTTCGAGCCCGGTAAAATCTTTAAGTTCTTTGTATCTGCCTGGGTTTGGTAGGAAGCGACAATCGAAAATAAAACCACCTCCGTTACCACTCATATCAACAGGAATTCCTAATTTCTTAAAAGAGAAGCTAGAAATAGAAACAACTAATTTTTTACTTTTTTTCTCTGGAATAGCGTATTCCGTAATTTCTGATGTCTGATTTAAAACACTTATTAATTCTGGAACATTAATCAGTAAGGGTTTGCTCCTTAATAACTTTTTTAAACTCGCAAGTACAAATGGAATGCTTTGTAGAAAGTGTCCTTTGCGTTCTATTTTACCTCTGAAACCATATGCACCCATCACCTGCATGGTCCTGAAATAAATAAAAGCATCATAATATTTAGTGAATTCACTTGAGTCATTTGGTGAAATTTCTGAAAGAGACTTTAAGTAATAATCCAGAAGTTCTTCTTTAATGTCGTCATCCAGATTGGCTTTGGCCTGATACAAAAGTGAAACTAAATCATATTGAAGAGGACCTTTTCTTCCTCCCTGAAAATCAATAAACCATGGCTCATCTTCAGCCAGCATAATATTACGCGATTGAAAGTCCCTGTAGAGAAAGAATTCTGATTTTGCAGATAACAGAAATTTTGCGAAAGTCTTAAAGTCATTCTCCAGTTTTAATTCATCAAAAATAATATTATGGGTTTTTATGAAATAGTACTTAAAATAATTCAAATCCCACATCACATTTTCAATGCTAAACTCTTTAACAGGATATGCAACATCAAGATCAATGCCATTTATTCCTTCAACTTGAAATTTCAGGAGGTGATCAATTACACCTTTGTAAGTTTTGAGTATTTGTTTTTTGTCGAGGTCCTTAAGTTTTGAAAACAAATTAATATCTCCTAAATCTTGCAAAAGAAAGTAACGATAACTGCTATCTTTTGCATAAATCTCAGGCACATTAAATCTTTTAGTTCTAAAATGTAATGTAAATGAAAAATGAGCAATATTTTCGCTCACCTCAGGATTAAATGAAGCAAGTATGCTATTATGTTTTTGATCTGAGAAATAAACTCTAAAATATATTCTGTTAGACCCTGAAGATGGAAGTTCCTTTATTTGATCAGTGGCTGGAAAATTATTTTCCTTTAAAAGTTTCGAAATATTTTCTACGTGGCTCGACAAGGTGAATTAATTAAGATAAATGTGACTTATGTTTGGTTTAAATGCTAAATTAATCTAATTAACTTTACGAATTCAATATTAGCTATTTTCCTTTTATAAAAAGAGTTTCAAAAGGATATTTGCTTAAATTTGTCACCTTATATTTAAAAGATTTAATAATGGAACAAAACGATAAAACTATTGATGTTTTAAAGACAGCGATTCTTTTGGAAAGACGTGGAAAAGCATTTTACACTCAGGCTGCCCGAAATTCAGAAAGCAAATCAGCAACTAAAATATTTGAGATGATGGCTGAGGAGGAAGATGAGCATATTGATTTTCTTGTTAAGCAGTTCAAAAATTATCAGGTGAATCATGAGTTTATGGATACTGAAAATCATCAGGAAGAAGATGAGACTGTAGTTCAGATTTTGACTGAGAAAGTTAAAAATGAAATATCAGCAGCTGGTTTCGAAGCAGCAGCAATATCTGCCGCAATTGATTTTGAGAATCGCGCAATTGAGATCTACTCTCAGAGAGCTGAGGAAGCTACTGATCCAAAGGAAAAATCTACCTACAAAATGCTTGCTGAATGGGAAAAGACTCATCATCATTTGCTTCATAAATTAAACGAAGACTTAAAAGAGCAAATCTGGAATGACAACAATTTCTGGCCTTTTTAGTACAATACAAAATCATTTAAGATGAAAAAGTTAGCAATGCCTCTTGAAGAGGGTAGACTTGCGCATCATTTTGGGCATAGTCGTGAATTTCAATTTTTTGAAATCGAAAACAATAAAATTATAAAATCATACACCAAAGAACCACCTCCTCATCAGGAGGGTGTTATTCCGCGCTGGCTGGCCAGCGAAAAAGCCACCGACCTACTGGTAGGCGGGGTTGGACCAAAAGCAGTGGAAATTCTTTATGCACATGGAATAAATGTTCTTGTGGGAGTAAATTCCGATGAAGCCAATAATCTTGCTCTCGACTTTATTAATGGAGACTTGAAATTTGGAGATAATTCATGTAATCATTAGGGTTCTGAATTCAGAGTTCAGAGTTTTGAGTTCGAACTTGATTCAGTTAAATGAATTGAGAATAATTCGGATAAATATCGAAAATAAATTGACCAAATAATATATTAAAATGGAAACGAAAAATAAAGGATTTAGTTCCAAACTTATTCATGCTGGCGGCATACATGATGAAAAAGGAAGTGCCGTAACACCAATTTATCAAACATCAACTTTTAAGTTTAAAAATGCTGACCATGGCGCCAGATGTTTCTCTGGTGAGGAGAAAGGATACATTTACACTCGCCTTGGAAATCCAACGATTGAGGATCTTGAGGTGACTGTAGCAGAACTTGAAAATGGATATGCAAGTCTTGCCGTTGCCTCAGGAATGGCAGCTGTAAATACTGTTTATTTAACTATTTTAGGTGCTGGAGACCATATGGTTTCACACAATGCACTTTATGGCCCATCAAGGGCAATAATGGAAAAGTTGTATCCTAAATATGGCATTGAGTCAAGTTTTGTAGATGCAACAAAAATTGAAGAGATTGAGAAAGCAATTAAGCCTAATACTAAATTACTTTATCTTGAAACGCCTGCTAATCCAACTATTGGGATTACGGATTTAAAAGCGGCTACTGAACTGGCACATAAGCATGGAATTATTGTTTGTGTGGATAATACATTCTGTAGTCCTTACCTGCAACGACCAATTGAGTTTGGTGTTGATATTGTTCTTCACTCAATGACAAAGTTTATTAATGGACATGCTGATATTGTTGGAGGAATAGTAATTGCAAAGGAAAAGGAAGTTTTTGATGAGTTAAAGTATGTTATGACGAATATGGGATTTAATATGGATCCACATCAGGCTTACTTAGTGCGCAGAGGCTTAAAAACATTAGCCATTAGAATCGACAGAGCACAGGAGAGTTCGATTAAAGTTGCTAATTATTTAGAGGCGCATCCAAAAGTAGATTGGGTATTGTATCCTGGACTTAAATCGCACCCTCAATATGAACTTGGGTTAGAGCAAATGGACGGACCTGGTGCAATGATTTCTTTTGGAGTTAAAGGTGGTCTTGAAGCCGGTAAAAAGGTTATGGATAACGTAAAATTAGCTTTGTTGGCAGTTTCATTGGGTGGAATTGAGACATTGATTCAGCATCCAGCATCTATGACTCATTCAAAGTTGAGCAAAGAAGCCAAAATATCTGCAGGTATTTCTGATGGCTTAGTTAGATTAGCAATTGGTATTGAAGACGTAGAAGATATTATTTCAGATTTGGATCAGGCTCTTGCCACTGTGTAATGACTTGCTAACTAGTAGTTTGGTGGCTGATTTATTGATATCACAATAAATATTGACTATCAAAAACAAACTAGAGATACTGTCTTTTTAGAAAGCGAACTTTTAAGTAATAAACAAAATCTCCCATACTAATATGGGAGGTTTGTTTTTAGCACTCTTGATAAGTTTTAGTCTAAATTATTGCTACTTTTGCTTTCTTCGATAAACTGGAAAGAAAATAAAATCAGTTTGTCAGAATAAATTGTAAACTAAAAGAAACCGGTTGTTATCGGTAATATTCTAAAACATATAATGTTTAATTAATAATGGAAGAAAAAATGCAATCCAATCAAAATCCGGAAATCATTCTGGAGGAGAAGTCTGAAACCGCAAAGAAAAAAGTGGTAAAAATTAAAAAGCAAATCAAGAAAAAAGAGAGAGAGGAAATTTCAAGTCTTTTATCAGATACTCCAAACATAGAAAAAGAAGTAGAGGTAGTTAAAAAAGCCATTATTTCAGATACTGAGAAAGAGGAAATATCAAGCCTTCTTACAGATCAAGTCGCTAAAGAAGAGCAAGTTGAAGAAACTCCAAAGAGTCAGATTTCTGAGAGTGAAAAGAAAGAAATTGTTGCTTTATTGGGAGGTAAAGTTGATGATCACAAAATAATTGATGAAGACATTGATTATGATCATTTAAACAAACAAGAACTTGTTGAGTTGCTTGAAGCAGTTGTAAATGAAAAGGATATCTCTAAAATCAAAAAACAGATTTCTGAAATTAAATCTCATTTTCATAATCTAAATAAAGACGAAATAAATAATCAACTCAATGAGTTTGTTTCGGCAGGTGGGAATAAAGATGAATTTAAGCATACAGAAGATCCTTTAGAAAAAAGGTTCAATGCTGCTTTTGGAATTTATCGTCATAATAAAGCCAAGTTTTCAGAAAATCTTGAAAAACAAAAACATGTAAATCTTGAACTTAAGCATAAGATTCTTGAAGATCTCAAAGAACTAATCAATTCTGAAGAGACACTTAAGAAGACTTATGATGAATTTAAAGTTCTTCAGGAAAAGTGGAAGGAAATAGGCATGATTCCTGCGTCAGCACTAAGTGAGTTATGGCGTAATTATCACTTCCTTGTGGAGAAATTTTTTGACAAAGTAAGAATTAATAAGGAACTCCGTGACCTTGATTTAAAAAAGAATATGGAGGCCAAAATTAAACTTTGTGAAAAGGCCGAGGATTTGCTTCTGGAAGATTCTGTATTAAAATCTTTCAAACTTTTGCAAAAATATCATGATGAATATCGTGAAACAGGTCCTGTACCTAGTGATAAGAAGGATGAACTTTGGGAAAGATTTAAGGCTGCAACTGAAAAAATTAACCAGACAAGAAGAGAATATTATTCAGTTATTCAGGAAACACAGGAGAAAAACCACACTGCCAAACTTGAATTAATTGAACAAGCAAAAGAGGTGGTTGCCCGTGAGTTTGATTCTATTAAAGAATGGAATAATGGCACAGATAAAGTTAACGGATTGCTAAATATTTGGAAAACAATAGGCAGGGTTCCTAAAGCACATAATGATGAGGTTTGGGAAACATTCCGCGGACAGTTAAATAATTTCTTCGAGCGTAAGCGCAAATATTTTGCTGACGTTAAAGATCAGCAAATGAATAACTACAACCTTAAGTTAGGCTTGTGCGTTGAAGCAGAAGGCATAAAGGAAAGTAGTGATTGGAAAAAAAACACGCAAGAATTAATTAACCTTCAAAAACAATGGAAGGGAATCGGGCCTGTTCCAAGACGTCATTCTGATAAAATTTGGAAAAAGTTTAGGGCTGCCTGCGATGAGTTTTTTGATAGGAAATCTGCTCACTTCAAGGGAAGGAAAGATGAGGAAAAAGAGAACTTTGAAAATAAGAAAAAACTAATTGAAGAAATAAAGGGCTTTAAGTCAGATGCTGACAGGAAAAAGAATATTGATGCCCTTAAGGAATTTCAGAGGAAATGGGTAGATATTGGCTATGTACCTTTTGATAAAAAAGATAAACTCTACATAGATTATAGGTCAGCTGTTGATGAGTTAGTATCTAAAATGGATATTAAAAAGTCTGATCTTTCAAAAGAAGACTTTAAGGAAAAGATGGAGTTAATGAGGAATTCTCCAGATGCTGAAAATGCTATCTACAAAGAAAGAAGTTTCCTTAATAATAAAATTAGGAAAATACAGGAAGATGTTACCCTTTGGGAAAATAATATTGGCTTCTTCTCCATTTCCAATAAGTCAAGTACATTTAAAGATGATTTTCAAAAGAAGATTGACACGGCTAAAAAGGAAATCGATCAGATTAAAGCCAAAGTTAAGATGCTAAAGGAGATTTAATAAAATACTTAGAAATTTTAAGAGCCGTTGTGATATTCATGATGGCTCTTTTTTTTGCTCAGGAAATTGGGACACCAAGACCTCTTATTGAATTAGTGAGGAATTTACCAATTGCATAATAATTGTGTCACTATTGACAATATTCTGCATTTTTACTAATCCATGATATTTAGCAAAATAAAAGTCATAGTCGCCAAAACCTTGTTCAAAGTGATCGATAACCTGCGTGTGCCAAACATCTGAGTAAGTGTTGTCACCCACCGTCATAGTTGGTAAAACCTCAAGGTTAGTGTAATATCCTTCATGCTCTCCAAGCAATTGCTCTTCTCCTAATGGATATTCAGGAGCAAACATTAATCTGTATTCACCATCATCAAAGAACATCCACATTTGTGCATTCATGCTACTAGTGGCATTTAAGGTGCTTCCGGCTGTAAGTTCAATCATTGATATTCCAATATCATTGTAAGCAATAAACATGTCAACAGCTTCATAATTATAGTCTTCGAGATAGGTGTTTGTCCAAATATGATCTTGAACTGTACTTACCTCAACAGTCTCTGTTTGAGTTAGTAAACTGCTTTGATATTCCCAGGTACTACCTTCTTGAAAAAGGCAGTACGATTTAAATTCCTCAGAAAGTTTGTAGAATGGGATAGTTTCCGTTTTCGTATTACAAGCCTGTTGTGCCAGCAAGCCAAACGTAAAACTCAGGAGAATAATAAGTCTAATCTTCATAATTAAAATATGTACTTGAAATAATTATTAATTTTACAAAGTTACAGTTTGGATAATAATAAACAATAAAAATGTCAGGAAATAGTTTTGGGAGATTGTTAAGGTTTACAAGTTTCGGAGAATCACATGGTTATGCAATTGGAGGTGTTATCGATGGATTCCCAGCAGGGCATGAAATTGATTTGAAATTAATTCAAAGTCAGTTAGACAGACGCAGACCTGGTCAATCTGATCTTGTAAGTAAGAGAAATGAAACAGATAAACTTGAAATTTTGTCTGGCATTCTTGATGGAAAAAGTTTAGGAAGTCCTATTGGGTTTATTATTAAAAGTAAAGATTCCCAGTCATCCGACTATGATCATTTAGAAAATGTTTACCGACCATCGCATGCAGATTTCACTTACGAAATGAAATACGGAATGAGAGATCATAGGGGAGGGGGAAGGTCTTCGGCAAGGGAAACTGCATCAAGGGTTGTAGCAGGTGCCTTTGCTAATATTTTGCTAAGAGAGAAAAAAATAAAGATTACAGCATATGTGGAGCAAATTGGGGAAGTTTGTATAAATAAGGAATACAAGCATCTGGAATTTAATAGAATAGATAAGTCTCAAGTGCGTTGCCCTGATGTTGAGATTGAACAACAAATGGTTGAGTTAATAAAAAAGACAGCCATTGAGGGAGATAGTCTTGGAGGAGTAATATTTTGTGTTGTTGAAGGAGTTCCTGCTGGACTTGGAGAGCCAGTATTCGATAAGTTGCATGCTGACCTTGCCAAAGCAATGATGAGCATTAATGCTGTAAAAGGTTTTGAAATTGGTTCCGGGTTTTCTTCCGTATCGATGAAAGGCAGTGAGCACAATGATGTATTTGAAACAACAGAAAGTGGAATTTCCACAACCACAAATAGATCAGGAGGAATACAAGGTGGTATCTCCAATGGTGAAGATATCTACTTCAGGGTGGCTTTTAAGCCCGTGGCTACAATTATGTTAGATCAAAATACTGTTGATAAAAATGGAAACCCAGTAGTGTTAAAGGGTAAAGGTCGTCATGATGTAACTGTTGTGCCAAGGGCAGTTCCAATAGTGGAGGCCATGGCAGCACTCACTATTGCAGACCATCTTTTGCAAAATGAAATTTCAAAAATTTAGTGTTAAATAATGTAACTTTGAACGAGGACGTTCAAAGCAGTAACCGGTTAAAGCGTCCACGCTTAAACATCTGCTAAAAACACAATTATTCAGGCACAATTTCAAGTTCATAAATTAGTTTCCCCTTAGTATTGAAGTAGCTCACCACAAGATGTCTTTCCTCCTTATTCCCAACAACACTAATTTT
>Ga0164315_10003535_pt1 | contig 12121 bp, 5 predicted proteins | sample GuaBasSedimGuay6_FD_113737 | JGI IMG/M metagenome (GOLD analysis project Ga0164315, IMG submission 113737) | Subseafloor sediment microbial communities from Guaymas Basin, Gulf of California, Mexico - Guay6, Core 4569-2, 0-3 cm | ecosystem: Environmental > Aquatic > Marine > Hydrothermal vents >... | reverse complement strand
GTTATCAGGTTGTGTGCCGACAAATTCTCTAAGCCATCGGGCAATGTTGCCAGTGGTTTGCCATCGGTTTTTTCAATGATAAGCACATCTAACAGTTGTGGTTTAGTTGACAAATCGGTTTCCGTTTCGACTTGATAGTTGGAACCGGTAAAATAGTCTGTCAAAGTCCATCCAAACAAATGGTGTCAGTTAATTTTCTCAGTCATACGCCTCCTTTGTGCAAGTTAACCTTGCACTCCTACATATTCTAGTTTCTAGTGCCTTGGGAAATAAAAATAATTTTTTTGTACAGGACAAAAAGGTGTTAAAGTCGTGATGCTATCGCTTTTTTTTTGCGATAGTATCACTAACTGATGTTAAAAAGAGTTCAAGTCGTTGGCGAACACTTTGGGAAAAACACTAAATAGCGTTGCGGGTATCAAAGCGGCTTTAAATCCCCAATAGTGATGCATACGCCACAAAAAGCGATAGCATCACGAAATAATATTTAAAATCAATATGTTATAATATTTTTTCCAATAGTGATATTATAGCAAAAAAAAGCGATAGCATAACGAGCCTCTTGCAAAACCCCAGGTTGGCACCTGGGGCTATTCAAATTCAACCCCTACGGGGTAGCCAAAGTTTAAGTAGCCCCAGGCGAAACCTGAGGAACTTTTAAAAATATCAACCCCAAAGGGGTTTTCAGGCAAAAGTTTTTGCGCGCAAAAACTTTTGCCTGAAAACGTGAATAGCCCCAGGTGCCAACTTGGGGAACATTTAAGAGTTTTGCAAGAGGCTCATAACGAAATACTTTAAAATAAAGTATTTACATCTTTTTATTCTGTACATAGAAATCCTTTCTAAAATACAATCCTTGTAGTTCTTGTTCATTTTCGCTTCAATACCAACAAAGTCATATCATCAAAAACCTTTTGCGTACCAATATGTTGTCGGACATCGGCAATGATCGTTTGGCTGATGTCCTTAGCACAATGTTGCCAGTGGCAGCTTATCACTTGACAAAGCCGCTCTAACCCATATTCTACTTTTTCTGGATTTAGAGCTTCGGTAATACCATCGGTGTACAAAACAATGCCATCACCGGGCTGTAATAGCAACGCCTTTTGTGAAACAAACTTGGCAATATCGGCTACCATGCCAATGATAAAACCTAACTCAAGGGTATCAATTGGCTCTACATAACTATCTTTATGTACCCACAAAACATATTCATGTTGTCCAGTCAGTTGTAATCTGCCATTTTGGTAATCCAGTAATGACAGCGTTAAATTTTTCTTGCTTTTCATGCGTTGTACATTGTTATAAATCATGCGATTGAGAGTATTCAAACACTGCGTTGCATCACAAAGTCCACTGCCGAACAAGCTGCGTACCGCTGTTTGTACCATCAACATTAAGACACCACTTTCTAAACCATGCCCCGTCACATCGCCTATAGCAATCTTGACGTGCCCATTTTGCTGAAAAACATCGTAGTAATCGCCACCCACCTCTTCGGCAGGCTCCATAAAGCCGGCGATGTCCAATGCTTCAATTTGCTGTAACTCGGCAGTAGAAGGCAGTACCATTTGTTGTAAGCGACGCGTGATTTCAAGTTCGGCTTGCATTCGCATATTTTCCGCGGCGAGCGTTTTTAGGAAAAGATGGGTTTTGATTCTAGCCATTAATTCTTCTTTGGAAATAGGTTTCGTCAGGTAATCATTGGCACCCGCTTCCAAACCCATCACTAAATCTTCTACTTGATTTTTCGCAGTCAACAGTAAAATAGGTAATTCAATTGCTTGCCATTTTTCACGCAATTTATGCGTGACTTCATACCCTGTCATGCGTGGCATCATCACATCAAGCAAAACCAAATCCGGTTTCAAGCCTTCTTCTATGAGTGCAAAGGCTTTTTGTCCAGAACTTGCTTGAATGATGCGATAGTTTTGCAGGGATAAATAGTTGTGAAGTACCTGCAAATTGACTGGTTCATCATCGACTATCAGTATTTTAAACTGTTCGCGAACAGGTGTTTCATTTAAAAACAGTGGCTTAACAACAGTTTCGATTTCTACATCAGAGGCGGAGTTCTGAACTTTTGATAGATCAAAATGCTCTGGTAACGGACTGGCTTTCTCTTCAGAGAGAGGTAAAGTCAAGATAAATTGCGAGCCAACACCCACAATCGATGTTGTCCAGATTGTCCCTTGGTGTAATTCCACCAATTTTTTAGTGATCGCTAAACCTAAACCAGTGCCACCGTATTCTCTAGCAATAGAGCCTTCGGCTTGTTCAAAGGATTCAAAAATGCGTTCTAACTTGTCTTCTTCAATGCCGATACCCGTGTCAGAAACCGTCATTTGTAAATGCGGATTAACCACTTGAGCCGACACTGTGATATAACCATTTGTGGTAAATTTAATCGCGTTATTCACCAGATTATGTAAAATCTGTTGCAAGCGATTTTCATCGGCAAAGGCACAAGGTAAGTCGGGTTCAATCGCGTTGACAAGTGCCACCGGCTTTTGTGCCACCAACGGTTGGCTGAGTGTCAAAACAACATCAACCAGTTCACGTAGCCCAACCGGCTTTAGTTGCAATTCAATCTCTTTGTGCTTCAGCTTGGAAAAATCAAGAATATCATTCACTAAAGCCGCTAACCGTTTGCCACTACTGACAATCATGGCAAGATTAGTCTTGGTTTGAGCCGCTAATTCGCCAGTCGCACCGTCTATCAGAGATTGGGCAATACCAATAATCCCATTGAGTGGAGTACGCAATTCATGGGAAGTATTGGCTAAAAATTCATCCTTAAGCTTATTATGTTCTTCCAGCGCAGTCAGCGCTTCATTGAGTTTCGCTTGTTTTAAACCCATTTCTCCAATGACACTGGCTAACTGTGATAAAAAGTTCATCGTTTGTTCAACTTGTGCCTTGGATAAAATAGGAACTTCTGATAATGCATTGAGATAGGCTGCTTTATCAAATCCAAATTCTTCAGCTTGCTTGGCAAAAAATTTAATATCAGGCGATTCAAGCAAGAATTGCCCGGTAAAAAGATTGGCTCTATGGACTCCCCCAATGATGATTGGGACAGCAACATCCACTAAGCCATTTTTGCACTTATAAACATTATAGCGTTCCCCTTTCTGTAACTGACATGCTAGAACGGTATCACTTTCTATACACCGACGAGAGGTTCCAGGGGCTACCCGGTGAAATTCGGCACATATTTTCTGCCAACCGGTTGCAACGAGAACATTGCCTTCAAGATCAATAATGGCAGCCGCAATACCAGTCAGTTTCGTAACGTTTTCACAAAGCGATTGAAGTTCATCAATATCAACTAGATCAGAAAATTTCATATCAAATCCTCGTTTTATTGCAAGGTTCGCCTTGCACTCCTTATCAATCCGTTCTGATAAATTCTTTCTAAAATACAATCCTTGTCGTTATTTTACCGATACAACCACACTCGCATCAACGAAATCAGTTTGTCGGTGTCTACCGGTTTAGAAATATAGTCATTGGCACCCGATTCCAGGCATTTGGCTTTGTCACCTTTCATGGCTTTGGCGGTGAGGGCGATAATGGGGAGTTTGCGAAAACTGGGTTGTTTTCTGATTTGTTGCATCGCTTCATATCCATCCATCTCAGGCATCATAATATCCATTAATACAATGGCAATATCAGCATGCTCTTCTAACATTTCTAAAGCTTCCTTACCGTTATTGGCGACAATCACTTCCATATCGCTGTCTTCTAGCACGGTGGTTAACGCAAAAGTATTACGCACATCATCGTCGGTAATTAATACCTTTTTATTTCTTAGAATGGCTACTTTGTCATGTACCATTCGTAGCATTTTGCGTTTTTCGACGGGCAAGTTGGCTTCTAGTTGATGGAGAAACAGGGTGGCTTCGTCTAATAAACGTTCTGGTGTTCTGACCGTTTTAACGGTGAGTTGATCGTTGCATTGCAGCAATAACGTTTCTTCATTGGGGGTTAATTCGCGTTCCGCATAGACAATCAATGGGATATGGCATAAGCCTTCTCGTTGGTTCATCTGTTCAACCAGTTGGATGCCAGAACTTTGTTCTATATCCATATCCAGAATCATACAATCAAACTGCGTTTCTTGTAGGAGATGTTCTAAAGCGGCCGCTTTGGTGATAGCCTGCGTGATTTGGATATTCTCACTTCCGACTAAATCCAAAATTTGCTGTTGATGGATTTTGTTATCCACAACGATCAACAGCGTTTTGACGGTTTTGGTAATAAACAGCTCGATTTTTTGGAAGGCATTACCGAGTTGCTCCATATTGATGGGTTTGAGCAAATAACCAATCGCCCCCATTTTCTTTGCATCCATACTCTGTTCAGAAGCCGACATAAAATGTACTGGAATATGCCGTGTTTCTGGGTTGTCTTTCAGCTTTTCCATCACCATCCAGCCATCTAACAGAGGTAAACCGACATCAAGGATAATGGCATTGGGTTGGTATTGTTCAGCCAGTTGCAAGCCGGTTTTGCCATCTTCAGCAATCAGACATTTAAAGTGATTTTCCCGAGCGATTTCCATCAGAAGGCGGGAAAATTTGCGGTCATCTTCAATAATTAACAGAGATTTGTCTGTTGGTTGCAGATTGGCTCTATCGTCGGCAATCTCTGGTTCTGAACCGGGTTTACCGCCTAAGGGCGCGACATAGGTGGTGGACTGAGGCGTAAAAACGTTACCGCCGGCGTTAGTCATTATTTCAATAACGGTAGAAGCCCCCCCCGTTGGCAAAGGGGTTTTAGGGGGAATTTGAGTAGACGCTTTAGCGGGTACGGACAGAGTTTCAGGTAAATACAACGTAAAGGTACTACCCTTGCCTTCTTCACTGAGTAATTGAATCTCGCCACCCAGTAGTCGAGCCAATTGACGGGAAATAGACAACCCCAAGCCGGTGCCACCAAAACGGCGGCTGGTGGTACCATCCACTTGTTGGAAGGCCTCAAAAATCACTTTTTGTTTGTCAGCAGGAATACCAATACCGGTATCTATCACGCTAATAGCAATGGTTTTGGCAGGCACCAGTTTGATGCTGGACAAATCCCGCCCGGTTCCCCCTTGCGACAGGAGAGTTTTGTCAGTACCACGTTGTATTGTTAGCTTGACTTCGCCTTCCCTAGTAAATTTAAACGCATTGGACAGGAGATTATTGATGATTTGTTTAAGTCGCTGCCCGTCGGTGTTTGCCCTTTCAACGTCGGTAAGCGTGATTTGGAAACCGAGTCCTTTGTCTTGGGCAACATGACGGAATTTTTGTTCCAGATTTTCCACCAGTGCAGCCAATGAGACGTTTTCCAGATTAATTTCCATTTTGCCCGCTTCTACCTTAGACAAATCTAATATGTCATTGATAAGCGTCAGCAAATCGGCTCCGGCACTGTTCACTGTCCGCGCATATTCGACTTGTTTGTCGGTTAAATTGCCCGGTTTGTTATCCGCTAACAGTTGCGAGAGTATCAGTAAGCTATTCAACGGCGTGCGTAGTTCATGGGACATATTGGCGAGAAATTCTGATTTATATTGGCTCGCGATTTCCAATTCCTCCGCTTTGATTTCGATGGCTTTCTGAGACTGTTCCAGTGCTTGGTTTTTTTGACGGATATCTTCTCGTTGCCGCTCAAGCTCGCGTGTCCGCTCTTCCAGTTCGTCGTTAGTATGACGCAGTTCTTCGGTTTGGCTTTGTAACTCTTCCGCCTGACTTTGCAATTCTTCTGATTGGCTTTGCAATTCTTCTTTTTGGTGTTGTAACTCTTCTTTCTGGTTTTGTAACACATCCTTTTGACTTTGTAATTCAGTCGCCTGCTCTTGGGTTTGTTGCAACAGTTTTTGCATTTTGGCATGGGATTCAATGGAATTGACGGCAATGCCAATATTGGGCATCACTTGATTAAAAAATTCCAGTTGAATTTCCGTCAAAGCCGCCACCGAACCGATCACAATCACGCCTTTGATCGCATTTTCATAGAAAAACGGGCTGACAATCAGATTGCGAGGGATTTCTTCCCCAAGTCCGGCATTAATCGTCAGGAGAATACTTTGTTGTTCTTTCGCAGCCCGCTCAACTAAGCCTTCACTAAATTCAAATTCATCGGCCAGATTTTTGCCTCGCGCATAAGCATAACTGGCACTCACGGAAAACCGGCGATGTTCCGAGGATTCTTCAATCAAATAACACACGCCAACCCGCGCTTCTAAATACAGGGTGAGGAAAGAAACAATGTTATGCGTCAGTTCGACGATACTTTGTTCACCGCTCATCTGCTCATTTAACTGGTTTTGCCCAGTTTTGAGCCAATCTTGCGCGTCTGTCTGTTTGGTAGCGGCAGCCAGTTTAACGGCCGCGGTTTTTAGCGCATTCTGAATTTGGAGAAAATCTCCATGGTATTCTGCATTAGGCGTAACTTCGAGGTTGCCTTCCGCTAATCCCTGCGACACTTGGACAATGTCATCAAGCACCAGCCGCAGGTTGGATAAGGCAGTTTCGAGGGCTTCTTTGATTTGAACATAGTCTCCTTGGTAGTAAGCCTGAGATTTTATGTGCAAGTTGCCACCCGCTAACCCCTGAGACACTTGGACTATGTCCTCAATCACTTGCCGCTGGTTGGACAAGACTGTTTCTTGGGCATTTTTGATTTGGGCAAAATCCCCTTGATATTCTGACTGCGGCGCGATACTGAGGTTGCCTTCCGCTAAGCCTTGAGAAACTTTGACAATATCTTCAATCACTAACCGCTGGTTGAGCAGGGCGGTTTCCAAGGCCTGTTTGATTTGAACAAAGTCGCCTTGGTATTCCGATTGTGGCGTGACGCTGAGATTGCCGGCTGCTAATCCTTGCGAGACTTGGACAATATCTTCAATCACGATACGCTGGTTGGATAGGACAGTTTCCAACGCCTGTTTGATTTGGACAAAGTCGCCTTGGTATTCCGATTGTGGCGTAATACTCAAATTGCCGGCCGCTAATCCTTGCGAGACTTGGACAATATCCTCAATGACTAGGCGTTGATTGGACAGAGCGGTTTCCAAGGCTTGTTTGATTTGGATGAAGTCTCCCCGATATTCCGACTGTGGCGTGATATTCAGCTTGCCCACTGCTAACCCTTGAGACACTTGAACCATGTCCTCAATCACGGTTTTGAAATAATGGGCTAAATCCTCAAAAGCTCGCCCGATATTACCCATTTCATCCTGCCGAGTGGTGATTTTGCCTATCTCAGTTTGATCGATGCCAGTCAATGCGGTGTCGCCCGCCGTCAACAATTTAGCCCCTTGGACAATAAGCGTCAGTGGTTTGCTGATTAAACCCGCAAGGAAAACGGCAATCCACAAACCGACGACCACCGCCACCAGACTCGCACCGATAACAATCAGCCTCGTCGTTTGAACAACCCTTTGTATATTGGTATAGGTTCTGTCTTCGTGCAGTTGTGCGGTCGTTTGCATTTGCGTTAACAACGATTCAAGGCGGTGTACTGTGGCACGATAGGTATTTATACTGGCAGCAATCTGCGTGTCCATTTGCACTAATTGGTCAAACTGAGCTTGGTACTGAGTGGCTAGGGTTGTCAGTTGCTCTTTCTCGGTTGAGTCCAAGTCGGTGGCTGCCACATTTTTTTTGAACTGAGTCACCGTTTCGTGTAGGCGACGGATATATTTTTCCTCTGTGCGTAACAGATAATCCTTTTCATGGCGACGCATCATCAGCATGTCAATCGTCAATGGGTTTAGGTTCTGCGCGTTAATGGCCTCCTCAATAGCATGGACATTTTCCCTGAGTTGGCCATCAAGTCCACTGTTTTTAAACCCCCGTTTCTCAAGTAAGTCCACGACTTTGAGAAAAGTGGTTTCGTACTCAGCGACAGCTTGATCGATGGTTTTGGTGGCCGCGATGTGTTCTTCTTCATCTTCCAGTTCCCGGATCTTGGCCATGTATTTATGAATGGTGGCAATATGGGCTTGCACTTTATTCACGTATTGAGTCCGGGCCTTTTCAAAACCGAGTGGCTTGTAGTGCAGGAGATAATCTTTCTCATTGCGTTGTGCCATCAGCAGATCGCTATGACTTTGCCTACCAAGCTTAGCTATTTTGCCATCAACATCAAGGAGTTCGGTGACAGTGGCTTGCGTGTATTGCTGACTAATAAGGGCAACAAGGCTAACGATGGTGGTTAAACCAATCATCACCAAAAAAGCCCAGATCAGCTTGTTTCGTATTTTGATATTATTAAACCAATTGAACATAATTACAATTTACTCCTTTATCATTTATCAGTTACCAATTATCAGTTACTAACTGATGTTACGCACATTGCTTCGACGATGTCACAGTTTGTGCAACAAAGCGGAAAGTTCCATACCATGATGATGTTTGGTGAAAGGGCAACCGCAAAGGGGCAACCACAAGATTGTCCCTACAATAGAAAAGCTCAATGTAGGGGCCGACTCATTTTGAAGCGTTATGCGTCATAAGAGTTTTTAAATGAAATGCGAAGGCCATTGTTTGCTATTCGCGATTTGAGATTGTTCCTGGCCGTTAAATCTAAATGCGAAGGCCATTGTTTGCTATTCGCGATTTGAGATTGTTCCTGGCCGTTAAATCTAAATGCGAAGGCCATTGTTTGCTATTCGCGATTTGAGATTGTTCATGGCCGTTAAATCTAAATGCGAAGGCCATTGTTTGGTATTCGCGATTTGAGATTGTTGATGGCCGTTAAATAAAAGGGGCAACCGCGAGGAATTGCCCATATCTTCATTAAGTTTTTGCGCGCAAGAACTTGTACCCAGATGATAATATTAATATAAAAGCTCAATGTAGGGGCAATCCTTTCGAGGCTAAAGTTTTTGCGAGCAAAAACTTTAGCCTCGAATATGGTTGCCCCTGTGGACTCATTTTGAAGCGTTGCAATAAATCCGTCAAATCCGTAAAGAAGCTGTACTGGTTATCAGTTTGGTTAAACGGATACTATCTATCAAAGGGGTAACATCCGTCAGATAATGTAATGAAATATTTTTGGTAGTCCCCATAGTGATGGTTAAATTCGCCGCTGCAAAGGCAAGCAACTTCTGATTTTGTTCAATTGTGAAGGAATAGAGTTACTCAGACAAGTTTTTTCCCTTTTTGGAAAAACGGTCTATTAAATAATTTTTAATTGACAATTAAAGACAAAAATTTTATTTAGGAATAGGAAATAGGGAGTCGGGAATAGGAGCGATTAGCAAATAATAAAAATAGAACTTTTAATTCAATTATTGATATCCATTCCACATTCTTAATGAATTATTCCCCATAGGGTTGGACGACTTATAGAGCAAATAATAGATTTTATAAAAATAAGGGATTATTTTGATGGTTTGAGGTGTGTACAATAAATAGTTTATAACTATTATGGTTATAGTTGGTAAGAATAATAATTTCAGAAGTCGTAACGGATACTATCTTGACAATGTCACATTTCAATAACCACGCGGTTTTTCGTACCAGGTTCGCCTTGTACTCCTTGCCATCTTCGGCCATTTTTGGTACCAGGGGAGCGAAGTATCCTGATAATGTGACATTGTTAAGCTATTTACTTTACGAAATAACGCGAGGTGCAATTTTTTCAGATTTCGTACCTACAGTATGCCACTCCTGAAAGCGATTGAAAAATAAATGGGTTATAAAAAGTTGCAGATGGCGTGAAATAGTATTTGTAAGAGCCTACATTTAATTTAAAATCCGTATTTTATTTACGGCCTTATCCCTAAATGCCATTCGCAAACAACATGATTAAGCAAAAATTCACTCTTCTCCTGATTGACGATAAACCTAGCAACTCGCAGATACTGGTGGATACTCTGCGCGATTATGGTTTTGTCATAATAACGGCCCTGAATGGGAAAGACGGTTTACAAATCGCGCAACAGGAACAGCCTGACTTAATTCTACTGGAAGTGATGATGCCGAGTATGGACGGTTTCGATACTTGCCGTTGTCTCAAGGCAAATGCAGCCACTCAGCAAATGCCGGTGATTTTTTTTACCGGGTTAAACCATGTTGAAAACAAAGTCAAGGGTTTTAGTGTCGGTGGAATCGACTACATCACCAAACCTATTACAGAACCACAAGAAATACTCGCACGGCTCACCGCTCATCTGAATCAGTATCGCTTACAACAACATTTGGTCCAGCGTTTGCAAGCTTATGAACAACATTTTGGCCCACTGAACTTAGACGCTAGTGGGGCCCAAGTGAGCGACCAAAAAACACCCCACCATCAAATTAAACAACGGGTTTGGCAGGCCCGTGATAAGTTGTTAAGCAATTTAACTTGTACCCCCTCACTGGATGAATTGGCACGCGCTGTGGGGACTAACCGCAACACGTTGTCCAAAGAATTTAACGTCCTTTTTGGCATGAGTGTTTTTGCTTGGCTACGCGAGCAACGCCTACAAGAAGCCAACCGCCTATTATGCGAAACCGATTGGTCAATACAAAAAATTAGCGACACAGTCGGTTACACAGACTCTAACCATTTTTCCACCGGCTTTAAACGTCGTTTTAGCAAATCGCCGCGCCAGTACCGCAAAATAAATTGCAGTTAGAAACCTTCAAGGTTTTGGAAACCTTGAAGGTTTTGCCTTGGTTAGAAACCTTGAAGGTTTTGCCCTGGTTAGAAACCTTGAAGGTTTTGCCCTGGTTAGAAACCTTGAAGGTTTTGCCTTGGTTAGAAACCTTGAAGGTTTTGCCCTGGTTAGAAACCTTGAAGGTTTTGCCCTGGTTAGAAACCTTGAAGGTTTTGCCCGAGCCGTGCCAAAAAGTGACGCAAACCAAGAAGCCAGTGGCGCAAACAAAGGTTTATCGGTTTGATGGTCGCTAGAATGCACGTTCCGTCTCGCTTGGGACAGGGCCGTGCCAGACAAGTGACGCAAACCAAGAAATAAATGACGCAAATAAATGTTTATCGATTTGATTGTCGCTAGAATGCCGTTCTGTCTCGCTTGGGATAGTTATTTTTGGCAGGACAAGAAAAGTGATGCTTAGCTCATACCATGAGTTGAGCCAACTTGTCTTTGTTTGTTGATCTGAACCATCCGCGTGAGTTGTTCAGAACCATCGACATAAGTTGATTCAATTCATCAGCATGAGTTGAGCCTGCGTTTTTATCTCCAGACGCACGCATGCTGATATTATATCTTTTAAACACTCTCCACCAAAAGAGGAATCTACACAATGAAAATGAAAAAAGCGGCATTAGCGTCTTTTGCCTTACTTTCCTTCTCTGGGTTTGCCTCAGCCGCTACCATTACCGTTGATGGTTGGTGCTTAGATGTGGCACGGGAAATCAAGGTTGGCGGAAATAACGCGGGCCGAGAAGTCATTGCGTGGCCTGACTGCCACAAAGGGGCGAATCAACAGTGGCAAGTAAAAGATGGGCTCATCGTGAGCCAATGGAATGGCCAAAAATGGTGCTTAGATGTCAACATGGGTGCCCCAGTGGGTGCCGGCAACGCGGGCAAAGATGTCATTGTATGGCCCAACTGCCATGGTGGGAACAACCAAAAGTGGGAAGTGAAAGATGGTTTCATCCGTAGCAGAGCAAACGGGTGGTGCTTGGATCGGGGTGTTGCTCTCAATATCGGCTGGCAAAACAAGGGTCTCAATGTCATTGTGTGGCCCAACTGCCATGGACAAAAGAACCAAAAGTGGACGATTGAATAAACAGCAAGTAAGCTTAGGATGGGTTTTGCGTAGCGAAATCCATCCTAAAATCCATATCAAAAATGTGTAACTAATGTGCTGTTATTGACGATTAAGCAAAACTTTAAGCCCCAAAGCTATTAAGCCTTGGGGCTTTTTTTATGTGTTGCCAAATCCCGATAGTCCCTACTTCGCTCTGCGGGTATTAAAATCTCCCTAGTTATCACGTATTTTGGGGTGCCCGGTGTTCGTGGCTTTAAAGCATCGATAAATATCTCAATTTCAGTCTATTGGGGTAAAATTGTTAGTTTAATAAATATTTAATGGTTATAGCTGATAAAAATATTTATATTTAAAAAACCAGTAGTTATTTAATAACCCGTTTATCATTGCCAATTCCCAAT
>Ga0164315_10003532_pt1 | contig 12127 bp, 7 predicted proteins | sample GuaBasSedimGuay6_FD_113737 | JGI IMG/M metagenome (GOLD analysis project Ga0164315, IMG submission 113737) | Subseafloor sediment microbial communities from Guaymas Basin, Gulf of California, Mexico - Guay6, Core 4569-2, 0-3 cm | ecosystem: Environmental > Aquatic > Marine > Hydrothermal vents >... | reverse complement strand
GACCGCTTTTGCGGCTATGACCTGCGTATGTAAACTACCCTGTACTCCCGGAAATACAGATGATTGCAGTTTTTTATGCCAGCGGGAATCACGCGACAGGATCAGGCCTCCACGCGGACCGCACATTGTTTTCGTGGTCGTGCAGGTGACGATATCCGCATGCGGAACGGGACTCGGATGGACACCCGCCGCCATCAGGCCGGCAATGTGGGCCATGTCGACCAGATACAGGGCGCCCACCGATGCGGCAATTTTACCGAGTCGTTCGAAGTCAATTTCACGCGGGTAAGCCGACCCGCCCGCAATGAGTAATTTGGGTCGAACCGACCTGGCAAGCTTTTCTACTTCGACATAGTCAATCAGACCGCTTTCCCTGTCTACCCCGTAGTGATGCGCATCGAACCATCGGCCAGACACATTGGGTCTGGCACCATGGCTTAGGTGACCACCCGCCGCAAGATTAAGGCTGAGGATGCGGTCACCCGGACTGAGCGTGGTAAAAAATACAGCCTGGTTCGCCTGGGTACCCGAATGCGGCTGGACGTTGACATAGTTACAGTCGAATAACTGTTTGGCGCGATCGATCGCGGCCTGCTCGATGATGTCGACAAATTCCCCGCCGGCGTGAAAACGCTTGCCGGGATATCCTTCCAGGGTTTTATTGGTGATCGGATGTGCGAGCGCATCGAGTACAGCCCGGCTGACGATATTCTCCGACGCGATCAGTTCGATCTGGTTTTGCTGACGATCCAGTTCACCGCACAGGGCATCGCCTATGAGCGGGTCGGTAGCGGTCACAGCGTCATTAAAAAAATCAGACATTGGTAAATTTAATTGTCGTCTGCGCGCCAGTGCCCGGACTTGCCACCCGATTTTTCGATCAGGCGAATGTCGCCTATAACCATGCCGCGATCCACCGCCTTGCACATATCGTAAATGGTTAACAGCGCCACCTGGGCACCGGTCAGGGCCTCCATTTCAACGCCGGTTTGCCCCCTTGTTTCGGTGGCCACGGTGCACTCGATGTTATTGCCGTTTTCATCTATATCAAAATCGACCGAGACGTGGGTGAGCGCCAGCGGGTGACACAGGGGAATCAGATCGGCGGTGCGCTTGGTCGCCATGATACCCGCGGTGCGGGCGATACCGAGGACATCGCCTTTCTTGTGTTTACCCTGCCGAATCAGTTCCAGGGTTTCAGATTTCATGCTGATACGGCCCTTGACCACGGCCCGGCGGGCAGTAATGCTCTTGTCGCCGACATCGACCATGTGGGCTTCGCCCGATTCGTTAAAGTGGGTTAATTTACTCATCTGTATTACTTCATTGCGTAATTGTCGGCGGCCTGTTGGCTTACTTGACCAGCAAGTATAGCTCGTGATTACCGCGCTGGATATTCAGTATCATGCCGCGTTTGTTTCGCTGAATAGCCTCAAGCGCCTCATCGTGGTTACGAATCAACTGTTTGTTAATCGAATAGAATATATCGCCCTCCCGAATTCCCGCTTCCCAGGCATTCGACCCGATTTTAACCTCGACCACTTTCAAATAAGAAACCAGTCCCTGCTGTAAACTGGATTCTCGAATTTCGCCAATGGTTGCGCCGGCAAACTGCTTATGCCAGCGGCTACCGTCAATCACCGGAATCTTTATGGTTTGAATTACCACCGTCAGGTTTTTTTCTTCACCCTGTCGATACAACTTCAAATCGATAGTTTGACCTATACGTAGTAACCCCACCAGGTTATGTATGTCACCCGATGCCCTGATTTTCTTGTCGTTTGCAGAGACGATAACATCCCCAACATGCAGGCCGGCCTTGTCTGCCGGTGAACCACTCTCGATCTGGGTAACAATAAAGCCGCTACTCAGTTCCACATCGAAAGCCTGTGCCAGTTGCGGCGTCAGGTCCTGGCCGCGCGCGCCCAGGCGTCCGCGCACGACTTCACCATGCTCGATCAACTGGTGCATGATATCTTTTGCCATATTAATCGGGATCGCAAAGCCGATACCAATATTGCCGACGTTACCATCGCCACCGCCGAATATGGCGGTATTGATACCCACCATTTCACCGCGCAAATTAACCAGCGCACCCCCCGAATTGCCGAGATTGATGGAAGCATCGGTCTGAATAAAATCTTCGAAGGATTCAATACCAAGGCCGGACCGGCCTAGCGCGGAAACAATACCCGAGGTAACGGTCTGACCAAGACCAAATGGATTGCCTATGGCGACGACAAAATCCCCTACGCGCAACTGGCTGGAGTCGGCCATCGCGACCTGCCTGAGTTTATGCGCCTGTATCTTAATCACCGCGATATCCGTATCCGGGTCACGGCCGATGATTTCAGCCAGCAATTCGCGCCCGTCCGACAGGGTCACGGTTATTTCGATTGCGTCCTCGATGACGTGAGAGTTGGTTAGCACATAACCGTTTTTCGCATCGACAATAACGCCGGAACCCAGGCTCTGGGTTTCCTGTATTCTCTCGATGCTGGGTATATCGAAATATCGACGGAAAATGGGATCGCTGGGCAGGGGTAATTCAATTCGGCGCGTGGTTTGTCCTCGCGTGGCGATATTGACCACCGCTGGCGTGACCATCTCCAGCATCGGCGCCAGACTCGGCAATGGTTGACCATCAACCGCAACAGGCAAGGCAGCCTGCGCAGTACCGAGCGCCAGGAGTATTAGCAGAAACAGGCTCGGTCTCATTGTATCTGGTATCAGAATTGTCGCGGATTAAAATCGAACTGCTTTTCCATTTCACTGTAAAACTGTTCGGCCTGCTCACTATCGACGGGTGGAGTCTGGATCATGACCTCGACAAATTGATCGCCCTGTTCACGGCCGCACATGCCTTTGCCCTTGAGTCGCATTTTCTGGCCTGATTGGATGCCGGGTTTAATCTTGAGCTCAACATCACCACCCAGGGTTGGAACCTTGAGTGTAGTGCCCACGGCAGCTTCCCAGGGAGCCACCGGCAGGCGTAGGATGACGTCGTTATTATCCAGTTTAAAGTAGCGATGCGGTAAAATATTCATTTCCAGATAAAGATCTCCTGCTTCGCCGCCGTCCGGTGCGGGTCCGCCCTGCTTACCCAGGCGTATTTTTTGGCCGTTGCTGACTCCCCTCGGAATATTGATCTTTAATTTTTTCATTTCGGGGCTTCCAGGCCGCCCCCCGGCTGCCGCCTTCGGTGAAAACTGGATGGTTTTGGCGCCACCCTCGTAGGCTTCTTCAAGACTAATATCGAGCTTGAGGTGATGATCCGGGCCTTTTTGCCGTGGCTGACGAAACGGTGAACCCTGTTGCTGATAACCGCCACCAAAGATAGATTCGAAAAAATCACTGAAGTCACCGCCCGCAAACCCACCCGAGTAACCCCCGGGGTTAAATTCATGGCCGTGCTTCCAGTCGCTGCCAAAACGATCATAAGCCGCACGCTTTTCCGCGTCTTTTAGTACATCGTAGGCTTCATTTACTTCCTTGAACTTATCTTCGGCCCCGGCATCCTTGCTCACGTCCGGATGATATTTTCTTGCCAGCTTACGGTAAGACTTTTTGATCTCCGCGCCAGAAGCGTCCCGGGTAACGTCGAGAATTTGATAATAATCCTGATATTTCATCTGTGCTTAGGTGTTTCCAGAAACGACCAGGTCTATTGGCCGGAGTAAAATTAATCACCATACTAATGCAATCAAGATAGTGTTAATAGTATAAATTTCAAGCACATAGGATAACGAAAATTCCCTAAAAGTCACCTGTTATTCATTTAGCTAATTGGCTCTGCATGAAAATCATGTAATGCTATATAGCTTATAAAAATAGCAATCGTCATGCCGGCGCAGGCCGGTATCCATTAAAAACGAAGCCAGTATTTAAATACTTAGAATTTTCATCAATGGATTCCGGCTTAAAACATGCCGGAATGACGTTCTATCTTACTTACATGATTTTCATGCAGAGCCATTTTTAGCAATTTCCACTTCAACATTTTTAACCGCCTCTTTTTCATCCGGCTCATCACTTTCTAGCGGCTCGATAATCAACTCGAGTTTTTCGTGATCCAGGTCCTTGTGCAGGGGTTCAAGCACCGGCAAGGACTTGCTGACCTTGCTCGACAACTGGCTAAACCGCTCCACCTTGCCATGCAGGCCCTGGCGACCCGCCAGGGACGTCAATGTATCATTGTAGTGATTGACGGCAGCACCCAGACTACCGCCTAATTTTTGCAATCGGATCGCCACCTCGCAAACCTGGTTGAATATATCGCCCGCCTTCTCACTAATCTCCCGCGCTTCCTCGTTGCTGCGTTCCATCATCCATAGATTTGCCACGGTTCGTAAGATTGGGATCAGGGTGGTATGCGACACCAGCACAATATTTTTCTCGTAACCGTAGGAAAATAAATCTTTTTCAAATTTCAGGGCCTCGATATAGGCGGGCTCGATCGGCATAAACATCAGTACGAAACTCGGGCTGCGAATACCAATCAGGTTGGTATAGTCCTTACCGGCAAGATCATCGATGTGACGCTTCACCGCATTCGCGTGCTCACTCAGCGCCAGTGCCTGCGCTTCCGGTGTATCGGCGGCAACCACCTTGTCATACGCCACCAGTGACACCTTGCTATCGATAATCATTTGCTTACCGCCCGGCACATTGATCAGGTAGTCTGTTTGTTTGCGACGGCCGTGCGCATCCTTGAATGCCGACTGCTTTTCGAAATGCGTACCCGCCACCAGGCCACTCATCTCCAGCGTTCTCTCTAACTGTGCTTCGCCCCAACCACCTCTTTGCTGAGAATCTCCCTTTAGCGCGGAAGTCAGATTATGCGCATCCTTGCCCATCTTCAAACCCACTTCCAGCACCTTTTTAATTTCACTCTCGAGGGACGCATTACCCTTGACTGACTCGGTATGCACGTCATTAACACGTTTTTGAAACCCTTCTATTTGTTCGCGAAACGGCTTAAGTAAGGATTCTATGGAGGATTGACTGGTTTGACCGAGCGCTTTCGCCTTCTCGTCAAGGATTTTACCCGCGAGGTTTTCAAACTCGATCTTAAGCTGCTTTTTACTGTCTTCAAACTGCTGCAGTCGTTGTTGATTGAACTCCTGATCCATTTGTTGTTCAATTTTCAGCGCCTGGTTATTTTTCTCGGCGCTGTGCAGGGCTTCACGCAAATCGTGGCCCTTGCTCTGCTCATCGTCCAGGCTGGTTTTCAGCTCGCTATTGATCTGCTGCTGCTGTCCATGACTTTGCTGCTCGAGGGCGAGTTTGGTGGCCATCTCATTATTCGCTCCGATCAGTTCTTGCTGAACTCGAGCCGCTTTTCGTTGTTTGACTATAATAAAAATAATAGCCAACAGCAGGACTGCCCCGGTAACAATCAGGGCCACGATCAGTGGATTGTGTAAATCGAGATATGCCATTTCTAACCCTAACGATAGTTAGGGGGTATTATAACAGCAACGAACGTATTATTGAGAAGACGAAAATGACAATAACAAGACGAAACTTTATTCGGACTGCAACAATCGCAGGCACTGCCGGCCTGTTACCCCTGTATTTGTCTCGTCCAGCTATTGCCGGTTATTCCTATAGCGCTAAAGACTTTAGCTCGCCGTTGGCGATCCCGGCTGAATATCATGGCCGGGTTGAAAATGGCAAACGTGTTTTTGATTTGGCAATACAACATGGCAGCACTGAATTTTTCAACGGCTATAAAACCCCGACCCTGGGAATTAACGGCAGTTACCTCGGGCCGGTACTGCGCTTAAAACGTGGTGATGAGGCCACTTTCAACGTCGGCAATGGCTTAAACAAGCCGACAACCATGCATTGGCATGGCGTAAATCTGCCGGCGCGTATGGATGGCGGTCCACATCAGGTAATCGGTGTCAGAAAATTATGGCAGCCCGAGTTTGTTATCCGCCAACCGGCTTCAACGCTGTGGTATCACTCGCATTTACACCAGTTCACCGGCCCGCAGGTATACCAGGGGCTTGCCGGGTTGTTTTATATCGATGATGAAAACAGCGTGAAAATGGATATACCTAAAACCTATGGTGTCGATGATATTCCGCTCGTGATACAGGATCGTAATTTCAATCGCGATGGCTCGTTTCGATATATCTCGAACATGCGTGATCGCATGGCGGGTGTACATGGCAGCCACATTCTGGTGAATGGCGTTATCCGTCCGCAACACCATGTGGCCCGCAAACAGATGCGCTTCCGGCTGCTCAACGGCTCCAATGCGCGCATATACAATCTGAAATTTAGTGATAACCGGGCCTTTGTGCAAATAGCGTCTGATGGCGGTTTTCTACCCCAGCCGATACGCCTGAATCGCTTACGTCTGGCACCGGCCGAGCGTGCCGAAATAGTCGTTGAGTTTGCCCATAATGAAGAGGTCATGCTGCAGCACGAGCCACTGCCGGCCAACAACAGGGGCATGGGTAGGATGTCGATGATGATGTCCGCCAATGACCGCCCCTTTAATATCATGCGCCTGCTAAGCAAGACGCCTGGCGGTGAAATCGCGGGCGTTCCCGATCAACTCGCAACAATGCCTGACTGGAACGAGAAACAGGCGGCGAAAACCCGTCGCTTTCAACTAAACATGGCAATGGGCCCGGGCATGATGTCTGGTCGCGGTTCGGGCTTCACGATCAATCGCCGCTCATTTGATATGGGACGTATCGATGAGGTTGTGCGTTTGAACGATATCGAGATATGGGAGTTCACCAACAAATCCCCAATGCCGCATCCGGTTCATATTCACGATGTCCAGTTTCGCATCCTGAGCCGAAATAATCGGCCGCCGGAAGCGAATGAGCATGGCCTCAAAGATACCGTACTGGTGAATCCGAATGAAACGGTGAGGGTGATAACCCGATTTGAAAATTATGCCGACGAGACCGCGGCCTACATGTACCACTGTCACATCCTGGAACACGAGGATCAGGGTATGATGGCGCAGTTTGTCGTGGTGTCTTAGTGGAGGTTGATGCCGTACCGGCTCGCGTAATGCGGACTTAATTTGACTGTAGAATTAAAGTAAAGGTCGTCATGCCGGCGCAGGCCGGTATCCAGTGGTTTCAGCGACTTACTGGATACCGGCCTGCGCCGGCATGACGTATAGGTTTTTCGAGATTACTTAATACGGGTTTTATAATAGTTTAATAAACGCGTCTTCAGCCACTGCTTTAGAGTAATAAAACCCCTGACCGAATTCAGCCTGGTAACCGCGTAGCAGTTCGACCTCGGGACCACTACCGATGCCTTCCGCAACCACATTCATACCGAGGTCGTGGGAAAGGTTTACGAGGGATTTGGTGATCTCGTTGCTCTTGTTGTCCTGCAACATGGTGCCAATAAATGAGCGGTCGATTTTCATCGTGTCAAACGGAAACTGGTGCAGGTAACTGAAACTCGAATAGCCGGTACCAAAATCGTCGATTGCCAGTTTTGCCTTTGTTTCCTTTAAACGATGCAAGGTTTTGCCGGCAATTTCCGGATTATCCAGCAACAGGCTCTCGGTGATCTCGAACTTGATACGCTCGTGATCCACACCCGTCTTATCCATGATATCCGAGAGTGTTTTGATTAAGCTAATATCGTCAAATTGCTTGCCCGATAAATTGATCGTAACAAATAGCGGCTGCTCGAACTCCCTACTCAGTCGGGCCTGAAATTGACAGGCGCGCTCGGCGATCCAGTAACCCAGATCTATGATCAAGCCGCTGACTTCTGCCTTTTTAATAAACTTGGAAGGTAAGATCAGCTTGCCGGACGGATGGTTCCATCGCACCAGTGCTTCGCAGCCCACGGTTTTACCGCTTTCCAGTTCAACTATCGGTTGATAATGGACACAAAATTCCTCGTTCTCCAGGGCTGCTTTCAGAATTTTCTCTTCGGTAACCAGCTTCCTGGTGCTTTTTATTGTTTCTTCGCCGAGAGAACTTTTGGTGGCTTTAAAAGTGGACAGACTCAGCGCCGAGTTGATGCGTTTTTGCATATCCATGTATTGCGTCATGATATTTTCTATTTCACCAGACGCGCTATTGATCTTGTCCTTTGATGTTTTTTCGCGAGATGGTGACATACTCTCAAGCACATGTGACAGACGCGCATGAATATCACGGTAACGTTCCATAACGAGTCGCAGAAACAGGCGTACGGTCGGATCGGCGGTATCGATTTTTTGTTCGATGTAGTCGAGCGGAATTGCTATCGTATTGGTTTCTTCCATTGCCCGCGCGGTGGCTGTTCGAGGGCATTTATCTATAAGGGCCATCTCACCCAGAACATCGCCCTCGCCGAGCGTGGCGATGACCAGTATCCGGCCTCCCTTGTCGATCGATAATTCGACCGAGCCAGATTCTATAATGTAGGCACAATCGCCGGTATCGCCTTCTTCAAATAGAAAATCGTTTTCTTCAAAATGTGTAGTTAAATCTCTTAAGTCCATAAGCTTTCAATCGGGATCTATTACGCATAAAATTTTCGACCAAATGATCTGACCCGGTCGAAAAGCGATTTCAGGGGGTTTCCCTCTATTAAATATAGCCCAATATTTCCCATAAACACTATATCAATATGCACTAAATAGCTATATCGGCATTATTTACTTATCAAAGGTAGATCCGGCCTAATTAAAGGCTTTTCAGGGATTCAGGGGCATTAAATCGGTCGAAGATTCATCATGCCTGCCTGGTTTCAGGGTAGAGAGCAGCTGCTCACAACTTGACCACAAATTGTCGCCGTTCCATGCGCCTGCCGCCTGACTGTACAAACTCTGGTTGAGGGCATCGATATACTGCTTCAGGGGGTTCCCGAAAAAGCGCGCGACCTGGTTCAAATTGTTGAATTTGAGGTCCGGTTTGAGGGCGTTTGCCCAGCTTAGCATCGCATCACGCGCATCCATCGCATTGTTACCGGCACAGGCTTGCCGCAAGCGACGAGTAGCTTTGGACAGCGATATCTCAACGGGTTTTTCACTGCTCGGCATTTGTTGCATCGAACGCTTTCGAATCAACCACCAGGCCAGGTTGCTTAATATAAGGCCCGCAGCCAGCAAAACGCTCAGCCAGATCCAGAAATAATTGGCCTCAGCGGGCGCAGCGACAACAACCTGAGGCGCCTCTGTCGATTCCGGTTTAGCATCCACTTCTGCTTCGGAGACTGTATCCTCGCCACCCTGAACATCGATTGTGCGTGACGGGATGCGCGCAAACTCAAGCTGATCGGTTTCCAGATTCCACCAGGGAATTGAAATCTCGGGTATTGTATAACTTCCTCCAGTGGTAGCTATGAGGGCAATTTTTTGCTGCCGCTTGCCGACAATGCCGGCGCCGGAGCGCCTATCCTTGAGAAAGGGTTTGTCGGGGTACTGATTTATTCCCTGGATATCCCGCTGGCCCAGGTCCGGTAATTGCGCCGCGGTTAAACCTTCGGCGGTCATCGTAATGGTGCGTGTAACCGGTATTCCCGCCGACAATTGATCGAGTTCCCCCTGCCAGTCTTCGGTCAACTGGATACCGGTTGAAGGCAGCCAGTGTTGCGCCTTAAAGGCGTCTGCTTTCCTGAGAACCTCCATGGTTAAGCCCTGAGACAGCAATCGAACCACCTTGCCGTTGTTGCGGAAGGGATCGAACAGGGATCGAGACCGGCTACCCAACTGCACAGCCGCCTGTATCGGTTCAATATTTAGCCTGCCGCTTTGTTGTGGGAATAACGCATACTTCTTTTCCAGCACCAGGTAAGCCCTACTATCAATTTCGGTCTGATATTGAGTGATATCACCGAGCGGCTCAACGACGACATCCATGCCATCGAAATCCATATCGCCGATGTTGTAATCGGATATGCTCCTGTCACTCATCAGGCGCAGGGTAACCACAACCTGGCTTTGCACATAAAGCGACGATCTGTCTGCGACAAGCTCAAATATGAGGCCATCGTCACCCGGCGTGCTCGATTGCCGCGCCGGATTCACCTTCACCTCGAAAGGCCTGCTTTTTTCGTTGCCAAAGCGAATTGCCGGCACCGTGAAGGTACCCGCCTCCCTCGGCATAGCCTGCAGAGTCCACTTGATACTACGTTTATAATTGCCGTTAATAACACTGATATTACTGCTTTGGCTGCTATTCAGAATCGAGAAAAATTGTTGCAGGGAAGAAAAATCGGGATCTTCATCAACCGAGCTGTCGGCTTCAAAATATATTTGAAAAGATTCGTTGAGATGGACCGGGTTACGATCAATCGATACGGTAATCACCGCCCCTGCTACTTCAGCAAACAGAACCAGGCACGATAAAAAAATCCACCAGCGGAAATTATATTTCATGCGCCGCTACCATTGATTGGCCTCAACAGAATTTCCGGCACGATTTTGATACTGATAAATAAACTTACGCCGCAGCAATCCCCCCGGATCATCGGGGATTTTACGCAACCATTGATCGGCTGCCTGCTCGGACATTTGTTGCTCCATCTCTGCGAGTTGTTCGTCTTCGCTAGTCTGCTGGTTTTCCTGCTGGTCAACCTGTGAGGCCTGCGGCTGGGTCGATTGCTGTTGACTGGTCTCCGCGGTCTGGGGATCGCTGTCTTGCTGGGCCTGTGAACTTTGCTGATTGTTATTTTCATCGCTGCGCTGCCGGTCCCTTTCCCCATCTGCCTGCTGTTCCTGACTCGAATCTTGCGACTGTTGCTGTTCGCTGCCCTGCTGGTCCTGTTGTTGATCCTGCTGGTCTTTTTGTTGCTGCTGTTGTTGATCGATTAAATCCTCAAGCAACTTCTTGTTGTAGCTGGCGTCCTGGTGTTGCGGATTGATGTCCAGGGCCTTCTCGTAAGACTTAACCGCTTCGTCCAGGCGCCCCAGTTTGGCCAGGGCATTTCCCTGGTTGTAATATGCGCTCTCGTCAGCTTCCTCGGCCCAGAATTGCAGGGCCTCGTCGTAGTCACCGGCACGATAATAGGATGAAGCCTTCCATCCCGGGTTTTGGAATAACTCCGCGGCCTGCTCGTGGGCGCCCTGTTCAAACTGCAGGCTACCCCGTTGGTTTTGATTTTGCCAGAGCTCCTCCCAGCCAAACGCATCTGCCCCGGGTGAAAATGGTATTAACATCAGGGGCAACAGAAATAGTACTCCGCGCCGGAACACCAGCGCGATAAAAGGCAGCATAAAAAGTAATAGCCAGGGACCCTGTTCGCGCCATATATCCGCGCTTCGGTCACTGGCAATGGTCTCGGTTTCAAAACGATTACGCTGTATGTGATCCAGTATGCTCAGAATGTCCCGATCATCGGTGGTGATGGTCGCAAACTCGCCCGCGCCTTTGGCAGCCAGTCGCGCCATTGCATCAACCGGCATACGCGGAACAATAATGGAACCCCCGGCATCTTTGAGGAAACCACCGCTTGCCAGTGGAATCGGTCCCCCAGTTTTGCTGCCAACACCGAGTATAGAAATACGATAACCCGAAAGATTGCGCAGGATTCGTTCCACTTCGACAATTTCGTTAGTGGATAAACCATCGCTGACTATTAATATATCTCCACGTTTCACGCCGCCATTGTCAAATAGCCGCAGCGCCTGCCGCAATGCCCGATCAACACGACTACCCTGAGTAGGCATGAGATCGGTACTCAGGCTCGGTAACAGGGCCTTAATCGTGCCAACGTCTTCGGTCAGGGGTGTCACCAGAAAAGCATCGGCCGCGTATACCACCAGTGCGGTTTGACCCTCACCGCGTCGCGACAGGATATCGGCAATCTTGTGGCGGGCGCGGGTTAAACGAGAAGGCTTAACATCGGTTGCATCCATCGAACGCGACAAATCAAGTGCTATAACCAATGCCGCCTGTTGCCTGTAGACAGGCTGCGGTAATTTTTCCCAGACTGGCCCGGCGAGCGCGATAATCGCCGCGAAACCGATCACGGCCACCAGTACAACAGTCCTCGATTGCCTGGCCTGAAATTTACCCCCGAGCAGATGGGGCAATAATTCGGGGTCGACTACCGATTGCCAGCTACGACTGTTAGGGTTGCCTTTGAATAGCTGCCAGATCAATCCCGCGAGAGGCAACAATGCCAGTAACCAGAATGGGCG
>Ga0164315_10003531_pt1 | contig 12132 bp, 7 predicted proteins | sample GuaBasSedimGuay6_FD_113737 | JGI IMG/M metagenome (GOLD analysis project Ga0164315, IMG submission 113737) | Subseafloor sediment microbial communities from Guaymas Basin, Gulf of California, Mexico - Guay6, Core 4569-2, 0-3 cm | ecosystem: Environmental > Aquatic > Marine > Hydrothermal vents >... | reverse complement strand
CTTCGATAGTTCCATTCATTAGTTCTACAAACTCTTTGCATAATGCCAAACCGATGCCTGTCCCTTCACCCTGACGCGATGATAAATTATCGACCTGGTAAAAGCGATTAAAAACATTGTCTATTTCTTCTTCAGAAATACCCTGGCCATTGTCTTTAATCTTTATAAAGAAGAATTCATTTTTAGCATTAAAGATATGGTTAAGATGAACGATTATCTTCCCCCCGGGCATGGTAAATTTAATTGCATTTGAAAGTACATTTGAAATAATAACGGATAGTTTATTCGCATCAAAATCCATCAATAGTTTATCAATTTCAGAATAAACCGTAAGGCTGATTTCCTTTTCCTGTGCCAGCGAATGGAAACTTTCGCTCAGGTATTTTACAAAGGGAATGACATCGGTCTGGATCAATTGTAATTCCATATTTCCACTTTCCAGTTTCGACAGGTCCAACATCTCATTCACCAGGCGCAATAGGTTTTTGCCATTTCGTTTAATCAATTCAAGGGAGTATTCGGCAGCTTTCAATTGCTTATCAACTATGTTGGATTTTAAGGAGTCGGCCATGCCAAGGATAACAGTAAGCGGGGTACGAAATTCATGTGTGATATTGGTATATAAACTATTCCTTAATTGGTTAACTTCTTTAAGCCGTACACTTTCGGCAACAGCCAATCTTTTGGAAAGCTGAAAGCGATAGAACCTATCGGCAAGCAGAATTGCAATACCTAAATAGATAACGTATGCCCACCAGCTTAGCCACCACGGTGTCGGAATAATTATATTGTATTCCTTGGGGATTTCATAGCAGACACCCAGGTTATTACATGCCCTGATGCTTAATTTATAATCACCGGAAGAGAGGTTTGTTAAATTTATTTCGTTCCCTGTTCCGATACTCTGCCATTCACCTTCAAATTTATATTGATAGGTAATTTGGTCGGTAAAATGAAATCCCAGGGAACTGATTTTTAGAACAAGATGCTTGGTTCCTGTTTTAAGGCTGAACTCATTTATTGCCAGGTTATTTCCTTCGTAAAACGTTTTACCATCACTTTCAATCTTCCTGATATAAGGTGTAGGGATTTCTTTGTTTATTAGTTGTTTTTCAGGATTATAAATCAAAACGCCATTGTCGCAGCCGATAATAAAATTTCCATTTTCGGCAGGTATTACAGGGCCTTCAACTATCAATCTCTTATTATTGGAACTCAACTTAATTTCCTTATAAGACATTGTATTTGTATTAATTGTACCCAGGCTTTTTCCTGTTGTCCAGAGCAGGCTGTTGTTATAGGGATATACCCCGGAAAAGTAACCGTCAATTTTATGCGATACTCCATTTTGGAAATTATCAAAATTGGTGAAGCCAATTCCGCTTTCATAACCGGCTGCCCAAATTCTTCCCTTGCTGTCTTCTTGAAAACCACCAACATCCTGGTAAAAAAACACACTATCCGTTGGGTTCAGGCAATGAATTGATAAATCATCCAGGTCCATCACACTTGATGATCCTTTGGCAATCCATAATTTATTTTTGGAATCCAGATACAACCTATTGATCCAAATGTGATTTCCACTTCGAAATACGCTAAATTCTTCTTTGTAATTTTTCAAGGTATTGGTTTCGAAGTTCAAACTAAACAAACCTCCCTGCTGTGATCCAATCCAATAATTATTTTTTTTGTCTTTGATAACACTTTGCATTACCGGGCGAGGATCATCGACCTGCAATAATGGTTGTGTAAATTGCTGTATTTTTGGGTTAAATATTGAAAGCTTATTACCTGACACAATTAGGAAATCACCATTGTCCATCTCCACCATATCCCTGAGGTTGTATAAATTGTTTTTATCATAATCAAAATATGGAATCTTGATTGTTTCAATGGAATAATCTGATCGGTTTATTTTATACAGTCCTGAACTGGCAAATCCCAGGACATAAAAAAAATCTTCTGTCAGAATAATTTCCTTAACCAACATTGGGTTTTGTACACCACTTCTTTTTTCCAGTTCTATAAACCGATTTTGAGAGCGTAAGGGATCATATTTAAAAAGACCATTTTGGTTGCAGAACCAAATAATTCCCCTGGAATCGATAAATGAAACACCTTTCAATATTCCCTTTTCCCTTTCATGGCTTATTATATTTTTTGCCTTTTTTAAATGAAGATCATATTGGATAAGGCCGTCAGCAGTTGTAACCCAAATGTTTGATTCATTGTTTTCATAAATGTCTAAGATCGATAAATGCGAATTGGGGTATTGCCCGATAAATGGTTGGCTAAATTGTTTTGACTGCTTGTCAAAAATAAGCAGACCTGCACCCCACGTTCCAAGAAAAACTTCCTCGTCAGTAACATACATCCTGCGAATTTTATTTTGGGCAATTTCCTGATTGTTTTCATAAACAAATACCTGGTATTCTTTTGAAAGTTTATTGAAGCGCACCAAACCCGACAGCGTCCCAAGCCATAAAATATTATTATCAATTGGATCTTTGATGATACATCGAATACTATTTACTAAAAACTTCTCCTTTTGCGAGGTATCAAAAAAGGGAAACTTTTTATGCACTTTCTTCTTCAAATCTATTCTCGATAATCCATCCCTTAATTTGCCAGACCACAATATTTCTTTGTCGTCCAACAATAGATCATTTGATTCTTTTAATGAATAACCCATCGATGGGAGCAAATGCTCAATTTTTTGAAAGCTAAGTGTGTCAACTGATGTTCGAAGGATACCCCGCTTCGCCCCAATCCATATATTTTCCCCCGATGCATCTATTATCATACTTGAAACAAAGCCAATTTCATATTGTATTGAATCCTCAAGATAAGTTGTGAAGTTTGTAAAATGAGTCCCGTCAAACCTGGAGATACCCCTGCTGGTTGCTATCCACAAAAATCCATATTTGTCTTCTGTAATTTCTGTAATAAATGTTGATGGGAGGCCATCATCCACAGTATAATGCGCATAATCATTAAAATCGGATGGTTTAATTTGTGCACTACAAATAGTGGGAGTAATCACAAAGCCAATTACAATTAGTATAATTTGTCGGATAGTTAAGTACAAGTGTTTTGTGAGATTATTTTCACTCGGAGATTGTTGACATTTTTTATGAAAGCGTTCAATCATTGCTTAGATTAGTCTATGATAAAGTCTAACAATCATTTAAATAGAAATCCCGTTTTATTCGATTGCGAATTATTTCCTGTAAAAGTGTAAAAATTAACATATCGGTAAGAATTATTTCACTCCCTTAACAATAATTTAACATTTCAATATGATATTAATTAGGGAAATCAATAGCAACCTTTACCCTTCAACTGGTTTTTTTTATCTCAATCACATCCACTTTGAAATTCTCGTTTGCCACATCCTCACTGTTCCAATAAACGAGATATTTAATATCCTTGACTTTCCGTATAATCGACTTATATTTGCCATAATACGATTGTTGGATGCAGATAATTATGTCAGACAAGGAATTTATAGTGTCAAATAATGCCAAAAACAATGAAAGAAACAGGAACGAAATTTGACAAGATCAAGTCGCGAATTCAGAATAATCCTATACTGGCTTCTCTGATGGTTATTGGAATGATTATCATTGCGCTGTCAACTTTTACGGATGCCGCAAAGAAGCTGTTAGATTTAGTGAAAACAGAATCACGACCCGACATCAACGGACAGTGGACAGCGAAGATTACTTACCCCTGGTCAAATGTCAGCAAGACTGAGACTTTCTACTTTGAGGGCGAAGGCGTGAACGTAAATGGAAATGCCTCGTATTTAGGAAGCAAACAGCTCATAATGGAAGGAAAGGTAAAAGAGGGGCAAATCGAATTCAAAACAAAGTCAACTGAAATTCAAGATTACGACAGAAAAACAGCCACCCACCATTATCGAGGAAAAATCATGGACGATGAAATCAGGTTTGTCCTTGAAACTTATGGCGGATTTTCCTCCAAACCAACTATACAATTCATCGCCTTCAAAGTTGTTGAAAAGGGGAATTGAGCTAGCTTTGAAATACTATAATTACCCTGGATTAAGTTTGCAACTTAATCCTAAGCTAACCACCCCATTACAAATCCAAGCACTAAATAAATAATCGCAGTAATTATACCGGTCAACAATGCGTAGGGAAGTTGGGTTTTTACATGGTCAATGTGGTCGGATGCGGATGCCATCGATGAGATGATTGTCGTGTCGGAAATGGGGGAATAATGGTCACGTCCAACATTCTTGCAGAGCTATAATGTTCACCCATACTTGAACTCACTAGCGTATAAATTACTGAAAAACGATACGGTAGTTTTATTACTTTTGTTGAAACTATTCCGGATTTTAAGGAATGAAGCTATTGTAAATTTATAAATCCATGAGCAATACAGTAATAACAGATGTTGAAGTTATCAAACTCAATATTCCCTACAAAGAACCCTTTGTTATTTCGCTGGGCGTAATTCCAAGTGCGACAAATGTTGTGGTGAAAATAAATACAAATACTGGTCTGACCGGGATTGGCGAATGTGCACCGTTTGTTTTTATCGTGGGCGAAACCCAGGAAACAGTATTTGAGCTGGCCAAGCAAATCGGCAAACTGCTAAAGAACAAAGACCCCTTTGCCATCGAAGACCGCCTGGCAGAAATCGACAAAGCTGTTAAAGGTAATTACACCATGAAAAGTGCTTTCGACATGGCGCTTTACGACTTACTGGCCAAGAAAGCCAATCTTCCCTTATACAAATTACTGGGTGGCAGCAACAACCGCGAAGTTTATACCGATATGACCATCAGTATTGGCTCACCCGAAAAAATGGCAAAGGATGCCCTGGATTTTAAAAATGCAGGTTTCCCTGCCATCAAATTAAAACTGGGCACAACTACTGAAGCTGATGTGGCGAGGGTAAAAGCCATTCGTGAAGCGGTCGGCATGGATTATCCGATAAGAATTGATGCCAACCAGGGATGGGATCCGGTTACAGCAATCAAAACTTTAAACGAGCTCGACAAATACAATATCGAACATTGCGAAGAACCTATCCCCCACTGGAACAATAAAGAATTGGTGAGAGTGAGGGAAAACAGCCCCATTTCTATTATGGCTGACGAATCGGTTTTCAACCATCACGATGCATTCCGGCTGGCAAGCATGGGCGCCTGCGATTATATTAATATTAAATTCTCAAAATCAGGTGGAATTAATAATGCTTTGAAGATAGTCGCTATTGCCGAAGCTTCCGGTATTAAGTGCCAGGTGGGATGTATGTCAGAATCACGTTATGCCTTAACGGCTTTAATGCATTTGGTGGCGGCAAGAAATAATATTGTTCATTTCGATATAGACTCATCGTTGATGTTAGCAGAAGACCCTGTTTTAGGAGGGATTGAATACAAAGGAAATGGAAAATGGGAATTGGGAGATGCGCCGGGAATTGGAGCTGACTTTGATGAAGAATACCTGGAAGGAATGGAAAAAGTGGTGGTGTAAAGTAAAAAGACAAGAATTTTAAAAAAAAGTGAAGTCAATCAGTTACCCTGTCCTTTAGGTCAGGGATAAGCACAAAACGTAATTAATTATAAACTTGGCAGATAAACCCAAATACCTTATGCAAAGTGCCCCGGGCACCGAAACCATCATCAATGGAAAAAACTATTTATACTTTGCAGGTACCGGATACTTTCAACTTGGTGCTCATCCAGAAATAATAAAGGCTGCTTCAGAAGCTACTTTGAAATATGGGATTGGCAGTGCCACTTCAAGAGCCATTACCGGCACCACTCCACTGCTAATGGAAATTGAAAAAAAAGCAGCGGAATATTTCGGCACCGAAGATGCAGCCTATCTTCCATCAGGCTATCTGAGCAATATTGCAGGCATGAAAGCCTTAAATGAAATGAATGCTTTCGATATTATTTTTATTGATGAAGGTTCGCATTATTGCAATATTGAAGCTGCCGATGTGATTGGAAAACTGGTTGTGAAGTTCAAGAATAGAGATATTGAAGACTTAAAACTGAAATTGAATAAATTCTTAAAACCAAACGAAAGGCCATTAATAGCAAGCGACGGACTATTCCCTATTTGGGCGAAACCAGCCCCACTTGCAGCTTATCTCGAATTGGCTGAAAAATACAACGGACTGGTTTGGATTGATGATGCCCATGGCGTTGGCATCCTGGGAAAAAATGGCAGGGGCAGTTATGAACACCAGGAATTGAAATCTAAACGGCTTTTCATGGGCGCTACGCTATCCAAAGCTTTTGGTGCATATGGGGGAATTATCCCGGGTACAACAGATTTTATTCAGAAAATCAGAACAGGCAGTGTAATGACTGGTTCAAGTTCGCCGATGAATGCTGCTGTTGCTGCAGGAATTAAAGGACTGGAATTGCTTAGAAAAAATCCGCAAATGCGGGAAAAATTATGGAAGAATGCCCGTTACTTAAAATCCGGAATGAAATCAATGGGCATAAAAGCAGACGATAATTGTTTGCCGGTTGTTGCCTTTGCACCGGGCGATGCTGCTAAAATGTTAAGCATTCATCAGAAACTAATGGATGAGGGCATCTATATCCAATTTGCAAAATACAAAGGTTCGGGCGATGATGGTGTATTGCGCATTGTTGTTTTTTCTACGCATACCAAAAACCAGATTGATACTTTATTATCGATTCTTAGAAAAGCGATTTCCTAACTACCCCATCACATACCCAAGTACCAAATAAATAACTGCCGATATTGTACCGGTTAACAGCGCATAGGGAAGCTGGGTTTTTACATGGTCAATGTGGTCGGACGCGGATGCCATTGATGAGATGATTGTCGTGTCAGAAATGGGTGAGCAATGGTCACCAAATACACCGCCACCAATAGTTGCTGCAATAACGAGGGGAAGGTTCGAGCCATGCAATTGCGCCATGGGCACGGCTATCGACATCATAATGGCAAAGGTGCCCCAGGAGGTGCCGGTTGAAAATGCGATAAACGAAGAAAGTAAAAAAACAATAACAGGCAACAACTGTGGTGACAACCAGTCTTTCGAAAAATGGGCAACATAGAGACCTGTTCCAAGTTGATTACAGACTTCGCTGATTGCAAATGCCAACATCATCAGCAAAGCAAGCGGCATTAATTCGCTGATGCCTTTCAAAGCAATTTCGACCATCTTCCGGGTCTTCATAATTCCTTGTACCCGATAAAGTATCATGGCCACCAAAAGTGCAGTTGTAACAGAGTATAAAACTGCCGATGAACCCGAACCATAACCCATCGCCTTTGTAAAATGATTAAATCCTGAACTTGCCCCTTCAACAAGTCCCCATCCTGTATAGGCCAAAGTTACGGGCATCATGAAAATCATTGTAGCAATAGGGAGTATCATATTAATGGCTTTTGGTGTTGTCCCTTCTTTCATTTCACAGGAAGTTATTTCGTCAGAAACCATTGGACGGGCATCATCATTCAATAGCTTACCAGTGTCCCGTGTTCTTTTTTCGGCTTTCGCCATCGGGCCAAAATCCTTTTTCAAAACAATAATCAGGAAAACCAATAGTATTGTCAACATGGGGTAGAAGTTGTAAACCATTGAAGAAGCCAGGGTTGTCAAGGGCGATTCGATGCCTTGTGTAATCAGCAAACCCATAATGAATGCACCCCAGGCATTAAAGGGAATAAGTATGGAAGTTGGTGCCGAACTTGAATCGGTAATATAGGCCAGTTTTTCTCTTGGGATTTTCAGTTTATCAAATACAGGACGGTAAAGTGTGCCGACAGTTAACGAGCTGATGCTTGTTTCGATAAACAAAAGGATACCAGTAGCAAAGGCAAATAGCTGAACCACTACCCTACCCTGCCCACTTTGTTTTTTTTCAAAATGGTCGAGCAATTTATTTATCCATATCATAAATCCCTGCACACCACCGGAATACTGGATGAACATTAATAATGAACCCACCAGGGCACTGAACATGATTGTGCGGGTATGTCCGGGCGATTCAAACACATGCACAAATCCTTCAAGTGTACCAATCGTGCCTTCAAGAATATTCCAATTGTTGATAATTAGCCATCCCAGCCAGATTCCAAAAACCAGGGAAATATAAACTTGTTTGGTTCTCAGTGCCAGGATAATTGCTAAAACAGGTGGTAAAATTGAAAGTATGCCGAATTCTTCCATATAAGTAGGTTTTAATTTACATGTCTGATTTTAACAGGCATTAAACAATTACGCTAAAATAGCAATTACTGAGACATGTTTTTTGGCAAAATATTATTTTGATATGCTAGTAGTATCATTTAGTTTAATATAGCTTTTGTAAGTTTTTCAGAAAACTTTCTTGATGTAGTACAATTTACATGGAACAATCAAAATAGATTAACGAGTTTTCTGACTTATGACCACTGTGACTAAACTACATGAAAGGGGTTTATTGCGAGTCCCTTTAGGGACAAAATATTTATAGAATAAGTATAAGAAATCCCAATTATAAAAGTCCCGTAGGGACGAAATAAAAAAAGTTGGCTAATACAATAGATTTAGCTTTGATAAGGGATACATGTTAAAAAACATATAATAATATATCGTCCCTACGGGACTTGTTTGTATTTTGATTCAATTTCTATAAAGATTTTGTCCCTGACGGGACTATCAAATAGGAATCATTTGCTGTTTATAATTTACCCAGCACATCTCCGCAAGAGTCCCCGTGGACAAAATAATATGCTTTTTTTTAATTATTGGAAAATACTATTACCATTTGATACCATGTCGTTTTGAGTAGTTTACAAAAGAAATGCCCCCCAATTATTCAGATAAAACATAAATCCTACAATCTTTATTTTGGTTTACTCAAATTGCTAACTTTGCGATTACATATACTATATACCCCTACCTAATTATGAAGAAAGTTGTTTCCCTCATCTTCCTCGCATTTCTGGTAAGCAGCAGTTTTGCGCAGTTCCGTTCATTAGAAAAACGCAAGCATTCAGTAAACAAATTGCTCAAACAGATTTCGGCTTTCCCTGATTTTAAGACTGCCGGTTTTGCATTTTATGCTATTGACCTCAATTCGGGAGAAACCATCGCCAGTATTAATCCAGACATGGCACTCAAACCGGCATCTACTTTAAAACTGCTTAGCACAGCAACTGCCCTCGAATTGCTGGGACCAGATTATCAATTTGAAACTGATTTGGAATTTTCGGGAGAAATAGATAAGACAGCGCATTTATTAGAAGGCAGTATTTTTATCAATGGCGGTGGCGACCCAACACTTGGCTCAAAATATTTTGATGCTACTAAAGAAAAACAGTTTATCGATGAATGGACAAACGCCATCGGACAACTGGGAATTGATTCAATCGCGGGAGGAGTAATTGCCGATGCCCGTGCCTTCAGTTGGGACATTGTCCCCCCGGCCTGGTCGTGGATGAATATGGGAAATTATTATGGTGCCGGCCCCTGTGGCTTATCGGTTTACGATAATTATTATACAGTATTATTCAATACAGGTGAGCAGGTTGGCGACTCCACAGAAGTAGCAGCAGTAAGTCCTGAAACTACAGAATTGAAATTCGACAATGCAGTTACTTCCGATTCCATTTCCTACGATAATGCCTATATTTATGGGGCACCATACAGCAAAAGGCGTTATGTCAGGGGACAACTGCCACTTAGCAAAGAGAACTTCGGAGTAAAAGGTTCGATGCCCGACCCGGCACTTGTGGCAGCCCTTGAACTGGATGTTGCGCTGCGAGGAATGGAAATTGCAACAACGCAATCTGCCACTACAATCCGCCGGCTACAAATGCAAAATAAAGTAGCTAACGAGCAAAGAACAAAACTATTTACTACTTACTCGCCACCGCTTTCCAAAATCATTGCACAAACCAATATTCATAGTATCAATCTTTTTGCAGAACATTGCCTGATTGCCGCCGGAATTGATTTGGGGGCAGCACCGGAAACTGTTATTGCCATTGATTCGGTTGTCAGTTTCTGGAAAATAAAAGGAATGGACACACAAGGGATGTCGTTGAATGATGGAAGCGGCTTATCGCAATACAATGCGATAAATCCAAAGCAAATGGTTTTCCTTCTGAAATACATGAAACTTGAAAGCGAATATTTTAAGGCTTTCTATAATTCGATGGCCATTGCAGGAGAAAGTGGCACTGTAAAAAACATGTTCAAAGAAAGTATTGCTGAAGGTAATTTACGGGTAAAAAGCGGAACTATTAATAAGGTTAAAGCTTATGCCGGATATGTAACATCCGAATCGGGGCGGGAAATTGCATTCTCGATGGTTGTGAATAATTTTAGTTGCACATCGCGTGAAGCAAGGGCAAAACTCGAAGAATTGATGATTGCATTAGCTGAATTTAAAAAGTAATCCAAATTAATATGAAAGAACTAATTAGCACATTTCAAAAATGCAAAACTCCATTTTACTGGTACGATATGCAGTTGCTCGACAACACACTTGCATTAATTAAAAGTGAGTCTGAGAAGTACGGGTTCCATGTCCATTATGCCGTGAAAGCAAATGCAAACCTGCCCATTCTTAAAAAGATTCTGGGCTATGGTTTTGGTGCCGATTGCGTGAGTGGAAATGAAGTACTGCGTTCGCTCGAAGCCGGGTTCTCATCACAGGATATTGTTTTTGCCGGGGTGGGAAAATCGGATGAAGAAATTACGGTTGGCCTCAAAAGCAACATCTTCAGTTTCAATGCGGAATCAATTCCCGAACTGGAAGTGATAAATGAAATAGCCAGAAATCTGAATAAAACAGCAAAAGTTGCTTTACGCTTAAACCCCAACGTTGCCGCATCTACGCACGAATACATCAGCACCGGACTGAATGAAAATAAGTTTGGCATCAACCTGATGGAAATGGATGATGTACTGAAAGTGCTTGCAAGATTGAAGAATATTGAATTAACCGGTATTCATTTTCATATCGGCTCTCAAATAACCGACCTGTCGAACTTTGAACAATTATGTGTCAAGGTGAACGAAATTCAGGATTGGTTTGAAACCAAAAAGGTATCACTTAAGCACATCAATGTTGGTGGAGGTTTTGGCATTAACTACGAAAATCCCGGAAAGAATGCCATCCCTGATTTTAAATCCTATTTTAAAATTTTTGCTGACAACCTGAAACTAAGGTCGGGGCAGCATTTGCATTTTGAGTTGGGCAGGTCGGTTGTGGGACAGTGTGGCAGCTTAATCACAAAAGTACTTTACATAAAAAACGGGGTTCAGAAAAAATTCGCCATTGTTGATGCCGGTATTACCGAACTCATTCGCCCTGCTTTGTACCAGGCAGTACACACTATCGAAAACATCTCATCGGAATTGCCCGAAGAAAAATATGATGTGGTGGGTCCCATTTGCGAATCGGCTGATTTTTTCAGAAAAGACATCTTGCTTCCCGAAACAAAACGCCATGATTTTATTGCCATTAGAAGTACAGGCGCCTACGGGCAGGTGATGACAAGTCAATACAACCTGCGAAGAATCGTTGATGCTTATTATTCTGACAATTGCTAATTTACAAGTAATACTATGAAAAAAATATTCAGCTTCTTTCTGCTCATTGTTTTTCCTCTTGCATTCTTTTCACAAGCACTGGCACCTTATGCCCCCCTGGATGAAAAAATTGATGCCTGCGGAAACGCACACCATCACAGCGATTTAAAACAAACAAAGAAAAATATTTTACTTGATTTCTACAATATTAGATTTACAAAACTTGAAATTGAAACAGAAAATAATTCAGACTTCATATCTGCTAAAACAGTAATAACTGCTCAGGTAATGGCACCTATGTTGGACAGATTTGTTATCCAGTTAAGTAACAATATGGATGTGGGCTCGGTAATGCTGAATGGTGAAAGTGTAAACTTCAGTCATTTACTTGATGAAGTGGGCATTGATATTGAAACACCAATTATGCAGGGACAACATTTTTCTGTTACAATAAACTATGAGGGACACGGCTACGATAACACAAGTTATTCTGGCGGATTACATTTTGTTTCAGATAATGAAGCACTTAATTTCGAACCCCTCACCTATTCTTTCACCCAGCCTTTTGGAGCCTAT
>Ga0164315_10003528_pt1 | contig 12136 bp, 6 predicted proteins | sample GuaBasSedimGuay6_FD_113737 | JGI IMG/M metagenome (GOLD analysis project Ga0164315, IMG submission 113737) | Subseafloor sediment microbial communities from Guaymas Basin, Gulf of California, Mexico - Guay6, Core 4569-2, 0-3 cm | ecosystem: Environmental > Aquatic > Marine > Hydrothermal vents >... | reverse complement strand
ACAGGATTTTAAAATATGCCCTTTTTGGACTCCTCTTTTTTCCGCTTTCTTTCATTTTCCATCTGAATCTATCCACATCTATTTTTTCACCTGAAGATAGGATTCATAAGCCTCTAACAGATCAAATCAAAGCAAGTTTAAGTGATCAAACTACGCTGAGTGCCAAATACGTGTCGCATATGTCATATGCATATTCGTGCCGAAAAGATAAAAAAGTGCACTTTGCGTATACGATTGATCCAGAAGTTAAGGACTATGGAGATTATCATATTTCATGGTTGGGTTGTGATCCTATAGACGGTTATAGTACCATCACAGAACATCCAGTATCGAAAACGTGCTTCATGCAGCGAAATCAATTGATTCAAAAAAAGCTAATTGTGGATACCGTAATTAGAAAGATAGAAATTGCAGCTAAGTATTTTACAATCCTAAAGCGTCCAATTGATAGTGTGCTTCGGGATAATATGATCCAAGTGCAGATAAGCGGTGAGTTGGAGTTTGAAAGACCAACACTCGGGTTTAATTTGATTCAAACCACTATGAACGAAAGCAACGTGAGAGTGTCAAGCAGTAGCCCCAGGTTCAATTGGTATTTTTCCGATCGAACTGATGTAAATTTTGTGTTCACAGACCGAGTTGTTAAGTTGAAACCAGAAGAAACCCAGTTTCATTTTTTCTTGCTTAACAGTGATTTTATCAAGATAAAAATCAAATTCATTCGTGTTCGTATTTATCAAACTACCAAGTAAAAATATATTACGAAAAAAATACAGAAGTAATTTGACACAAAATCACTTATGTTTGCGTCCAAATTTTTCTACTTTCAACGGCTGCAATAATTTAGTGGGTTTGCAGTTAATTAAGAAATAATAACAAACTCGAAATGGATAAACGTATTTTTACTTTTCTACTCATTGCTTTTGGCCTTCCTCTTACGCAATCACTTTTCGCTCAAGACATTGCGATTGGTGAATGGAGAACCCACCTACCATACGACCAAATAATTGATGTTTCCGTTGCCGGAGAGCTTGTTTTTGCAGCAAGTCCGTACAGCATGTTTACCTACAATACCGGCGATAACAGCATGGTTCGTTTTGATAAAGTGAAAGGACTCAGCGATGTGGGCATCAGTAAAATTGGATACAACCAACCCATCAAATCATTACTCGTTGCTTATTCAAATACCAATCTGGATATTGTGCGTGAGAATGGAACCATCATTAATATTTCGGATATCAAAAACAAAGATATCTTAGGAAAAAAAACCATTAATAATATTCTCTTTAAAGAAAATCTGGCTTATCTTTCGTGTGGTTTTGGAATTGTAGTGCTCGATATGGAAAAAGAAGAGATTGCCGATACCTGGTACATCGGGCCTAACGGTGATGCCATCGATGTGCTGGACATGACCTTTAACGACACTTCTTTTTTTGCTGCCACCGAAAGTGGTATTTATTATGCAGATGTAGATGCACCCCATCTCGCAGATTTTAATCAGTGGCATAAAGACCAAAAATTATTTCATCCGGATCTTGCGTACAATCTGGTAGAAAGTTTTGCAGGGAAGGTTTACTGTAACTATATTAGCGAGGATTGGGATGGTGACACTTTATTTGTTTTTAATGGTCAGGATTGGAACTATTTTGACAAAGAAAACACCAGCCGGCATCATCAATTGTCAGTTAATAACGATAATTTATTATTGGTTAACCGCTACAATATCAGGGTTTACGATAATCATGAGAACCTATTGAAGAATATTTGGAAAATAAAAGGTGAGGGATTTCAGCCCTTGGCTGTCGATCGCGGCAATACCGATATTTTCTGGATTGGTGACGACAGCAAAGGATTGATTAAAAACTGGGAAACTTATCAGGGAGAATATATCAAACCCAATGGACCCGGAACAAAAAATGTGTACGCTTTAGATGCTTCGGGCAGTAATGTGTGGGTTGCTCCCGGCGGAAGGCAATCCAACTGGTCAAAGTTGAATATGCACGATGGTGTGTTTTCTTTTATTGATAACGATTGGACTATACACAATTCAAGCAACGAAGCTGCTTTTGATACAATTTCTGATATGGTTAGTGTAAAGGTGGATCCTACTAATTCGAACATCGCTTACATTGGTACCTGGCAAGGAGGGGTTTTAAAATTTGTTGATGATGAATTAAGTGTTATTTATAACGAATCAAACAGCAGCCTGCAAAGATGGATAGCCGACCCAAGGCTGATGAACATCAGTGGGCTCGATTTTGATAACCAGCATAATCTTTGGGTAGCCAATACCGGCGCTACTGATTTGCTCTCAGTAATGAAAAACGATGGAACATGGCGCTCGTTTAACCTCGGGGGTTCGTTGAGTGGAATTGATATTGCCAACCTGATGGTTGATGCAGGCAATCAAAAATGGGTTATCAAACGATCGGATGGTTTTGTCATTGTTTTCAACGACAACAATACCATTGACGATCCTACAGATGACAAGGTACGGGTATTGAATTCGGCGACCGGAAATGGCGGCATTCCCGGAAGCGGCATTCGTTCCTTTGCCACCGATCATGATGGGGAAGTATGGGTAGGAACCGATAAAGGAGTTTCTGTTTTTTATTCACCAGACCGGATTTTTAGTGGTGAAGGTAATTTTGATGCACAACAAATTCTTGTTCCCCGTAACGATGGTTCCGGATTGGCTGATATTCTTCTTGAAACTGAAGCCGTAACAGCTATAACTATTGATGGTGCTAACCAAAAATGGATAGGAACCGACAGGGCTGGCGTTTTTCTTTTGTCGGAAGATGGCTTGATAGAAAAACATCATTTCACGGCAGAAAACAGTCCATTGCTTTCCAATAACATTACTGGAATAACAATAAAAGACAATGGCGAAGTGTTTTTTGGAACAGCAAAGGGAATCGTTTCTTTTCGCGGGACGGCAACTCCGGAGCCTCAACCCGGTTCCGAAGTTTATGCTTACCCAAATCCTGTAAGGGAAAACTATTCAGGGCCTATTGCCATTAAAGGCTTGGCAGATAATTCCAATGTAAAAATTACCGATTCCTACGGAAATTTGGTTTATGAAACACAATCGGAAGGAAGCCAGGCCATTTGGGATGGCTATAATTTTGATGGTCGCAGGGCTGCAACAGGTGTTTATCTTGTTTTTACGACAACCAACGATGGCTCTGACAAATTGGTTACCAAAATATTAGTTATTCGGTAAACGGTTTATTCCGCTGTAGCTCCTATCTTCGCAAAATGTTGCACAACACCCGTGGCATTGTTTTTAAGTATTTCAAATATTCTGAATCGAGTATTATTGCAAAGATATTTACCGAAGAGTTTGGCCTGCAATCGTATATTGTAAAGGGTGTAAGAAGCAAGCGCTCAAAAACCCGGCTGGCACTCTTTGAGCCACTCACAATTGTTGACCTGGTGGCTTTCCACAAAGAAAATAAATCGATTAATCACCTGAAAGAAATCAGTGTGAATTATGCTTTTCAAAGTATTCCTTTGGAGATGGAAAAACGGGCAATCTTGTTTTTTATTGATGAGTTATTATACCGTTCCGTCCGCGAGGAAACACCTGATAAAGATTTATTCAACTGGCTGTTCAATACACTTGTTTGGTTTGATTTGAATACCACGGGAACCATTAATTTTCATTTGGTTTTTATATTGCAACTGAGCCGTTTTCTTGGGTTTTATCCAAAAAGAACAGCCGGGAAAAATAATGTTGTTTTCGATTTGCAGGAAGGACAATTTAAAGATATCATTCCCCAACAGCCCCAATACATCAGTGGATTGTTGCTTACTCAATTGGAAAACCTTTATGAATCGACTTTTGAAAGTAGCCAGTCACTTGACATCAATAACAAAGACCGCCGCAAATTGGTGGATATTTTAATTACTTATTATAGGCTTCACCTTCCCGGCTTCGGCGAAATGAAATCACTTGAGGTACTGAAAACAATCTTGGGGTAATAATCTCGCAGCGGCGCTCCGACGCAGCCTAAGTTTTTTGTTGGTTGGATTGTCCCGAAGGGATGTCTTTGGCGTAATCCAAATCCTTTAAACCATTTGATATTCACTTGATTAATTCTTAAAAAATGGTTGAATATACATTATTGCCCCGTCCTTTAGGGCGGGGACTGATGTTCAGAAGAGTCTTCGGCTTTAGCCATTAATTTTTCTAGTTAATGGCTAAAGCCTTTAAAATGTAATACTGATTATCCCCGCCCTATCCATACGGACTACTTCGCAGAAGGACGGGGCAAGACTAAGTCAGAGTGAATAGTTTATGAATTAATCAGGTTCAATCAAAATCCATCCCAAAAACCAAAGTAAATTCTTTGAGAAGTAAATTCCGGACTTCTTCTAAAGCAAGTGTTTTACCAAGCTCTTTTTGCAAAGAAGTAACCCCTTTGTCAACAATCCCACAGGGAACAATGTGATTGTAGTAACCGAGATTGGTATTCACATTCAGGGCAAAACCATGCATGGTGACCATTTGACTGATTCGTGCCCCGATGGCGCCTATTTTTCTTGCTTTCAAAGGATTTTCAACATCTAACCAAACACCGGTTTCACCAGCTGACCGGCTTGCCACAATCTTATAATGCTTTAGCACCCGAATCAAAATCTCTTCCAATCTAAAAATATAATCCTTGATGGAGAGCTTGAAATTATCGAGGTCAAGAATGGGGTAGCCTGTAATCTGCCCCGGCCCATGGAAGGTAATGTCCCCACCTCTGTTGATGTGGTAAAACTCAGCACCTTTAGATTTTAACTGTTCTTTGTTTATTAAAAGATGTGCTGCTTTCCCACTTTTTCCCAAGGTGTAAACAGGGGGGTGTTCACAAAATAGCAGGTAATTATTAGTGGGTTTGCCTTCTTTTAGTTCTTTGTTATTTTGCTTGACAGCCAAAATTTTAGCAAAATACTTTTCCTGCAAATCCCAGGCTTTTTTGTAGGGGATGAGTCCGGGGTTTTGGTAGTTTACTTTTGTGTTTTTCAAGATTGATGTTTTAAAAATATGTAGTGCTTCTCCCTGCTTCAAGCGTCCTCTCTTGAAGGTTTGTCTTCATAGTTTTTCAAGCGTGGACGCTTGAAACGGTTGTTCTCAAATCACTTCCCCACATGCTTCTCTGCCCGATAAGAAGAGCGAACCAAAGGGCTGCTCTCAACAAACCGAAACCCTTTATCAAGGCCTGCAATTCTATAGAGCTCAAACTGCTCAGGAGAGACAAATTCCTTTACCGAAAGATGCTTTTTTGTTGGTTGTAAGTACTGTCCGATTGTCAGTACTTCCACCCCGACTTTTCGTAAATCATCCATGGTTTCAAGTACTTCTTTGGTTGTTTCGCCCAATCCAAGCATAATGCCTGACTTGGAAACAGCTGCCGATTTTGCAATAATTCCAAGTGTATGCAGACTGGTATCGTACTTAGCGCGACTTCTGGCCCAGGGTGTAATTCGCCTTACCGTTTCCAGGTTGTGGGAAACCACTTCAGGACCCGAATCAATAAGCATTTTTATCAAATCTTCCCGCCCGTCAAAATCAGGAATGAGTGTTTCGATGGTTGTATCTGGATTCAGATTTTTTATTTCCTGAACAGTTAAAGCCCAGATTCCGGCTCCCAAATCATCCAGGTCGTCACGATCAACCGAAGTCAGTACACAATGTTTCAGTTTCATCAGTTTTACTGATTTGGCAACACGCTGAGGTTCTTCCCAGTCTGCTGCAAGCGGACGTCCTGTTTTCACATTGCAAAACCCACAGGAACGGGTGCAAATATCCCCAAGAATCATTAAAGTAGCCGTGCCCCTTCCCCAGCATTCGTGCATGTTCGGACAGTGTCCACTGGTACAAATGGTGTGTAGTTTGTGTTCATCAACAATTTTCCTAACCGAAACATACTCCTTCCCCGAAGGGACTTTTATTTTCAGCCAATCGGGTTTCCGCAGTATATCTTTTTTGCTCGTATCCTTCATGGTGGCAAAACTAAGAAATGTCAACTTCTTACCAACTTCTTAGCGGTTTTACACAAACGCAAAGAACCGCTTAGAAGTTGTTTTGATCACTAACTTCTTAGCGGCTGTATGCAAAAGCAAAAAAGCCGCTTAGAAGTTCTACTTAGAAGTTCTAAAGCCGCTTAGAAGTTGAATCTAAAACTATCCAAATACCTCTCCTCGATAACGGCATACGATTGTTTATAAAAGTTTTCCCTATCAAGATTCATCAACTGAAAAACTAAAGTTTCATTACATAAAGTTCCATTTCTATGTTTGGAATAATCACGAAAAGATGAGAATTCCCAATCTTCAAGTTTGGTAACCAAATGCGCTTGCAGAGGGTTTTGATGAATGTAGAAAAAACAATTTTCAAGATGATCGTTCTTCTCTTGTTCAATTAACTTTGCAACAGTATTGTGAGAAAAAAGCCGTCCCTTTCTTTTTCTTTTGTCGAACTTATTAAACGATTGCGTATATGAACTCAACAATGTCCCAAAGTTTTTAGACAAAACTTGTAGTGCTGGCCTGTGTTTCTCTTTTGTTGATTCAATTGACTTTTTGTTTGCATAAATAAGAAAATGAAAATGATTTGGCATCAAACACCAGGCAAGGATATCACAGCAGGGATAAATAAATTGCCTCACTTTCTTCAAGAAAAAATAATAATTTTCCTCTGTGAAAAATACGGTTTCATTAGATCGATTGTAAATATGATAAATAGAGTCTTGATCAAAATGCATTGTGCAAGATACAAAACTTCGTTAACTCCCAACTTCTTAGCGGCTGTATGCAGAAACAAAAAACCGCTTAGAAGCCGGGTAATTTAGAATCAGTTTAAGATTGTTTTGAAGTAATTTTGAAAATTGAAATATCGACTTTAATTAGATATGTCCAAACCATTGAATTAAAACCAAAACCATGAAACCAAATTTAGCAAACATCATTAAAATTACATTGCTTATTTCTGTGTTTTTTACAGCGCAAATGCTTCTTGCACAAAGCCAGAAAATGTCGTTTAGCGACAACTGGGGCGAACAGGGGGTTTCGCTGACAAGCCAGAACCAACAGGGTGTGGAGATCAATTTTTCGCTAAGCAATTATTCATTTACCGAAACAAGGGTGAACAGCGAACAAATGAAATCCATTAGCATGCCCGGCGTATTATTGCAAGGTCAGGAAGGCGCACCCAATCTTCCCGCCTACAGCAAGTACATTGCTGTACCACAGGGTGCGACCGTAAAAGTAAATTTACGCAAATCCCGAACTGAAAAATCGGAGAATATATTGATTGCCCCATCTCCCAGAATTCCCCTGGATACTGATATTGGCCCTTTGCAATATCAGAAAAATGAAGCTATTTACAATACAAATGCTTTCTATCCGGAAAAAATGGTTCAGCTTTCGGAGCTAAGCAAAATAAGAGGAATGGATGTAGTACTCTTATCAATCAGTCCTTTCCAATACAACCCGGTCACAAAAGAACTCATCATTAACCGCGACATTGAATTTGAAATTGTTTTTGAAGGCGGCAACGGACATTTTGGCGAAGACCGTCTGAGAAGCCGTTGGTGGGAGCCAATTATACGCGATGCGGTGCTTAACGAAGCATCTATTCCGCCAATGATTAAAAAGTCATTACAACGTTCTTCGGATGAAGAATGCGAATATATTATTATTACACCCGAGGATGCAGATTTTCAAGCCTGGGCCGACACCATTCGACAATTCAGAATTAAACAAGGTATTACAACCAATGTGGTAACAACCACAGAAATCGGTGGTAATACTACTGTTGCCATCGAAGCTTATATAAACGATTGCTACAACAATTGGGAAACACCACCGGCTGCAGTTTTGCTCATCGGTGATTTTGGCAGCACGGGAAATACAATTATCTCCCCAATTTACGACAACTACTGTGCTTCTGATAATATTTATGCAGATGTGGACAACGATCATTTACCGGATATTGTTTTCGCACGGATGACTGCTCCCGATGCAGCTATGGTTGAAAGAATGGTAATGAAGGCGATTAACTACGAGCGCAATCCTCCTACAAATCCTGATTTTTATGACAATCCAATCACGGCCATGGGTTGGCAAACCGAACGTTGGTTCCAAATGTGTTCGGAAATAATTGCCGGATATTTTGAAAACGAACTCAATAAATCACCCGTTCGTGAAAACGCTATTTACAGTGGCAACAATAATGGCCCCTGGTCAACAGCCACAAATACCCAAACCATTATTGATGAATTCGGAGATGAAGGATTGGGATATATTCCTGATTCCCCCTCTTATCTTTACGATTGGGGTGGTAACGCCACACGCATTAACGACGATATTAACAGCGGAGCGTTTTTATTACAGCATCGCGATCACGGAGGAACTGATGGTTGGGGCGAACCGGCTTACAGCAGTAGCGATATCAATGGACTGTATAATACCGATCTTACTTTTGTGTTTTCAATCAATTGCCTAACGGGAAAGTTTAATATTGGTGGCGAGTGTTTCGCTGAGAAATTCCACCGTTCGCAATATGGTGCTTTGGGTATAATTGCCGCTACAGAAGTATCTTATTCGTTTGTAAACGATACTTACGTTTGGGGAATGTATGATAATCTTTGGCCAGATTTTATGCCTGATTACGGAACCACTCCCGAATCGCGTGGCGTTTTACCGGCTTTCGGAAATGCTGCTGGAAAGTACTTCCTTAAACAATCGAGCTGGCCTTATAATAGCAATAACAAAGAGGTTACTTATCATCTTTTCCATCACCATGGCGATGCTTTTACATGCTTGTATTATGATGTTCCGCAATATTTAACAGTCGATCACGATGAAGTTTTATTGAGCGGTCTTGATTACTTTACCGTAACCTCTGATCCGGGTTCGTTTATTTGCCTAACGATTGGTGATGATATTATTGGTACAGCTACCGGTACAGGTGCTCCGCTTGATGTTGTTATTCCACCACAGCAACCCGGAGTGTATATTGATATTGTGATTACAGGACAGAATTTTTTCCGTTATGAAAATAATATTGAGGTTATTCCTCCGGAGGGTGCTTATTGTCTTTATGATGAACACAGCGTGAGTGACAGTTTGGGAAATGGCAACAACAAAGTTGAATTTGATGAGGAGATATTAATTAGCATGGTGATGAAAAACCTGGGTAACGAAGATGCTATCAATGTAGAAGTCAGTTTATCGTCCGATCCCAACTATGTCAATTTTATTGATCCTTCTGAAAACTACGATACCATTAAAACCAGGGATTATGTGAGTAAGGATTATGGATATAAATTTCATATCAGCGATGGCATTCCCGATCAGCACCAATTGAAGTTTGATGTGTTTGCCTGCGATGGCAAAGATTCAACATGGAACAGTAAGTTTTTCATGGTAGTAAATGCACCAAGGATTACACCCGAAGAAATGATTGTTGACGATTCGGAATTTGGTAATGACAACGGTCGCCTCGATCCGGGAGAAACGGCAGAAATTGTTGTCAGTTTATCTAACAAAGGGCACTGTATAATAAAGGATGTTGTTTGCTCGATGGTGGCATGGAACCAATACATCACTGTAAATTCCGAAGATCAAATTGTGCCTATTTTAGGTTTCCTTGGTGCAGCCCATCCACGTTTTAGTGTAACGGTGGCAGACGATGTTCCTGAAGCTGTTATAGCCGAAATGCGCTTTAATGCTGCTGCTGCTGGTTATTCAGAAAGTAAAGTTTATTATCCCAAGATTGGTATTTTTCTGGAAGACTGGGAGACCGGCGATTTCAATAAACACAATTGGTTATTTGGGGGAAACCTTCCCTGGGAGATTTCACATGAATACCCTTACGAAGGTAGTTACCATGCAAAATCAGGTGACATATCCAGCAATCAAACCTCAAAGCTTAAAATTACTTATAAGGTAATGGGGAATGATAATATTAAATTTTATAGGAAAGTTTCTTCGGAAATAGATTTTGACCAGCTCAAATTTTACGTTGATGGTACTTTGCGCGGAAGCTGGTCGGGTACAAGCCAGGGTTGGCGGCAGGAAAGCTTCCCGATTGGACAGGGATTCCATACTTTTGAATGGGTTTATCAGAAGGATTTCTCTGGAAGTGAAGGTGCTGACAAGGCATGGCTTGATTATATTGAATTGCCCACCATGCTGGTTACTACTTTGTTTGCAGGTCCCGATGATGAAAGTTGTGAAGGATCGGGCTTTTTCTGTAAAGGTACGGCAACAAATTATAACTCTGTTTTTTGGACAACTTCCGGAGATGGTGAATTTAGTAACGACAGTATTTTTACGCCAATCTACACACCGGCCCCCGCTGATTATGAAAATAACAGTGTCGCTTTAACGATGAGTATTGTTGATATTGATGGGCATGATTATTCTGATGAAATGACCTTGACTTTCCGTCAGGTACTCGATCCTCCGGAAACACCAATTGGTCCTGATTATGTTGATGTTTATACTGTTACCGAAACGGAATATACGATTCAGCAAATGGAAGGCGCAATAACTTATGTTTGGGAATTGTGGCCGGAAGAAGCAGGTTCAATCATTGCCAATGATACAGCTGCTACAGTTTACTGGAATACCGATTTCCTTGGCGAGACCGGCTTGAAAGTAAGTGCTATAAATGATTGTGGAATGGGATTGTTTTCCGATTCGCTCATCATTTTTATTGACAATACTGTCGGTGCTTTTGCAAGTCCTGATGACGAATTTAAATTAATGCTTGCGCCCAATCCCAATAATGGAAACTTTAGGTTGACTATTAAAAGCCCGGAGAAAACACCTGTTCAGATTAGTTTGTTCAATTACCTTGGTGTTGAAGTGATGAGTGTGGAAAACAGCAATGCAGCCAATGGTTTTACACATTTCATTAGTAAGCCCGAACTCCAATCAGGTGTTTATATTTTAGTTGTTAAGCAAAATGGAAAACGCTACAGCAGAAAGGTGTTGATTCAAAAATAAAAGTGAATCCACTCCACTTTAGCTTTTTTACGTAAATAATTAAACCGGTTCAGGTCAATTTCTGAGCCGGTTTTTTTTACTTATTTTCGCCGAATAATCATTTGAATAACAAGCGGTATGAATATTAAACCTTTTTTTATAGCAATCGTTTTGCTGCTTACAGCAAGTCTTGCCAGCTTCGGCCAAACACAAAATAATGCTGAATTTATTGATGGAGAAGTATTGGTTCAACTGAACAGTGCCACTGATATATTGGTACTTGAAAAACGTTATGCACAATATAATCTTCAATCGGTACAAACTGTTTCGGCCAGATTTAATATTTTCCTCATGCAGTTTAATACTACAAAAACAAGTCATTCTAATTTGCTCGATGCATTACAATCTGAGAACTCAATTGTTAATGTGCAAAACAACCACTACATCGAGCTGCGCGACATCAACGATACCCTTCCTGACGATACGCGGATTGGCGAACAATGGCCATTGAAAAATACAGGACAGGCTGGTGGCCTCCCGGATGCTGATATTGATGCCGACGAAGCATGGGACATTACCACCGGAGGCGAAACAGCCTTGGGCGATGAAATTGTTATTGCTATTATTGATGGTGGCACCGACCTGAACCATGAAGACATGAATTTCTGGAAAAACACCAACGAAGTTCCGAACAATGGAAACGATGACGATGGTAATGGTTACATTGACGATTACGATGGTTGGAATGCCTACGACCACAACGGTATAATTCCATTACATAATCACGGCGTACATGTTGGCGGAATTGCCGGAGCTATCGGCAACAATGGTAAAGGGGTGAGTGGCGTAAACTGGAATGTAAAAGTATTACCCGTAGCGGGTTCCACATCCACTACCGAATCAATTGTTGTGGAAGCGCTCTCCTATGTTTATACAGTTCGCGAAACTTACGACCAAACCAATGGTGAAAGGGGTGCGTTTGTTGTTGCCGATAATTGCTCTTTCGGCGTTGACAAAGGAAACCCGGATCATTTCCCCATTTGGGAAGCCATGTACGATTCGTTGGGAAAATTGGGCGTACTCAGCGTAGGTGCTGCTGCAAATCGCCCCTGGGATATTGATAGCGTTGGGGATGTTCCTACTGCTT
>Ga0164315_10003526_pt1 | contig 12140 bp, 7 predicted proteins | sample GuaBasSedimGuay6_FD_113737 | JGI IMG/M metagenome (GOLD analysis project Ga0164315, IMG submission 113737) | Subseafloor sediment microbial communities from Guaymas Basin, Gulf of California, Mexico - Guay6, Core 4569-2, 0-3 cm | ecosystem: Environmental > Aquatic > Marine > Hydrothermal vents >... | reverse complement strand
CCTTTGATTTCACTGTAAGACTCATTCTCATCAGCAACACTTTCATCATATGATTCCTGCTTGTCGTCAAGGGTATCATTGTGTGCCTCTGTGCGATCCTCAGTTGAGTCAGCATAAGATTCTTCAGCGTCATTAATAGTATCAGTGTGATTCTCATTAGCGTCAGCTACATCTTCATCATAGTCTTCTGTGAGTTCAAGTACCTTTGCCTTGAGTTCTGCAGATATCTCAAGAAGTGCTTTACGTTCTCCCTCAAGGAGATTCACTCTTTCATAGCCACCATTCTGATAAGCCGCAGATATCATTCTGTCATAGGCTTGGTTAATGCCTTTGGTTGTCTCATCAAGCCTTGAGGTATCTATGGAACTGACGGAGCCACCACGATAAAAACCCTGTACTGTATCAGAAAAGGCGTTGGTCATTTGAGATACTGCTTCTGTACCAACGTCAGTCTTGATATCTTTAGACTTACTTTCAACAACCTCTTGGAAGTTCACACTGTCAACATTCACATTTGCGTCGCCACCAAACTCAGTGCCGAAAAGCTCATACAGCTTCTTACGCATTGATCCGAGTAGCCCTGATAACACACTGCCACCCCGTGAAAAGTTTTGAACCACACTAGAAGAGTCGAAATCAAAGTTTACATCACCGCCACCAGCAAAGTGAGGTACGGCCTTACGTGCAAGCTCAACGGGGTACAAGCCCTGATTTACCATGTCCATGAAGCCACGCCCATACTTCTTAACGGCAGCAACCTTTTGGACAAACTCACCTTTCATCAGCATGGCAGGTACATCATCTTTCCTGCCACCACCATTTGAAATGAAGGGGCTGGCAAGTTTTCTGAATTTACTGAAGACACCTCCACCGTCAGCATAGGCACCAACCTCTCCACCGTGTGCTTTTGCCTCTGATGGTGGGGTGCCTTCTGTTTTGTATATGGTCTTTACTATAATCTCTGTGTATTTTGGAATATCCTCAATGGCCTTCTTGAGTGCTTTGGCTTCTATGGTACCTGTTACTGTAGCCACCACATCTACGAACTTACCAATTACCGCATCAATGTGTTGTTTCAATGTTACGACTTTGTCATCGCCCACAACCACGGCAGTGACAGCCACATTCTTAGGGTTGTGTTCATCAATGTCGTCAAGCCATTGTGTAAGGGTACGCATATCATCTGTGCCCTGTACCTGTACTTGCACAGTTACATTGTGTGCAGAAGCTGTAAGTTCAGCAATCTTAGTTACAACCTCCTCAAAGTCAGTGGAGTCAACCTCAATAAGTAAGGCGATTTCTTTCTGTCCTAACTCATCAACCTTAGTTATGATCTCAGCAACCTTATCAACTACTGTGCCACCTTCCGCACTTTGCAGATCAAATGTGGCTATAAGCTCTTTTTCTTCTATCTCAGTAAGTACACGGGTTACTTCTGCAACAGCAGTTTCTTCAAGTTCAGGTGTAATCTCGACAGCAATACCATCACCACTTTCAAGGGATGCTTTGAACTCAGCCTCAAGGTCGAGGTCAATTGGCAGTACTGGTTTTATAGGGGCTTCAATTGGCTCTTCTATGATTGGTCCAAATAATTCCTCATTGTTGACATCACCCAATACAGGTGTAACCGTTGGTTCGATTGGCTCACTTTCTAAATCAATTTTAGCTTCTTCAATTGGTTTTGTTATTGCCTCTTTTGCATTTGCAGGAGGAACAACATCAGGCATAACAATTGGTGTCTCTGCCATTTCCTTATTGAGTTCCAGCTTACGCTTCAGAATCTCTTGTGCAGCCTCAGTACGCTCAGTGTTGATATCCATTTCAACTCTGTCTTTAGCAAGGTTCTTCAATTCTTCAGCAGCACCTTTAACAGTATCAATATTCGTTACGATGGTTTGGGCTGAACTGGCATCAAATATTTCAAGTGGGTTGGACTGAATGGTATCAGCCAATCCTTCAACAGCTTTACCACTCGCATCAACCAAGCCTGCATTTTCAGTCAGCTTAGAATTATATCCATCAAAAGCGTATTCAAGATTGACACTTACACCATCAACAGTTTCAGCATAGGCCATGATCTGTTGAGCCATGTTATCAAATTCTTTCTGGCTGATTGCACCCATACCTTGAAGGGTAGTAACCATGTCCTGAAGTTTTTGTTTTGGATCCTCAGTGTTAAGCCCATCAAATACAGTGCTGATCTTTGCAGCGAGTTCAGCTATTTCAGCTTCCTGTTCAGGTCCAATAATTGTGAAGGCTCCATCCTTCCCAATATTAGCCATCTCAGTTTGCAGGTTTTTCAACCCGCTCATAGCTTGAGCAAACGTATCTTCAATTCTAATGCTGATTGACTTCTCAGAAACCTGTACGATTGTATCACCAAGCAATTTCACTTTGGAAAGTGCTTCCACTTCCACTATCTCTCCAAAAGCACTGAAGCCCGTTTGCATGGTTCCTACAGTAGTGACTATCTGCTGACCAGCTTTAGTAGTGGCGACAACAAACTCATCCATGCCCCTGCCGCCCCCCTTGCCAATTTCTGATAGTTTCTCACCAATTGTTTTTGCAGAGTTTGCCGCTTCCTTCTCTATATTGTTAAAGGCTTGTGAGTATGCTTCCTGCATGGCGTCTGCCCCACTATCACCTGTGGCAGCTTGAGGAGAATCACCTACTGGTGCATCTACTTTATCCTTAGAAGCATCCTGTGCATTTTGCTGGTTGAGTGCTTTGGTCTTTTCAAGTTCAGCACGCTCATCCGCAAGGTTTGCCATTTTAGTGCGATGACGTTCAGCCTCATTATCCATTGTGACTTTATGAGCGTTCTTGGCATCATCAACTGACTGCTTGTATTCACGAGCCAGTTTTGCCATCTTATCATCATGCTCACGTTGAGCCAATTGAATCTTGTGGTCTGCTGCTTCTGTAGCATCTGTTTTCTTCTGCTTGGCTTTGGCTATTTCCTCATTGAGTTTCTTGATAGCCTCAAGGTCTTTTATTTCCTTTTCAGTTACGGCATTAGCTTTCTTAGCTGCACCAACATCGTTGATCATCCGCTTGGCTTTACCAGCGTTCTCAATACCTTCAGCAAGGCTTTGTACTGAATCCAGCATATTATCAGATTCAGCAAGCATCTCAGCATTGCCAGTACGTTCAGCTTCACGACGTAACTTGATAGCCTCCGAATATTTGCGTTCAGCTATTTTTTCATTATCACGGGATTTTTGCTTGTCAGACATACCACGTTGTCTGATTTTATCAATAGAGTCCGCTGTATCTTCTTCGATGCCCTCAAGGTCAGCAGCCAGTTTCTTTTCACGTTCAAGGCGTTTATCAGAATACTCCTTACGCTTGTCATCAAGATCATCTTCAATGTCTTCCAAAGTTTTGGCAAGGTCATATTCAATGTCAGATATCTTATCAGTAAGGTCTTTGGTGGCATCTTCACGATCATCCCCGTACTCACGCCACATCTTTTTCAACTTAGCAGTGAGTTTCTTTTGTTCCTTCCTGATAGTGCTTGCGTGCTTTTTACCCTCAGTAACAATTTTCTTATCGCTTTTGATTATAGACTTACTGGCCTGCTCAACTTTATTGTTGTACCCATCTACAATGCTGGCTTTCTTCTTATAGTACTGCTCAAAAGAATTGAGCATCGCCTTATTACGTGTCTCATACTCAGTAGAACCTTCTGGTGCTTGATCACGGTACTTTTGGGCAAGTTGGGCAATCTGCTTGTAGCGGTTGAGGGTTGCCTTTACTTTAGCATCTTCAGCAGCCTCATACGTAAGTGTGCCAGCAGCTTCTTGAGCTTCTATTGAAGCTATGAGGGCAGCAGACCCAGTTTCAATTTCTTCCTTACGGGTACTGTATTCACGTTTTTGTTCAGCTATACGCAAGTCCGTTTCTTTCTTGACCGCAGCAGTCTGTGCTTTTTCAGCAGCAATCTTTGTTCTGTTTAGTTCTTCTTGGGCTTTTTGTATCTCATCCTTACTTGAACTGGAATCATTGGCTATCTGATCATACATAACCTTTGCAGCGAGGTACTGCTCATTGTAGAACTGTACCGCATTATTTGATATTTCCTGTTCAATACCAGCACGGTCAGCACCACTCTTTTCTGCCTCTTGCTTCAGCTTCTCTTGTCCTTCCTTAAAAGCAGCCAGTTCGTTTTTAGCATTTTCTTTATGTGCAGCTATCATCTCAGTGGCATCAAGGCTAGATGACATAATTTTCTGCATACGCTTCTTGATTGCTTTGTACTGAGCAAGGTAGTCCGCGTCTTTAGTTGCTTTGGAATCATTACTTGCTTCTATCTCAGCTATCTCAGCAGCATTGGCTTTAACAAGGTTGGCATGACCAATAACACGCTGTGCATCTTCATCAGCAGCTATCTCAGCATTGAGTTCGATACCAGCAGCAGCAATACGTTTCATAGCAGCTAAACGGGCATCACCAGTAAGGTTCTTGTCCGCTTCTTCCATTGCTGTTACAAGTTCTTTCTGACGTCGTATGAATCCTTTTATTTTTTTCTTGTCAATACCTTCAATCATTTGAGCAAAGCGTTCATTCTTTTTGAAGTTACCATCTAAGAATGTTTGTAACTTGCTATCAAATTTACGTACCTCTTTGGTACTGTCATCAAACTCCTTTTGCCACTGTGAGGCAATACCGTACAACTGGAATTTACCCGTAAGCTCAATGCCGTTTATGGTGTTTTCTATACGTGCAACTTGGACTTCAACAGTATCTGCTAATTTATCCAAATCTTCAGTAGTAGCAGCCAGCCCACTTGTTTGAATCAGGTCACGTACATCTATTGGTTCGCCACGCTTTTTGGCATCAACAATAATGGCTGAGATGTTTTGAGTGAATGTGGCTATATCTTTCTCAGTGTCACGTAAGTCTTTAGCCAGCCCATCACTATTTGGGAATAGTTTTTGATACCACCCAATACGTTTTGCTTTGGAAGCAGCGATACCAAGTTCAACTACGTAACCTTTCAGACCCTCTTTAGCAGCATCAAAGACTTCAGTATCTATCTTGTCTTGATGATCTTTAAGAACCTTACCAAGTTGCTCAAGTGAACCACCAGTAGCATACACTTCGGCAGCTAATTCAGGGTACTTCTGAGTCAGCTTATCCATGAAGTCAAGTATTTGATCTTTACCTTCAATGGTATCAATGCTGATTTGCTGCTCAGACATGCGTGCTACTTCTTTCTGGTAATTGTTTATAGCAGTGCTGGTCTGTTCCAGTTCAGTACGTAACTTCTCAAAATCCTCAATTTGCTCAGTGCTACTTTTATGCAAGATGGTGTATGCAGTGACAAGGGCACCTACGGCAGCGATAGCCCATCCAATTGGACCCATTACTGCAAGCATGGCAGCTTTCACCCCTGCGAGGGCTCCTGCAAGTGTCATCCAACCACCAGCAGATGCAGCAGCAGTGACAGCAGAAGCCTGCACTGTGACAGCACCAAGGGCTAACCACCTAAATACATTCAATCCCATCAGCTTACTTAGGACTGTATTAAGCCCACCGAAGTTGAGTGCCAATGCAGCGACCGCGAGGGCTGCTGCTTGTAGCACTGCTGGCATTGCCCCAAATAGACTCATCAAAGGTTTCAATGTAGCCATTAAAGGTTTCAACGCATTGTCTACCAACCACACCGCCTGATCTGCAAGGTTACGCATCATGTCTACAAGGATCTTGAGAGCATCAATCATGCCAGCTTTACCGAGGGCAATAGCTATCAGTTTGATCTTATCTTGTAAGTTTTTGAATGATACGCCCAAACCTTCCATCTGCTTTTCAGCCATGGCTGAAGCGGTACCAAAACGGTTGGTCTTTTCCAGCATGGTATCAAAGCCGCCTGCAACGTCCTTAGTGAGTGACAGGGCAGCAGCAGCACCACGCTTACCAAAAAGGTCAAACGCAACGTCAGCATCGGTTATAACAATCCCTAAGTCTCGTATAACATTGCTAAGGCTATTTGTAGTAGGGTCAAGTTGCTCAAGTGATATGCCAACTTCCTCAGCAGCCTTCTTCATTTTCTCAGAAGGGTCAATCAATTCAGCAAACATACGTCTGAGGCCAGTACCGATTGTACTTGCACGCTGACCAGAGTTTGCCAAGGTCATCATTGAGGCGGCAGTTTCTTCAAGTGATACACCAGCACTGGCAGCAATCGGTCCTACGTAGTTCATTGCTGTTCTGAGTTTATCAATGGTCAGCTTAGAACCATTGACAGCATTGGCGAACACATCAGCTATATGAGCAGAATCTTGTGAAGCAATATCGAATACACGCATTGCTGTGGTTACAAGATCGACAGAAGTGGACATATCTGTCAGGGTACCAGTAGCAAGGTCAGCAGAGGCCTGAATAGTATTAATGGCTTCTGTGGCTGACAAACCAGACTGACCCAAAATCTGCATACCTTCAGCAACTTCCTGGGCAGAGAACTTGGTAGTTGACGCTACACCCTCAATGGCTACACCCATTGCTCTGGCTTCAGCATCAGTGGTCTGCATAATAGCTTGCAGATTTTTAAGGGACTGGTCGTAATCTATGATTGCTTCTGTGGCACCAGTAAATGCTTCTTTCATCATTATTACTGAGTCAGCAATAATACGATACATCACATAGTTCTTTAGGCGTTTACCAAGTTCCTGGAAACTATTGGATGTTTGCTTGACAGTCTTAGTGAGAACATTCATGTTCTTTTCAACTGTTTCAGCAGCATTACCAATACGAACAAGTGCCGTAACTATTGGTGCAGATGTTTCTATTTTCTTAAATGCAGCAGCAAGTTTCTCTATACCAGATATAACCTTGGTGAAGTCTGGCAGCTTAATCTCAGCCATCCCTTTCAGTGCATTGGTTATCTTCTGTACACTAGGTACCTTTTCAATCTTGCTGAAATCTTTTATGATCTTATAAAAATCACCAAGTTTATCAGTACCGCCAGTAGCAGCTTCCTTCAGGGCTTTCAACCCTTTGGCAAATGTAGCCAACTTAGGAAGGTCGGAAGTTTTAATACGGGCAAACTTCTCAAGTGCTGAAACAAACCCTTCTGGTATATTAGGTAAGGTGCTGCCGACTTCAGAGAGTTTCTTCAGGCCAACAGAAAATGCTTTCAGTGCAGGTAGCTTACCGATACCTTCAAAGCCCTTAATAGACTTCCCAAGAGCTTCAGGTATGATGGGCAGGTTGTTGATACCTGACATTTCTTTAAGGCCACCAGCAAAGGCTTTAAGAGCAGGCAGTTTGCCAATACCCTCAAATCCCTTAATAGCTTTTCCGAGTGCTTCAGGTATGGTGGGTAGGTTGGTAATACCTGACATTTCTTTAAGACCAACAGAAAATGCTTTCAGTGCAGGTAGCTTACCGATACCCTCGAAACTTTTGATAGCCCTGCCTAATGCCTCTGGTATGGTAGGCAGGTTGTTGATGCCTGACATTTCTTTAAGGCCAGTGGCAAATGCTTTCAGTGCAGGTAATTTATCCACCTTGCCAAATTCAGCTATGGCTTTGCCCATCCCTTGTGGAATCGTAGGCAGGGTACCAACTTCGCTGAGAGATTTCATGCCTTTAGAAAAGGCAACCATTGAAGGGAATTTTTCTATGTTAGCAAACTCCTTCAAGCCTTTAGCAAAAGCACCAAGTGCAGGTAGTTTAGGAACTTGCCCAAGAGAAGTGAGAGCAGTGGCAAGGGCACCTAATGGTGGAAATTTATCAATGGTAGAAAGTGTTTGGAGATTTTTGACAAATGCCCCGATTGGTGGCATTTTTTCAATAGCACCTGCTTTGGTAAGGAAGTTGCCTACCCCCGTGAGGGATGGGAATTTATCAATTCCACCAAGGGTTACCAGTGAATTGACAAAGGCAGTAAATCCTTTTGGTGCAGTAAAACTGGAAATGTTACTGAGGGCAGTACCTAAATTGCCTAATTTGGTACTATCCGTTTTAGCTAATGGCTCCAGTGCAGCCTGGAGGTCCTGAACACCTTTAGGGTTAAACGTAGACAGGGGTTTGATATTCTCAGCGAGAGTACCAACCCCTGTGGCTACTGCGGTGATGTTGCCAGCTAAACCATCTATGACCTTTTTAAAGTCACCAAGCAGGGCATTAAGCCCACCAAGTTTATCAGCCGCATCGCCAACTACTTTAACATCAATTTCTACAGATCGAGTTACATCAGCCATTACGTTTTCCCTACCATGAAGGAAGCTAAACGCTTCCAATCGTTGTTGACTTCTTCGACAGTGGGTTCTCTATCTTCCCTACTGCTACGATTCATCCCCTGTAGAACTTCTTTTAAGTCCTTATGTTTTAGGTTATTGCCCATCCATAAGTGCGTCAGAAACTCTTGCTTGTCCTCCTGTTCTGCCTGAATAATGGTCTTGAAGAATATACCAATTTCACCAAGAGAATACTTTTGTACACTTGCCCAAGAATGACCATGCTGTACTAATTTTTGGATCGCCTTTGCGATTTCGGCTTGACTGCTTTTGTCGTCAGATTGAACTTCTGAGCCAAGCTCTTGAAGTTTCCCTCAAGTTTCTCTTTGGACTTCATGTTGACTTCGATCACCTTATCAAGGATTTCAACAACCACATCAATAGGCAGTTCTTGTAAATCTTCAAGGGCAATGTTTGAGCCTTCTTCAAGTACTTCAGGAAAATCATCCAGTAGGATTACTGCAAGTTTGATTAAGTTCTCAGGGGTATTGTAATTTTCCCAGTCGACTCCTTCGTCAGCCAGTACTTTACCAAAACCCTTTAACTTTCTAGCAATGATTGCAAGCTGTCTAATACCAAGGGGATTAATATCTACAGTTTGCTTGCCAATTGTGAGAGTATCTCCGGGGAATAACGCTTCTAGGTCGAGATTTAACCTTGTTCTTTCTTTAGCCATTTTCTTCTTTCCTTCTTTTTAGGCTTTATGTAAGGCGAGGGTGAGCAGGGAGCAGTCCTTGCCCACCCTCTAGGCAGCATTGGGGAGCGGCCTTATTTCTTGATTATGCCTTACGACATAATGATATTCATGTACGGACTATCTGGGTGACCAACTTCATCCTTCAGAATTTCACCAGTGAACCCAAGGGTTGACCAATCATCACCAATCATAGCAGTGTCACCAGAAGGTGTCAATGAACAACGCCAAATTTCAAGTTCCTGTTGATTACCAGCAGGGTTGTCTGAAACAAAGCGGAGCATACCTTCAACCTGAGTCTCAGCAAATGCCTTGATTTTGGTATAGGTAACAGCCGCAGAAGTATAATCAACAAAGATAGCTTGGCCTTCAACCATTGGGTCAGTTGCACCAGTTTGGTCTTTGTTAATATAAATACGACCAATCTTATCATCACTCAAAGAAGTAACGATTTGATAGTTACCAACACCTTCAGCACCAGCAACATAGGTGGTAGTTCCAACATTGTCATCACTAACGACAACAGCAGAAATTCCACGCTCATCAAGATTCACACGCATACCAAGGTTGGCAACATGCTCTTCAATAGTAATAGTGTCTCCAGCCTGGATCACTTCCTCAATCTCAGCAAGTGTGAGGAGGGCAAGGTTTTCAGGAGTAACTTCATCAAGTGTGAAGGAACAGCCAGGAGTGATTTGAGAGATAATTTCTTTATCTTTCGCTTTGAGTCCACCACGAGAACTGAAATGCTCCAGTTTCTCAAGGGCAATATTAAATGAAAATGCAGGTGCATTTCCAAGGTCACGTTCGCCAGTGTAAACACCAGCAGCATCTTGACGATTAAAAAAGACAACCCCTTTTCCAAGGGTATAATTGTCAGTATTCGGGGAAACAGCCATTGTTTATTCCTCCATTAAGGTGTATTGTTAATTTCCTTCATCAGTGTAAAACATGGTAAGAACTAACCGCATTCCAAGTACATCGGGTAATCCATAACCAGTAGGACCTTCTGTGCGTATTTCTCTGATGAATGTATTGTCGGCCACAACAGGATCACCAGCAAGAACAACAGATCGCACGTCTCTGTACAACTTTTTTATATCATAACTCCTATCGGAAACAATTTCAAGTACTACTTCAAGTTGTCTACGCATAGGGTAACCAAGTTTGTCTCTTGAAGATATCTCTGTTACTTCATCAACATCTTCAATCATGAACACACATGGTATATATTTTTCATCAATAGGTCTCGTTGGGGAACGCTTAAAGCCTTTCAGCCCTAATGCTACACGGTTTGCATATATGCGATTGTAAATAGTTTCTAAACCTGCTTCTCTATAATCCATTACAAACTCTCCATAATCGCATCAGCAATTCGTTTTGCAACATTATTACCCCATCTAGCTACTTTAGGTACCAGCCCTATGGAGGGGTCTATTGTTCCTCCTGGAGCCTTCTTCGACCACAGTTTGCCTCTGTGCATAACAAGGCCAGGACTTTTAGGTCCAGCCAACGCCCACGCATGATTAGATTTGGGATCAACGCCCTCTTCAAGTACATTCCCGTAGGGGGTTGGATTCTTTACAACACCAGAGAGTGGTCCAGTCATTTGTACACGCCATGAGCGTTTGTACCTGCCAGTTTTGCCAACAGGTGACTGTTCCCTAACATTGTCCCTAAGATCTTGCAATGTGTACTTGACTGCCAAGCCCATATTCTTCTTCACTTTCTCAACATTGAACTTGACGGTTTCCATTACACGTTCCTTAATAGCAATGTGTATAGTGCCTCGGCAGGATCAGTATTATATGCGATTATCGCATACTCAATTCCGTTATCGTCTCTGACAATAACATCTTCTGTTGATAAAATGGTTACACCCTGATCTCTTAGGTTTTGACCTCTGATCAAACCCTTAACATCAGTTGGTTGAATGAGATTAGAAAATGACAAAAATTGAACATCACGCTCTGCGAAAGTATCAATTATCATGTCAACTGGGTAGCTGGTTCGTGTGTCAACGTCAAAACCATCTTTTATGACCACCACATACTGTACTTTGAATATAAGGCTTTTGAATACCTTAAAAACGGTCTTAGCAGCCTTCTGAAACGTCGTATGCAGTGACATAGTACTTTTACCCCTTTTATGCACGCATTAAGCGTACAACCCCAATACCGCTCTTTGTTGTTAATCCCTGTAAGATTTTCCAAATATGATCTGGAATAGTGTCAGGTTTTGTATTATACAAACCATCATCGGTTTTAATCATCAAGGAAGCTGCACGTACTTCTGAAAGGCCAGCAAGGTCACTGTCAGCCATGCGGTCTGCTTCAATAGAAGCTAACGCCATTTCGTAAGTGGCAGTTTTTACATCTGGTGGGATTACATCTGGTGGGTACTCTACGCCTACTTTGTCCAACACATCAACACGAGGCCAGTCCATACTCTGCGTACCAGTAGCCCTTTGACCCTTCCAGGTCACATGCCAATCAATAGCTTGGGAAGCGGTAATCAAAGCCTGTGACTGTTGATCCAAATCTTCCCATGCTTCAGCATGAGCTCTATTAGCAAAATATGCAGTGGCCTCGGCTACTGTTACATAACTATTAGCATCTGCAGCACCAACAGTGGCGTTTAGAGCCATAACTTACTCCGATTTTTTAGCACTGCGACGTTTTTTAGGTGCAGTCTTTTTAGGGGTAGCTTTAGGCTCTTCAGCTTTAGGCTCCTCTTTAGCAGGTTCTTCTACCTTTTCAGGGGCAGCTTTTTTGGGTGCTTCCTTTTCAGGGGCAGCTTTTTTGGGTGCAGATTTGTTGAGTGACCAACCACAATTTTCCATGATAGAAACTTGATCACGGTCAGCGGTGCACTCAGTATCACCCTTAAACATTTTTACAATTGCCATGAGAAATATCTCCTTCTGTGAAATTGCAGGGTGACACTAAGGCCACCCTGCAATTAACATTTACTGTTTAGCGATTACTGACTTTCACCAACCAAAGTGATTCGGCGAGGATCATGAGCAAAAGCACCACACAGCAAGTCAAGAGACATGGTGGTTTTCTTCGTTTGAATATCGTAACCTTTTACGACTCGGATACTTACTCCGTTATTGGCGGCAGTAGAGGTAACTTTGTCTCCAGGCATGTCAAGCATTGGAAATGCAACAGCCAAGGAACGATCATCAAAAATAGCACCGT
>Ga0164315_10003525_pt1 | contig 12140 bp, 6 predicted proteins | sample GuaBasSedimGuay6_FD_113737 | JGI IMG/M metagenome (GOLD analysis project Ga0164315, IMG submission 113737) | Subseafloor sediment microbial communities from Guaymas Basin, Gulf of California, Mexico - Guay6, Core 4569-2, 0-3 cm | ecosystem: Environmental > Aquatic > Marine > Hydrothermal vents >... | reverse complement strand
GTTTTCCTGGATTGATGAAAACCCATACATAAGCGATGCCTCCACCATTCGGGTTGACCCGCTTACGCAAAGCAAAATCCAGAACGCGATTCAAAATCAATTGGAACAAAAAGGTTATTCATTCGTTGAAGATCGCGATAATGCTGATTTCGTCCTTGCCTATACCGTTGGTACGCGGGAAAAAATCCGAATCAGTTCCTACCCTGTGGGCTATCGTGGTTCATGGGGCTGGCATGTTTATGGTAGCCATTACTACGTTCATGAATACACCCAACACAGTTACACCGAGGGCACTCTGAGCATCGATATATTCGATGGTAAGACGAAACAGCCTGTATGGCATAGTTGGGCTGAGAAATCGATTACGGAAAGCGATCGCAAAGATCCAAGCGCGATTATCAAAGAAGGGGTCGCAAAACTACTTGAATCGTTTCCACGCTGACCTGGCCACCTGAATAATGCTCAGGACATATAGTCCTGCATCCCCAGCACTCGTTTCAACCACAAGTCATGTGGCGGTAGTTTTTGTGGCGCCATGGCAAGTCGCTGCAAAATTTGCCTGTGCACAGCAGTCGGTGGCCGGTTGTCACCATATTGCTCGCGATATTCTTTATTCATAAAATCCATGCCGTACATTACAGCCTCGTAACTGGATCGCGTAAACAACTTACCCGTATCAATCGGCGCTCGATGGTCGCCGGCAATGCCGGCTGATCCCAGCGGCGTATCCGGCTGCCCGGTCAGAAACTGATCTTCGAAGTCTATCTGCGAAACGGGTTTCTGCCGCCAGTAATCCAGTTTCGCCTTCAAACGATCGTGGATGCGTCCCGGCTTTTGAATCTCTCTCCAGAATTCACTGTCGTCACGGCGACTCAGACAGTAATGCATATTGACAAAATCGAGCACTTCATAAAACCGATTTGCCATGATCCGGTTAAACCGAAACGCCATGGGCTCCATGTCACCCCTGTAGGGAAAATGTTCCGCCAGCATGACTGCTGCAAGATCACTCAGATAGAGTCCGGTCGATTCCAGTGGTTCTATGAAGCTGCCGGCGAGCCCAATCGCTACGCAGTTCTTCATCCATGCTTTTTCGCGTACGCCAACCTTGAAATTAACAAATCGCGACGAAAGCTTCTCCGCATGTGGGCCTTCAAACGCGCGTAATTCTCTTTCAGCGTCCTCTTCGCTAAGAAATGCGCTGGAATGAACATAGCCAAGCGCGCGCCGGGTCTGCAACGGAATTTCCCAGACCCAACCAGCCGAAAGAGCCGTCGAAGTGGTATACGGTCTTACGTATCCAGGATAGTGATGTTCGTAGGGGACGTTCATTGTCAGGGCCCGGTCGCACAACAGCCATTGCGAACAATCAATCCACTTGACGCCCAGTTTCTTCTCGATGAGTACCGCGGAAAAACCGGTGCAATCTACAAACAGGTCCGCTTCAATACGCTTGCCGCTTTTCGTCTGCACAGCATCGATTTTGCCATTTTCTGCCATCTCAATATCGACGACATGATCCACGTAGTGGCTGACACCACGCGCAACAGATAACTCACACAGATAATCCGCAAATTTGAGTGCGTCCATATGGAACGCATAGGTCAATTGCGGACCAAAATCCCACTGCCCCAGCATTTTCGGCGCCAGGTTTCGTTCGCAAAGTAATGGCTGCGCCGAGATAGTTTCCATGAAAGGAACAGAGCGGTCGCTCCTGAGCCAGCGCGACCCCGAACTGTCAATCGGTGTGGGCTTGAAACGCCCGAAGGCGTGATAGTAGTGCTCACCGGCGTTGTTCAGCCAGTTAACAAACTTGATAGATTGTTTGAACGTGCCATCTACCCGGCGCATAAAATCCATTTCATCGATGCCGATGACAGCAAGAATATGGTTGATGCTTGGTACTGTGGCTTCGCCGACGCCGATGCGTGGTACATCGGGTGATTCAATAAGGCTGATTTCGGCGACTTTGTTCCCGCCCTGATTGAGTGCCGCATTCAGGTATGCCGCAGTCATCCAGCCAGCGGAGCCACCACCTACTACCAGTACTTTTTTTACATTCAACGGCAAAATCTCCGGCCTGGAATAAAACAACTGAACACTGTAAGCAGAAAAATGGCGAACACTTAAAATGACTCCGCTATTTGCTGCACATTTTCGTGAAATTTGCTGACATCACTTTGCATACGCTTTTCGTCGATCATGTCGGCGATAGGATCGTAGGACGATGGCCATGCGCCAAAATTCAGAAAGCAAGATGCCCAGCGTGCGCCGCTTACAAATTCGTAATCGCGATTGGTAATCCGCCCATGGGTCTTGAATAGCTCGACGCGGGCCTGCAACGAGTCAGGCAGTGTCACGTTATTAAATTGCGCCCAGAACGGCGAACTTCGCCTGCCCGCCAGCATGTAATGCAGAATTATATAGTCCCTTGCGCTAGCGCACTCCTCGTTCGTTACACGATTGTATTCCTGAGCCAAAGCGGGACTGAATTTCTCGTCCGGCAGCATGCCTAACAGCCTTAGCACTGCGCTGTGGACCAGCTGCAACGACGAAATTTCCATGGGTTCAATGCTCAGCGCCGCCGGGCCGATAGCGACGCAATTGTTCACCCAGTGATTGTGATAGTTACCGGCGCATTGCGTTTTTGTTTGTATGTCGAATACTGTGACATCACCTAACTTTTCTTGCAGAAGGCGTTGTGCACTACCTGCATCAATATGCTGGCTACTGCAGGCTAGATTGTGGACCGCCAGGTTACTTAGCGTTGTATTCTGAACCCAGCCATAGTCATTCGCCTCAATGTCCATAAACAGCAGTGGCTGCCGTGACTTTTTCGTCAGCGCCGATACGAACTGGTCACATGGCAGCCACCGTGACCAGTCATCAAATGCGTCTGCCTCGTCAAGGCAACCTGCCAACACCCGATCACTCGAGCAATCGATGAAAAAGTCACCGTCTACGCCGTTGCCGTCCTCAAGCGAAACGGACTCGATAAATCTGTCCGCACCAATGACGGCAGCCTCCATCTTTGCCGTCAGCACCTCAACACCAAGATCTTCGGCACAATTTTGCCAAAACATCGCATAGTGACCAGCATCGACATAAATGTCATAGGCCAGCGTTTTGCTGGCAGGATTGTCGCTGTCGCCCGGGGGTGAAAAGCGACCCGTTCCGGCGGCTGCGGCTGACAGCGAATACTCATTGTATTCCTCACTAGCACCTGCATTCCTTAGCTTCGCAGCGTAGTGATGAAAATCGATCAGGCGCAGTGTCATGCCGTGACTCCCCAACGGCAGGAATATTTCCTCATGATCCGCGTGGAAGCCTTGGAAACGTGTACCCAGCCCATATCCTCCGCGCGTCGCCGCCAACAATTCCTGCTCGGCGACACCGAGCATTTGGTGGAAGCTCTGCGCCCCACCGCGCACCGCTTCGCAAGGAGCATTACCGCCATCAACAGGTGGCTGGATTAACTTTATTTTTGTGGCGCTGCCCTGCAGTGAAACTGCCAGCGCCGCTGCAACGGTCGCTCCGGCAGCGCCGCCACCGGCTATCACGATGCTGTTTATGTTTGTTTCTGTCATCGCTATATCGTCCAGACCATCACACAGCCAGCGCCGGAGCGTCACTTGCGCAGTAGTCCGCTATGAACTGGTCATGCCGGGGGAGCGATTCCGCCGCAGTCCGGATCGCCGTCTTCATCTGGCGGAGACCGTCGGCGATCTTGTCCTCCGGCATGCAACTGGCACGCGGATCGATCGCACCCGGCATAATTTGCTGGCCAAGAAAAACTGCAACCCAGTTGGTTTCGATGAACAATTCACGCTCGCTGTAAACCACGTGACCGCGCTCGCGAAACGAATTTATTTTGTAGTCCAACGCGTCGGGGATCGGCATTGTTCGACAATAATTCCAGAATTCACTGTCGCTCCGATTGGTTGCCTTGTAATGCAAAATGATAAAGTCGCGAACCCGGTCAAACTTCAGGCTCATCTGTTCATTGAAATCTGTAATGTCGGGCGCATGAAAATTACGATCCGGAAATCTTTCGATGAGCTTGAGGATGGCGGCCTGAATAAGGTAAATGCTCGTGGATTCGAGCGGTTCGAGAAAGCCGCCGGACAAACCAATTGCGATGCAGTTTCGGTTCCACATTTTTTTGCGCTTGCCAGCGATGAATTTCAGGATGCGCGGCTCGTCGACGGGATTTCGCTCAAGATTGTTGAGCACAATCGACGTCGCCTCATCATCACTCATGAAGTCGCTGCTATACACGTGCCCGTTGCCGGTACGGTGTTGCAGGGGAATTCGCCACTGCCACCCGGCAGGCTGCGCCGTTGCACGCGTATAGGGATCCAGCGTTTCGGGATTCTCGCTCGGGACGGCGACAGCCCGATCGCAAGGTAGCCAGTGCTGCCAGCTCTCGTAGCCCGTATTCAGTGTTTTTTCGATCAGCAATGCGCGAAAGCCAGAGCAGTCAATGAACAGGTCACCGGCTATAGATTGCCCATTCTCAAGTTGCACTGACTCAATAAACCCGTCTTCACCACGTACCGACACATCGACAATTCGGCCCTCCGTACGCACTACCCCGCGCCGCTCCGCTACGACTCTCAGGTAGCGGGCGTAAAGACTCGCGTCGAAATGAAATGCATAAGAATAGGTTGAGAGCACTGATCGTGGGTCTGCCTTCGGCAGCGCGAACCTGCCCAGTTTTGCCGCAACATACGGAACGCAATACTCGTTGTACGGGGATTGATCACCAAGCTCGCGCATTTTCAGCCAGTAATGATGAAACCCGACGCCGTTCATGTCGTAACCGTAGGTACCGAATGGATGGATATACTGATCACCCATGTTGGTCCAGTTTACGAATTCAATGCCAAGATTGAAGGTTGCATCGGTGCAGCGCATGAAGTCCGCTTCATCAAGACCAATCTTCTTGTTGAAATCGTGAATTGTGGGAATGGTTGCTTCATCGATGCCGACGATGCTGACCTCATCAGATTCAATCAATTCAATGCTGCACTGCTCTTTACGCAGCACTGTTGACAGTGTGGCGGCTGTCATCCAGCCAGCAGTACCGCCACCGACGATCACCACACGTTGTATGCGATCTTCCTGCGGCATCTAGTTGGTCTTCCGGTATTGCGGCATGCCCAATACCTTATGCAGCCACTGGTCGTGGGGAGGTAGCTGTTGCTTCGCAGCCTCTGCGGCATTAATTATTTCCCTGTGAAGGCGCGTCCTGGGACGATCTTTTCCGTACCATTCATCACACTCTTCGCGCAGGAAATCCATGCCATACAATATTGCTTCGTAACTGGTATGCCCCCACAGACCCGCGGTATCTATCGGAGCACGGTGATCACCTGGCCAGCCGCCAGTGCTTAACTGTGTTTCAGGCTGCCCGGGAAAAAACTGGTCTTCGAAGTCTGATGGAGACGGCGGCTTTATTTTCCAAAAATCGAGTTTGGCCTGCAGCCGCTCATTGATACGCTCCGGCTTGCGAACTTCTTTCCAGAATTCGCTATCGGTGCGCTGCGTCAAACAGTAATGCATATTGATAAAGTCGAGGACCTCGTAGAAACGATTGGCAAGCACCCGATTGACGCGGGACGCCATCGCCTCGTAGTCGTCCGTCGCGGGGAAATGCTCTGCCAGCATGACGCACGCAAGATCACTGAGGTAGAGTCCGGTCGATTCAAGCGGCTCAATAAAACCGCCTGCAAGGCCAATTGCAATGCAGTTACCAACCCAGACTTTCTCCCGGCGACCGACTTTGAAGCGCACAGTTCTGCAATCCAGCGACTGCGAATGCGAACCTTCAAACGCCCGCAACTCCCGCTCTGCATCTTCCTCGTTGATAAATTCGCTGGAATGCACATAGCCGAGCGAACGCGTGTTCTGTAACGGAATTTCCCAGACCCAGCCGGACGAAAGCGCTGTCGCTGCAGTGTATGGCCTTACATAGCCCGGGTAGTGGTGTTCATAATCCACATGCATTGTGATCGCCTGGTCACAGAGCAGCCACTGGGAACAATCGACGAAACCGACACCAAGCTGTTTTTCAATTAGCACCGCTGCAAAACCCGTACAGTCAATAAACAGGTCTGCCTCAAGTCGTTGGCCGTCTTTGGTCAGCACGGCATCAATGTGCCCGTTCGCTTTCATTTCGACGTCGACGACATGATCACGATAGTGTGTGACACCCCGCTGCGTGGAATGCTGCGTCAAATAATCGGCAAACTTCAACGCGTTCATGTGAAACGCATAGGTGAGCGGTGTCCCGAATGGCTGATTGTCAATTCTCTTCGGGGATAGCCCGAGTTCACAGATTAATGGTTGAGCAGACACCGTCTCCATAAACGGAATGGAGCGGTCACTTTGCAGCCACTGCGAGCCGGAATAATCAATGGGTACGATGTTGAAGCGGCTGAACGGGTGGTGATAGAAATCCTGTTTATTATTGAGCCAGTTTGCATAGCGGATCGATTGCTTGAACGTCCCGTCCACCGCGGTCATGAACTCCCGCTCATCGAGTCCGACCACCTGCAGCAGGTGATTGATATTCGGAATCGTTGCTTCGCCAACGCCAACACGCGGCACATCTGGCGATTCAATCAGTGCGATGTCCGCGACCTGCTGGCCCTCCCGGTTCAGGGCCGCATTGAGGTAAGCAGCAGCCATCCATCCGGCAGAACCTCCGCCGACGATCAGAATTTTTTTTGTGCGCATAGCGGAGTTGTCCGAGTCACTTTACTTATATATAGCTGCCCGAATGTGTGGACAGGGACCATGAATACGTGCAAAACCAGGCAGATCCAGCATTGTTGCAAAATTGTCACAAAATCGAAATCTTTGGCCAGAGATCGCTCAGAATATGACCATTTGCCAAAAAATTATTACTAAAAATACCGCCTTTGGCAGTTAACTTGTGTAATACTTGTGCCGATAGTACAGTCTGTCACTAAATAACAACATAAGCGTAAACCGCAAGCAGATTGGACGTTCGGGCGACAGATAACGGGTTGCCTGGCTAGTTAAAAAAGCCTTATTGGGAGATACAATGTACAAGAAAAGCCCGCTAGCGAGCGCTATTAGCCTCGCGATCGCCTCTGGTTCTATGGGAGTCAGCCCATACGTTCTCGCTCAGGATACTGTAGCCGAAGAAGAACCGATCGAAAATATTGTTGTTACCGGCTCAAGAATCAAGAGAGACGGCTTTTCAACTTCAGCTCCGATGGACGTGGTTCTTACCGATACCGCATCCGTCTCGGGTATCTCCGACATCGGCACGCTGATCCAGCAATCGACAGCGATGGCCGGCGGGCCGCAGGTTACGGCAGCAACGTCGACCGCATTCGTACAGAATGGCGGCGCGGGCGCACAAACCGCGTCAATTCGCGGACTTGGAGCGAATCGCACACTCACGCTTATTAATGGCCGGCGTGCCGGGCCGGCGGGTACTCGTGGTGGCGTATCGTCTTTCGACCTTAACGTTATCCCCCTCATAGCCGTTGAGCGCATTGAAATCCTCAAAGATGGCGCATCGTCAATTTACGGATCTGATGCGGTTGCCGGTGTGGTGAACATTTTCACCAAGAAGGAAGACGGCGGCAGCATTGACGCTTATATCTCGCAGCCTGGCGATTCGGGTGGCGAAGAGTCACGTTTGAGCGCTACCTGGGGCAGGTCCTGGGATCGTGGCAACTTCCGCCTGACCGCGGATTACAACAAGATCTCGGAGCTTGCGCGTGGCGATCGTGATTATTTCAATTGTGCAGAACAGTATATTTTCGATGCTGCGGGAAACCGGGCCGACGTAGTCGATCCGCGTACCGGCAGCTTCGCCTGTAACGACACGACCTGGGGTCATGTGTGGCTTTATGACTATCAGGGTGCGGGTGGCAATGTACCGACAAGCAGATTCACACTGGCGCAATACGACTATGATGGCGACTTGGGGCAATACATCCCGGGCATCGCAGTCGACCCGAACAATCCGGACTTTTTGGTAGCACCACCGGACTGGTTCCTGGTGAGCTATGATCGCCAGTCAGACGGAGTTACCAACCGGGATCACGTGTTCCAGGATGCTCAAACCATGATTCCGGAGCTCGAAAAGACAACGTTCTTCGGCGATGGCGAGTTTCACTTTACTGACTCAATGTCAGGCTATGCAGAAGTTTTGTTGAACCGGCGCAAAACGACATCGAACGATTATCGCCAGTTCTGGAGCTATGTTTACAACGAGAACTTCTTCGCGGGCAATCCACTCAGTGCCGGTTGGACGGGTGCTCAATGGCTCAGCCCAACGGCTATTACTGATCATTTCGACAATGTGACTGAAGTTGAATACCAGCGTTACGTGGCTGGCATTCGCGGAGATTTCACAGAAAGCTGGAGTTACGATTTATCGTACCAGTACAGCCATTCTTCCGGTGATTACACACAAGACCAGATCTACGCTGACTCGGTTGAGGATCAGAACTGGTTGAGCGGATCCTGTGTCGGAACAAATACCTCGGTGCGGGGCGTACCGTGCCAGGATATTCCATGGCTCGATCCGCAGTTCCTCGCGGGCAATATTGATCCAGGGATGCGGGACTTCCTGTTTGGTGTGGAAACCGGCAATACGGTCTACAAGCAATCGTCCTGGGAAGGATTCATCACTGGCCCGATATTTGAATTACCTGCCGGTGAAGTCGGCCTCGCTTTCGGATTTCACCTCAGGGATGACGATATTCATGACGTCCCGGGTGACATCACACGTACCGATGATACTGGCAACGTTAATAACGGCTGGGGAATATCCTCGGCGGGTATAACGACCGGCGATCAGAGGACGAAAGCCGTATTTGCCGAGGTTGATATCCCGATTCTTGCGGACTTGCCAGGAGTCAGGAGCCTGGACCTCAGTGCTTCGTATCGTTATAACGATGTCGATACCTACGGCACCGGTGATACGTACAAAGTCGGCCTGAACTGGGCGATTACCGATAGCATCCGGGTTCGAGCAACCCAGGGCACGTCCTTCAGAACACCGGCTTTGTTCGAATTATTCCTGGCGGATCAAACTTCATTTATCCGACAATCGAATATTGACCCGTGTATTGAGTGGGGACAGCAACTCAACGACGGCAATATCAGCCAGCGCACTGCAGATAACTGTGCGGCTGATACCAAATCGCCGCTCTATCCGAATGGCCTCCCGCCCGACTATCAGGGTGGTTCGATTACTGCCACAGCGATCTCACAGGGCGGACTGGGACGTCTCGATGCTGAGACATCCACCTCCAATACCTACGGCATAATCTGGCAACCCGAGTTTGCTAATCTCAGCGTGTCCCTCGATTACTTCGACATCGAGATCGAAGACCAGATCGATCAACTCGGTGCTCAGGTTATTGCGGGCCAGTGTTACGACTCGGAGTTTTTCCCGGACGACCAACTCTGTGACCTGTTCGACCGTTCGAGCGTAAATGGCGGCATCGACAATGTTGAAGACAGTTTCATCAACGTGGCCAACCAGAAGAGCCGTGGTTACGACGTCGCACTTCGTTACGCGCTGGAAGTTGCTGGCGGTACGCTGGAGTTTGACACGCAACACACCTTCCAGGAGGAAAGAAATACGGCCCTGTTTGGTGACGATGTCAGAGACCAGCTGGGACGCTTCGGATTTCCAGAGCATGTAGGCAGGTTATGGACTACCTACGATAAGGGTGACTGGTCCTTCTTCTGGGGTGCAAGGTTTGTAGGCTCAGTGAGCAGCGAGGAAGACTTCGACGGATCTTCCGGAACTTATCGCGGCGAGGATATTGAACGAGTGTTGTATGCCGACTCAATTATTTACCATGACTTCTCGGTCACGTATTACATGGACCGATGGGGACTGCGGACAATTGCTGGTGTATCAAATGCGTTCGATGAAAACCCACCGCAGGTTACCACCTTGGGTGGACCGCTAAGCACAGCAGGTAAGTCAGCGTTCTACTCGCAGTACGACTGGCTTGGTACTCGATTCTTCCTCAATTTGACGATGACCTTCGACTAACAGCCTGACCAGCAAGCAGTAAATATGCCGGCATATGCCGGCATATTTTTTTGCGGTAAAGTCTACCAAACACATTAGAAAGGAAAGTGATGTCATGCCGACAGTGGTAGCCAGCGGCGACAACCTCAACGAGCTGAACAGGAACTATGTGCAGGCGCCGCTGCGCGGACCTGTATTCCTTAACAGTGTGCCAAAATGCGGCACCCACCTCATGCGCAATATCGTGCGCATGTTCGTGCCGGTTGAACAGCAATACCACGCAATGTTCATTCAATACCCGGTACTCAGGCAGCACCTGGCCGCATTCTCACCGGACAGACCATTTGTAAGTTGGGGCCATTTGCTTTTTGCTGATGATTCGGCGATCGCCCTTTCGCAAGTGAAGCATACGATTCTTGTCCGTGATCCTTATGACTGGGTGCTGGCCAGGACACGTTTTTTTCTTTCTGACACTTTCCAGGGGTCACTGGAACATTTGAAAACCGGCAACGTATCAGTCGAGGAAGTCATGAACATGATGATCCTCGGTATTCATGAAAAAGCGCCATCGATGCTGGATATATTTGATCACAATGCCGTCGGTTGGCTGGGTACCAAAGCGGAGCTGGTGCGGTTTGAAGACATAATTACACACCTTAAGAACCTTGAATCCGACGCGGCGGAAACCTATTTCACCGACCTGCTGAGGAAATGTGGTATCGACGAATTGCCGGATGACTGGCGCGAAAGAGTCCTGGTCGGCTCGGACCGAAAACAGAGCGGTACCGCCAGGGAAAACCTGGCCGGGCAGAAGTTTGATATTCCTGACGAACTGCCAGAAACACAAAAGCGCATTGTCGACCACGCCGTGCCCGGCTTGCGAAGCCTGTTAGGTTATAACTAGGGTATTTGTGGATTATTCCTCGTAGAACGCAGCGCTACCATACGAGTCATATCCTGCGCGAATAGCAGCGCGTGATTCTGTAGTTCCTGCGCCAAGATGCCGCTCCTGCAAATGCTCTATGAATCGACTGCTTCTTTGTGTTCGCGGGATACGGGGACCTGGGGTAGTAATTCGGTGTCCACCAGCCATTCCTTGCCCTTTAGTAGCAGGTTCCAGTATATGCCTGGCAACATCTTTTCCTTCAGGAGCCATGCGAGCCTTGAAGGTTCGTAACTGTTGATGAGCCATTGGGGGAAACTCGGCAGGTGTTTGCCACCGTAGCCGAACTCGGCCAGAACGATTTTGCCACGCTCAACGGTCAGCGGGCACGAGCCGTAACCGTCATATACAGCATGAGGCGCGTTTCCGGAGAGCACTTTGATTGCGTTTTCCGCCACCACCGGTGCCTGCTTCCTGACTGCGGCAGCGGTCTTGGCGTTGGGCGCTGAACAGACATCACCGACGCCGAATATGTTGCCAAACTTGCTGTGCTGCAGAGTTTCCGCGGAAACATCGACCCAGCCAGCAGCATTGGCCAGCGGGCTTTGGCGGATGAAGTCAGGTGCCGTTTGCACCGGGCAAACATGCAGCATGTCGAATTCGACTTCAATGCGGCTGGTATTTCCTTCCCCATCCGTCCGGTCAAACCATGCTTTGCGAGCCGGGCCATCGACGGCAACCAGATTTTCATTGAGACACAGGTTGATGCCGTACTTGTCGACATATTTTGACAAGGCCGGCACGTAGTCGGCTACCCCGAACAGCACCCCGCCGGCATTGCGAAAGTCTATCGTTATGTCTTTAAGCTTTCCTTGCGTGAGCCAATGATCACATGACAGGTACATCGCTTTTTGCGGCGCGCCTGCACACTTGATCGGCATTGGTGGTTGCGTAAAGACTGCCCTACCTTCATCTAATTCCTGCACCAGGTCCCAGGTATACGGTGCCATATCGAACAGGTAGTTTGACGTGACGCCATTCTTTCCAAGCGTGTCACCAAGACCCTCAACCGCATCCCAGTCAAGCTTGAGTCCTGGAGCTGCCACCAAAACACGATATTCGATGCGCTCTCCATCCTCCAGAATAACGCTGTTGTTTTCGGGCTTGAATCCGGCAACTGCTGCGTGCTTCCATTTAACGCCCTTTGGCATTACCGAG
>Ga0164315_10003524_pt1 | contig 12144 bp, 8 predicted proteins | sample GuaBasSedimGuay6_FD_113737 | JGI IMG/M metagenome (GOLD analysis project Ga0164315, IMG submission 113737) | Subseafloor sediment microbial communities from Guaymas Basin, Gulf of California, Mexico - Guay6, Core 4569-2, 0-3 cm | ecosystem: Environmental > Aquatic > Marine > Hydrothermal vents >... | reverse complement strand
TGATCAACTTAAACATACCTATAGATAATTCCATATAGTTAAAACTTTTTTTTATATGAAATTTAAGCTAAAATTAGGTATCCCCGTTGGGGGGCTCAAAAGTATCTTTATTGATAGCCTGCTTTGGCTTTGGACTTCTTTGATTATTTCTTTCATATTCAGAAGGTGTAATTCCCTCATTTCTGGTAAATGCGTTTACAAAATGTTGATAGCTATTAAAACCTGTCATTCGAGCAATTTTTAACATTTTAATTCTTCCCAACATAATCAGAGATTTGGCATCCTGAAGCCTTCTCCTATTTAAATATCTCTTAAAGTTTATGTTTAGTTCAGACTTAAATATACGACTTAAATGAACCGGATGAATACCAAGTTCAATAGCGACTGATTCGAGTGAAAGAGGTTCCTGGTAGCGATAGTTTATTATTTCAATTGAACGAAGAACAAAAGGTGAAATATTGAGTTGTTCATCTGTAGTCGAAGTTACTGCAATAAGTTTAACAAACAAGTTTGAAAACAAATGAGAGTATTCAATCGATGAAGAAATCAAATCAATTTGATCAAGAGGATTCTGCACGTCAAGAAATACTGCTGAAATAGTTGTCTGATTTCTGAAACAGAAACCATGAGCAATTTCCGCAAGATGACCGACCACTTTTGAAGCTAAATAATAACCCATAATACCTGATAATTTAAATCGAAATAATTCATTAACCAGTTTCATGACAGTACTACCATCGCTATCTTCCAACGCTTCTTCCAGTGTATGTAGTTTCAAGTAGATATCGGCGGGTAACGGTGCTTGATATGCTCTAATCATTGAATACCGAACAATTCCGTGTCTATCATAAAAACGCGAATACTCCAGCGCATCCCTTGCTTCTTTTACAGACCCTGATTGAGAACTTAATCCAAAGAAAACCGTTGCGAATAATTTATTAAGTCTTTCAATTAGTTCAACAATTATTGAATCCTCGTTAGCGCATACAATTTTGAAAATCTTACTATGTACCTCCGGTGTATCAACAGCTATTATCAGCTGTTCCAAAGAATGCTCAATTTTTTCAAGTTGGCCTTTATCAGGGACATAACAGGCCAAAAACCATTCAGAATGATTGTCCTTGTTTCTACAGTTATCTCTTTGAGAGTTACTTAAGTGCAAATTATCATTCGCCAAAGGACTGAGCACGTTGTAAAGATCGATAGGAGTAATCAAATCTTTTATCAGATAATCTGTAATACCCAATCTTAAAAGTTCCTGAGCATATTGAAAACTCTCATGACAACTCAGAACAATAATTGGAACCTGTTGATCAACTTTACGAACTTCTTGAATCAATTCAAGTCCATTGATCTGAGGCATATGGATGTCGGTGATAATCACATCTGGGAAATTTGATCTTAACTTACTCAAAGCTTGACATCCATTGTTAGCTATATCAATGACACCAATATTCAAATCTATCTTTCTGAGGTAGGAAACTAATCTCTCTCTAGCTGGATACTCATCCTCCACAATCAATATTCTTGATAACATTATTGTTCCAAGGGTATTGAAAACCTTATTGAAACACCGCCGGCCTGGTTATTCTCAATCCTCAAGGTATGATTTTTCCCGTATAACAACCTGAGTCTCTGATCGACATTAGAAAGCCCAATTCCACTGAAAGATCTTAAACTCATATTTCCTTTGAACTCTTTGATTTTGCTTTCTTCCATACCCGGCCCGTTATCTTTAACCATAATTTCTAGAGAATTGTTACAGATACGAATAGTTAAAACAACCTCAACTTGTCCAGACAATGTTTCAACACCATGGAACAGAGAATTTTCTACTATTGGTTGAAGAATCAATTGAGGAATAAGTATATCATCCGCAGCTGGATCAACTTTCTCAACAAATTTAAAACTGTTTCCGAAACGCAATCGTTGAATTGTTAAAAAATCTCTTAAAAGCTCAATTTCTTCCGAAACAAAAATCTTCTTGTGAACATCATGAGTAGTTCTTCTGAGTAATCTGTTTAAAGATTGTATATTTTCAAGAAGTATACTGTTACCTGATACTTCAGCTTGGTAGGATAGAGCGTTCAGGGTATTGTGCAGAAAATGAGGACTGATCTGAGCTTGAAGATAGTCCAGCTCAAATTTCAAAGCATTTACTTCCGCTAAACGTTGCGTCTCTTGTCTGAGAGCAAGTTCATCAACCTGTTGTTTAATTTTCATAACCATTGCGTTATATCCCTCTATTAAAAGTACCACCTCATCCTGAGCGGGAATCTCGATCAGAGGAGGAAGTTCATCCACTCCAAGATTGCTCATCTGGCTTGCCAGAGCCAATATTGGAGTGGAAATCTTCTTTGCAATCGGCATATTCACAACAAAGGCTATAACTGAAGAAGCTATTCCAATCAGTATTACAAGAAATACCAAGGAAGTAATCTCACTATAGAATATTTCAGAAGAAATAACAGCGCACATATGCCAGTCAATCAAGGGTATTGATCGATAAAAAATAATATAAGACTTACCAGAATTTTTTATGCGGATTGTTTTCGATATTGCTCCTGATTTTATTATGCCTGATAAACCTTCCAGAATTTCCGGCCCGTATGTATAAACCTCGTTATATTGGGAGTTGAAAAATTTAATACTCGTAAATAATTCATTATTATTTCTCTTGATAGAATCAAAAAAAACCGAATATCGAAGAAGCATAATAAGATACCCCTTTAACTGATAAGTATCTTTATCAAGGATTTGTGAATAGGCTGTTAAGATCAGATTCTCTGAGGTTCCGGAATTAGAAGATTCAGGGAAAAGTCCTGGAGCAGAAATTCTTAACAATACATCTTGATTCCGATAATTTTGAAAAACGCTACTATTCCAGACAGATTTCGAATAAAGAGGGTTGGCGTAAATAGGGTCAAAAACAGTTCCTTGAGTGTTTGTTACGACAAGCTTGCTAATCAGATAATCTTGAGAGTATGTTTTATTTATCGCTTCCAACCGCTCTTCCAGATTTTCATTATCCAAACTCAAAGGATTAAGAATCTGTTGAATTACAACCTTATCACTACGAACAATCTCACCTATACCAAAAAGATTTTCAACTTTACGATTGATATCATCGGCAATTATATCTGCCCTTTGATCGAATAGGTTCTGTGCAATATAAAAAAATCGCCGGGGGAAAACAATTGAGACAAAAGAAACAATCAGAATAATAATTGCAGCAACAAACAGAGAATATGTGACAACCAGCCTCTTTCGAATACCAACCATTATTTAACCTGTCCTTATTAAAAAGGAGTAATGGTAACCTTCAAATAATCTCAAACATAAGTGGCTAATCTCTGGTATCATTTATCACCGATATTAAAGCTTCCAGATTTTCCATAGGTGTATCCAGCTGTAGATGATGAGTTGGAGCACATAACCATCCACCCCCAACACCAAGAGTACTCAACCGCTCAAGGAATTCTTTCCTCACATCATCAGGGGATCCTAGTGGTAACGTTGATTGAACGTCTATTGCTCCAAAAAACGAGAGCTTATCACCAAATTTTTCTTTCAATACCTTTGGATCCATACTTTCAGCCTGAATAGGATTCAGTACGTCTAGACCAATTTCGACAAGATCCGGGATTATTGGAGTATTGTATCCATCAGTATGATAGGCCATACAAATATCCGGTTTAATTTTTTTTGCCTCGGCAATAATTGTCGCCATTCGAGGTTTAAAATATTCCCTCCACATATCTGGAGAAATAATCATTGAATCTTGGGCACCCATGTCATCACCCAGCCAAATCATATCAGCACCTCTTTTGGCAATTTCTTTAACAACACCAAGATGATAATTAAACGGTATATCAAGGACAGAATTGGCCAAATCAGGATCTAAAGCCATGTCACAGAGAAGATTATCCATTCCGCGTAATGCCCATGCCGTTTCGTAAATAGTAGTGTGAACACGTCCTATTACATAGTAGTCACTTTGTTCTTCATTTATCAATCTTTCTAATGTCTGGTAAAGCCGGCTCTCATGAGGGTCTGGTGCCTTATAATCAGAAATCTTTGATGAATCGTAAAGCGGACCATCAGCAATATTAGTATAAAGACCTGTTCCGTATTTTGTTGTATAGGGGTCTGTAGTCCAATGGATACCCCATTCATCTATGTAGTCTTCCGAGTCCAGATAATAATTGGTGAACCATCCAATACCTACCTGAAGAGCATCCTGCCCCATAAGTTTCTCCAGCTCATATCCGTTCCAACGGGAACTGTGTGGGTCGTGCGGAGTATCCGATTTAATACCATAGTACTCACGCAATCTCTCTGCAAATTCTGGGCTGAAGGTTGCCTGGAACGGTACTCGATCCGGAATATTCCTGTTGAGAGCAGTAATCACTCTATCTCTAGGTTTCATGTATATCTCCAAGAAACAGTATATAAGCCTGAGATGAAACCTCAGGCTTATACCTATGCCTAATTACCCATAACCTTAAGAAAGTTATCACGAGTGACAATCACACCTGGAACACCATTTCGCCAAGGCATCTCAACATCATTTACGATATATTCATAAAGGGCATCTGCAGCAAAAGCGCCATGAGCTGCGGAATCGAGGAATACAGAAGCTTTAAAGGCTGTTTCTTCCTCTTTCTCGAACTCCCCACGGGCGAGGCCAGCACCAAGACCACAACCAACGGCATTTTCAGCTATTCCTGCTTGTTCCAGAGCCCTCACTGCACCGACAACGCCTTCGTCATTCCCTGCATAAATTATCCAGTTTGTGACATCAGGGTTGGTGGTCAGAAGGCTTTGCATGGCCTCAAAGGAACCGACAGCATCCGTATTTTTGTAGTTAATCTCAAAGATATTATCTTCAGTTATTCCATCAAGTTTTTCAAAAATAGCTTTTCGAGAAGCATCGGTTCTATCCTTAATAACACTAAGCTGGTCATAAGTCATAGCTGCAATTCCAATTTTCTTTGTTGAATCACTCATCCATCCTTTAGCGCTAACATAGTCGGCCAGCCATTCACCAACTTGATAGCCAATTACAGGAGCATCCATACCAACATATGGAGCAATCTGTACACCATTTTCATCTATCAGAGTGTCATCGATTGCCAGGATGGGAATGCCATTCTGTTCCGCTTTAATGACAACTGCATTACTTAACTTCTGATCCGGCACAACAATGGCGATACCATCAATTCCAGAACCAATCGCAATATCAACATTGTTCAATGCCACATTGGGATCCATTTTGTTATCCATGATAATGGCCTTTACACCAAGCTCTTCACATCTGGCTTTAAAGCCTTCAGATTCTACTTGGAACCAAGGCTCATCAGCTCTCTTAACCATAATGGCAAAAGAAAGATCTGACAAATCCGTACTTTTCTCTGTCGAACCGTTAGCAAATAATCCTGTTGCTGCAAAAACCAATAGCAACATGGCTCCGATAATCCTTAATGAATGCTTCATAGCATCCTCCTTATATATTTTTGAAAGAGTCTCGCTCTCTCAATTATTCCGATTCCTGACCCTGTCAATAGTGACGGCTATCAAGAGTAGAGAGCCACTGGCTATGTATTGATAAAACGCATCAACATTTAGAAGAAGAAGACCATTCCTGAAAACAGTCAGGATTAGAACACCCAGAATTGTTCCAGACATACTGCCAATGCCGCCTGTTAATGCAGCACCACCAAGTACAACGGCCGTAACAGCATCAAGCTCTAATCCAGATGCCGCGGTAGGTTGTCCTGAGGTCATCCTTCCAGCCAGAATAATTCCGCTCAGTGCAGCCATGACAGAAGAACTCACATAAATTATGTATGAGTAAAGATTTATATTAATACCAGTTAAACGTGCGGCTTCCTTATTACCACCTATCACATAAAGGTTTCTCCCAAATACTGTCCGTGAAAGAATCACTGAAAATATGATAAATACAAAAATAAGGATAATTACAGGATTAGGTATCCCAAATACTTTTCCCATACCAATGGAATAGAACTCTTTATTTTTTATATAGACAGCACTTCCATTGCTTATGATATATGCCAATCCACGATAGACCATCATAGTACCAAGAGTTGTAATTAAAGCATTTACTTTTATGGTTGTGATAAAGAAACCATTTATCATTCCAAGTAAAGAGGCTATTAGCAGAGTCAGTACTATTGCGAAAACCGAGTTCATACCGGTATTAATCAACATCGCAACAGCAGTTCCAGAAAGTGCGACGACAGATCCTACTGATAAATCCAAACCACCACTTAGAATTACATAAGTAACGCCGGATGCAACAATTCCGTTAGTGGATGCGCTCAATAAAATATTTATTAAATTTTGAGGAGATAAAAAGACGGGTTTAATTACTGTCATCCCAGCTACTAACAGGCCAAGTATAACGACAAGACCTATTTTTTCTCCTCCGAAAATCTTTTTAACTGAGCTTAAATAATTTGTACTAGATAATACTTGTGGTTCCGACACTCTATTCACTTCCTTTGTTCTTGTCGATCATAGCTAATTCGATTACAGCCATTTCTGTAGCTTCCTCCCGGGACAGTTCACCTGATATTTCACCATTTTTCATTACGATTATTCGATCACACACTCCCAAGATCTCGGGCAATTCTGAAGAAATCAAGATCAGAGAAACATGGTTTTTCTTAAGTTCGTTTATGATGGTATATATTTCTGATTTTGCTCCAACATCGATACCCCGGGTTGGTTCGTCAAGAATGATGATACGCGGTTTAGATGCAAGCCATCTGGCAAGAACAACTTTCTGTTGATTTCCACCACTCAACTCCCCAACCTTTTTGACAATATCAGAAGTTCGAATATCCAATCGACTTCGATAATCTTCTGCAATGGCTTTCTCTTTCTGAAAATTCAGAAATCCGATGCGACTGATTTTGTTAATAATTACCTGAATAATATTCTCTTTAACAGACCGATCCATAATCAGTGCCTGATGTTTCCTATCCTCCGGACAAAGGGCGATACCTGAACGGATAGCATCTTTAGTGGAACGGAAAATTACTTTTTTTCCATTGATTTCTATACTGCCTTTTTTTACCTGATCGGCACCAAATATTGCATGAGCAAGTTCGGAACGACCTGCCCCAACGAGTCCAGCTATCCCAAGTACTTCTGACTCATGAAGCTTAAACGAAATATTTCTAAGATTAATATTTGTTAGATTTTTTACTTCCAGGACAACATGTAAGTTATCCGGTATTTTTTCATATTTAAAGATCTCATTAATTTCTCTTCCAACCATCATTGAAACTAAAGACTTTTCATTATTACCCTTGATAGGAACTTTGCCGACAAAACAACCATCCTTAAGTACTGTAGCCTGGTCACAGATCTTAAAAACCTCATTCATTCGGTGTGATACATAAATAATTGTCTTTCCTTCACTTCTCATTGTTCTAATCATGTCGAAAAGAATCTCTATCTCCTTATCCGAGAGAGAAGCAGTCGGCTCATCAAGAGCAATTACTTTGATATTACGATTAAGATCCTTTACAATCTCAATCATTTGCTGTTGCGCAACACTCAGATCCTTGAGGATAGTTTTCGGGGTGCACTTTAAATCATATCGGTCAATAAGATCCTGCGTTCTTAAATATAGTTCGCTCCATCTCACCAGACCATATTTTCTCGGAAGTTCACCTGCAAAAATATTCTCAGCAACGTTTAAGCCGGGGATTATATGACGCTCCTGATAGATAATACTAATTCCTTTATCCAACGCGTCTTTAGGTGAATGAAAGTGTTGGGGTTCACCATCCAGAATTACAATACCTGTATCAGCAATGTAGTCCCCGTTAAGTATTTTCAGTAAAGTTGATTTTCCCGCTCCGTTTTCACCCAGGATGGCTGTTACCTCTCCTGGATTAGCCTTAAAGGAAATATTATCCAGAGCTCTCACACCCGGAAAGTTCTTTGAGACACGGCTGAATTCAACAATTGATCCTGACATTTTGCCTCCTGCTTTTTGTTGTTATTAATTGATCTTTGACTGTAGCCGAGCCGGATTTAACCTCTATCCCGGATATCATTTTTTTACCAACTCTACAAAAATCATATTTTGAATAGAAACACTGAGAATCTTCACTTGCAGGCCACAACCAGACCAATCTTTTGTACGATTTATTAACATTCGCATCGCATAAATTAACATATATCCTTTCCCCACAAGCATTTAATCGGTTTTCATGATCGAGGTTAATTTACCGTGAGTCAGTTGTCAAGAAAAAGTTATATTTATTATTCTGCCCGCACAGTAAAAGGAATGTTCCGTAAAAATTGAGAAACTATAGTCCCAAGATATCCAGTGTGAATATCACAGTATTTATGACGGAAAAAAGCTTTTAGCAAATACAACTCAAGATTTCAGAATTATGAGTGAGGCAGAAATAACAACTTCTATTTCTGCCTCCTACCAAAAAGAAACCTTGACAATTACTCACTACATACCTAAGGTAGGTATCATAATTTATGCAACCGAATGATACAAAAGAAAAACTCGAAATACAGGCTCTGCACTTTTTTGCTCTGAATGATTATGAACGCTGTTCCCTGAATGATATCGCCGAAGCTCTGGGGGTTACCAAAGGGGCTATCTACCACTATTTCAAAAATAAGGACGATCTTTTTCATAACAGCGTTCTTCGCCTTCTGGATGTGATGGAGGGCTGGTATGTTCACAGTTTGCCATCGGATATCCCCCTGAAGCTGATGCTGAACAACCTCTTTAACATGGAAGAATCCCTGGTTGAAATATCAGAAACAACCGGCCTGGGTGCCTTCGTCGTTAAACCCATAAACACCTTATACCTGATGTTAAGCGCGTTGAAGAAGTTTCCCGATCTGAAAGACCGACTGGATGATATCTACTCAGGATTCCGTAACGCCCTGATGGAGATAATGTCCGCAGCCATCGGTAAGGGAGAGATTCACCCGGATACCGATACCGAAGCGGTGGCTTTTGAAATCACAGCATTCTATGAAGGGGCCCTGCTGATGGGAGCCTTCAGTAATACTCATGATTATGCTGTTCTGGGTCCCAGGGTCTGCGATACCATATGGAAACGAATCGCGATAGAAAGGTCAACAAAAAAAGGAAAATAAATGAACACAACAGGCGAAAAAACCACCAGAAAATCTGCGTTGACCCGCTGGGCCGTCTGGGCCGGAACCCACCCGGGAAAAGCCATACTCATCGCCCTGGCTATCACTCTGATACTCACCCTGGGAGCCTCCAGACTGGGAATGGAAATGACCTTCCTCTCCATCATGCCCAAAAACTCCCCCCAGGTGAAAAACCTGGAGAAAATTACAACGGAGTTTCCCTTCGCATCCTCCCTGGTGCTGGTGGTGGACGGCAGAGAGCTGCCCCGGGAAACGGCAAAGGCCAGCGTGATTTCCCTTATCGACAGATTAACAGAAGAGTTCTCAAAGGAAGAATTCTCCTCGGGAGTTGCCGGTGTATACAGCAGAGCCGATGTTGATTTCATTAAAAAGCACGGCTTTCTCCTTGCTGAGAGTAAAGATCTGAAGAGGATGACATCCCTCTACGCCGATACTGACCTGGTACCGTTTATCAGTGCTTTGAACAACGATCTGGAACGGGAATATTCCGGGGACGGTGAGGCCATGGAGGAGGATGAAGGTCTGATTGTCTCATGGACCGGTGGAATCGGTTCAATACTGGACAGCCTGGCCGACAGCATGGAGGGTTTTCCTCCTGATGAGTCTGATATTGAGGCAGCTCTGGAGGCCTATCTCATCGGCTCCCCCTATTACCTGAGCCGCTCTGAGAACATGGCTGTGATGTTCCTGAATCCCACCTTCACCATCAACGATCTGGGTCCTCTGCTGGAGGAAACCAACCGCATCGAAGAGCGGGCCCGTGATAACGCCGCCTCTGAAGGGGTCAAAATCGGCCTGACAGGCATCACAGTCGTTGCCCGGGACGAAATGGTCAGCTCGGAGCAGGGATTTGCCCTTTCCATGCTCATCGCCTTCATCCTGATACTCGCCCTGATGATTGTGGTGTTCCGCATGCGCAGCACACCTTTTATCATCGGGATTCCCCTGATGCTGGGCATCTACTGGGCCGCCGGAATCACCGGTTTTCTCATACACCGGCTGAACATCCTTACCGCCATGTACATGGTAGCCCTTGTGGGCCTCGGAGTAGATTACGCCATCCATCTGATAACAGGTTTTGTCCAGGAACGGGACAAGGGAAAGGATTTTTCCGATGCCATCGAGGATGCCTTCGCTAAAAGCGGAAGGGGCATTATCACCGGAGCCCTTACCACCGCCGCCGCTTTTTTTGCCATGCTTATGGCCGACAGTGAAATCCTGCAGGAGCTGGGTATCGTTGCCGGCACCGGAATAATCGCCGAGCTGACATCCATGATGATTCTCATCCCCGCACTACTGGGCCTCCGGCAGAAGCGCCTGGAAAAACGCGGTAAAGACGACCCCATGCTCTCTCGTAAAAACCCCATCCGTTCTGACTTCGCCTCGGCCATCGGGCGGTGGGTTTCCGGAAAACCTGTTACTTTCACAGTGGTATTCCTGATTATCGGAATTGCCCTGGCCACCCAGGCCCCGAAAGTTCAGATTGAAGATAATCTGATGAACATGGAAGCCAAAGGCCTGGACTCTATCAAGTACCAGGACCTCATGGTGGATGAGTTCGGAACTGCCCCGGATATTCTCTACCTCATCAAAGACAACGAGTCCCTGGAGAGCATGCCCCCGGAAATCGATAAACTTAAAAAACTAGATTCGGTAAAAAGTGTGGATGCCCTCACCAACTGGCAGCCCACCGAAACCCAGCGGGCCCGGCGTCTGCCCTATCTCCGGGAAATCCGCGAAAATCTGATGTCATCCGGCGAGGATTCCACCGCAGCCGGCAGTTCCCCGCCCCCGAATCCGGATCTTCTTATTGAAGAACTCTACCGCCTGGAAGCCAATCTGATAGAAATGGGCGATCTGGCCATTCTCGGAGGCACCGATAAGGCGGCATTCGCCCTGAATAAGGTAACCGGTCTGGACAACGACGGGAAAAAGGTGGCCGAAACCGCCTTCGACCGGCTCTTCAGAATACTGGAAGCTCCAACCGCCGGGAAATCTGCCGATGCCGAAACCACCGCACTTTCAGACTTCCAGGCCGCTTTTTCCCCGAGGCTCAAAAACCGCATCCTCAGCATGTCATCAAGCGAAAAAATCACCACTGAAGAACTCCCTGTTATGATTCGGGACAGCTTCATTTCCAGGGATGGGAAAAGCAATCTTGTTACCATATCTCCCAGAGAAAACCCCTGGGACGGCGGGTTCCGCAGAGTATTCAACGCTCAGGTGAACACCGTTACCAACCAGACCACCGGAATGATACTGGCCGCCGACCAGCTCATCAATATCGCCGAGCACGACAGTATCAGGGCCCTGATTGCCGCCCTGATTGCGGTCTTCATCATCCTGCTCGCCGACTTCCGAAATCTCCGTCTAACCCTTCTGACCTTCCTGCCTCTGCTGCTTTCTTTCACATCCCTCTATGGATTGATGGCCCTTCTCGGAATCAAGTTCGACTTCGTCAACATCATCGCTGTGCCCCTTCTGGTGGGAATCGGAATTGATGATTCGGTTCATATCAACCACCGTTATCTCATGGAAGGCCGGGGAAATATGCACATTGCCATCTCCAGAACCGGAACCGCAGTAGCCCTGACAACCATCACCACCATGATTGGATTTTCCTCATTTATCCCATCAATTATGCGGGCCATGCGAAGCACCGGCATCGTTCTCACCCTGGCCATGGCTCTGGCCTTCGTCTACTCGGTGTTCCTCCACCCTGCCGTTCTTATCCTGGTTTCAGAAAAACTGGGCTGGAACCTGAATCCAAGATTTTTCAAAAAGGAAGAATCCCATCATGAAGCTTAAGCTATTCTTATTGACCTCTACCGCCCTGATACTCTCAGTTCTCCCCCTTGCCGCCCAGGACGCTTCGGCCATTCTGGACAAGGCGGACCGCATCTTCGAGCTGAAGAATGTCTATTCGAAAAGCACTCTCACCATCACCCGCTCCAG
>Ga0164315_10003523_pt1 | contig 12146 bp, 7 predicted proteins | sample GuaBasSedimGuay6_FD_113737 | JGI IMG/M metagenome (GOLD analysis project Ga0164315, IMG submission 113737) | Subseafloor sediment microbial communities from Guaymas Basin, Gulf of California, Mexico - Guay6, Core 4569-2, 0-3 cm | ecosystem: Environmental > Aquatic > Marine > Hydrothermal vents >... | reverse complement strand
GGCTTTATCAATGTTGATAAACAACAACGCACTAACGTTAATCACATCTTTGCTATTGGTGATGTTGTCGGCCAACCCATGCTGGCACATAAAGCGACACACGAAGCGAAAACAGCAGCTGAAGTTACCGCCGGCATGAAATCATTCTTCGATGCGAAAACGATTCCATCCGTTGCCTACACCGACCCTGAAATTTCATGGATGGGCATAACCGAAGAACAAGCCAAAGCCGATGGTGTCGAATACACCAAAGGCGTTTTCCCCTGGGCGGCCAGTGGTCGCTCATTAAGTATTGGTCGCAATGAAGGCATAACAAAAATATTGTTTGATAAGAATACACACAAGATTATTGGTGCCGGCATGGTCGGCACTAATGCCGGTGAACTGATTGCAGAAGCAGTATTAGCACTTGAAATGGGCGCAGACATCGAAGATATTGCGTTGACAGTTCACCCACACCCAACCCTTTCTGAAACCTTCAACTTTGCAGCTGAAATGGCTGAAGGCACGATTACTGATTTATATATTCCCAGGAAATAAGCTCCATACAGATCAGGGGTCGCAATAAGAGTTCAGGTTTTCGTTGTGTACACAATGAAAGACCTGACCCCTTCGTCCTATAAGTGGTCAGGTCTTTTTGAACTTATGGTATGAGTTCTTCTTCAGGGAAACCATCACCGCCACCACCCGAACCTGTACCATCAGATGGTGGTGAAGGTTCGACTACTCGGAGCAAGGTACCGCTAATGCCCAAGGTTGACGAGTTAAAAATATTTGACAGGCCACTAACGCTAAAGTCCACACTATCTGAAAATACAGATATATTTACACCATCGTTGACTAGTGTTCCCCATGACTTTGTAACATCTATAACTATACCACCTCCACTAATCTTACCAATACTAAAGGTCACATCTGGATTACCTCTCGTTATTACACCAAGTAAATAAACAGTATCACCCTCGGTACGTTGCCACACCATAGTGGTTGATCCAAAACCTCTGTCTTCCACGTACTTGTCTGGAACAAACACAGAGAAAGGTAACTGGCTGACCCCACTGCCACTTAGAGTCACTTGACCCAGATCACCCGGCGCCAATGGAGAGCCATCAGGCGGTTCGTCCCGCTTGGCACTGACTGTCACCTGTGAGACGCTGATGGAGCCATAGGGTTTACTATCAGCCGGGAAATCGGTAAATAAATGCGCAACTATTTCGTAATCTCCGCTTGTGCCAACCGCCGGGGTCCACGTCGTTACAGCAATGCCACCAGTCATTGTTGCGCTGGCTAGTAATACAAGCTCAGCGCTTCCATTTTTACTACCCAGAAACTCCACACTACCGTTTTCATCACCATCGGTAACTGCTCGAAGGGAGACACTTTTCTCTTCTTCAACTTCGGCAGGGGTAGCTGTACTGGTAAGCAGCAATGACTTGGTAAGGTTTGTGTTTTCATCAAAAAGCTCTAATGGCACACCTAAACCTGTCGGAATACCCAATAGTGACAGCAGATCACTCAGCGCACCACCCTGAAGTTCTGCTTTTAGTGCTCCTGACGCTCCAAATGCCACATTCCAATTTGGCCCTGTATAACTAACGTTCCTGTCATCCAACGGGCCAGGCAAATCAAAATCCAGTAAGCCGTAACCTCTTAATTCAGCAAACCTGGCATCGACGAGATTAATGTCAAAAAAGATCAACCCTAGATCAACCAGCAAGCCGACATCAAGTTGTGCAAAAGGCGCTATCGTTGAACTAAATGATTGACCGGATAATAACGAACCGGAAAAAGGCTCAAACCCCCCATCTAATATAAAACTGGAAACGGGTGCCCAGCCAGCAACATGCGTATATTCGATACCAGCTTCTAACGATGCAGATACCGATCCCTGTGGGCCACTCAATGCAAATGAAGACTCAGCAGTGAGTGCTTCCACTTCGACACCGAGAACAGGGGTCAAGCTCGGTGAGAAAGTAAACATGATAGCGGGTAGAATGTCTGCGCGAATAGGTGGCAGTTCTACTGAACATTCCACTTTACCGGTCACGGGACTTATGTAGTCAATCTCTCCAGCATCAGCATACACCCCTGAATTAGCACCGGTTTTAAACGAAAATAGCTCGACTCCATTTCCAAAAGTGATCTCAATTTTAACACTGGCAAAAATATCACTATTTAGCAATACGCCAGACCCCTTAAGATCAAGCCCTACCAGCGCACCATTCTCTGCTTTACACGACACATTATCGAGCACTAGCTGTTTAATTAACACACTGGCCGAAGAGGTTTGAACAAGAGCTACATTAGGGGCAAGCATTTGTACAATAATATTTACCGGTGTACTAGTAGCACTTACAGAAAGAGCGTCGAAGGCATCCACCAATGAAGATAATTCAGTTGTTAAACGCACCTCATCATTCGTGAGCTCCACTGACAAAATGCTTACTAAAATTCCCGCACGGTTTCCACTCACCAGTCGTTGCCCCGGAACCAGGGTTTCCGTCAAACTGTTTCGCTCCAACGTAACGGTGTTTTCAGTTCTATTTTTTACCACCGCACTACTGATGATAACCGTGCCATCACTCGGCTTAGCGATTACGATTGTTGCCGAAGCTTCAGTCTCACCGATACGCGCTGTAATTATCGTGGAAGATGCGGATTGGGTTTGAACTGTAACCACAGCTGCACGACTTCCGTCCTGAACAACAGTCGCCACGTTCGTGTCAGCAGATTCCCAATTGACTTCACCTTCATCGACCACCGTGTCATCACTTCGGATCAATTGAACTTCATAACGCACCTGCTCACCAAGCGATGACGCAATGGCCGATTGATCCGTTATAAAAACCAGATGCGGTTTTGGCAGAGGAACCTCGACATTCACGATTGCTGCTGCCGATAATAGACTGTTCGCTACGCTAGTAGCAGTAATTTCATAATTTCCACTTTCAACTGGCGCGACAAAGACTGCCGTATTTCCTTTAGGCAGGAATATACCGCCACTCGAAGTCCAGGTCACATCTGTATCAGTGGCTCCGGTAACTGTTGCGGTTAATGTAACGGTTTCCCCAGAAAGCAGAAAGGAAGCCTCAGGCGTTATTGATATATTCTCCGCTTGTTGTGCTGGGTCACCGTCAGCGCTACCACCACCGCCACCGCCACAACCAGTAAGAAACACTCCGAGAATGAGTAAGAAAAGAAAAGCCGTCTGTCGAATAAAGTAGATCATTACCAGCCTCCCATTTGCTGAATATATCTATATTCACTTGAGTAGCAGTGGTCTGTCCCGAACACGTTTTAACTGTCACAATAAATGCACGGTTAAAAAAAGAATACCGCCGCTTTTTCTAAAAGTCCACATAAACATTGCCACCACCCCTATTTTGGATACCTGCAATGGAGATGTTTTAATCGTAAGAACAGGCAGCAGCTAACCGATAAACAAAGACTTACACTGGATTTTATTCAGTCTTATGTCGCCACCCACACGATATCACCCAAATTGTAGGAAATTGCCGAAAGCATAGGCATTAACTCCCGCGGCGTGGCACACCGTTATGGGAATTCCGGGGCAGTATATCTAATTGCAAATTAGGCTTTATCCCCTATCAAAAGTACATTCACCATAGTTTTCAAAAGCAGCGCTGAACTCCGCATCTAACGACTTTCACCATATCGGGTTAAATCGGATATTAGCAACCGTTTTACTGCAAATGACTACATAACTCAGACTGAGTCATATATTTTCAAAAAGACTCATTGACTTTCCGCGCACTTTATTGAGAATGGGTATGATTGCGATTCTCAAATTGGCACAAATAAGGGAGGTGCGAAGCAATGATAGTCACCAGAGCACGTTTGTGGATACTCATTTCAACAGCTTTATTACTGTCTTCATGCAGCGGTGGTGGTGGTGGCAGTGGCAGCAGCCCCAACAACTTTACCGCCGAAGCCGTCGATGTGATCACATCCGACCCTCGCATTGGCCACCCGTTGAAGGTCTCGGTACAAGTCAAGGCCGATAAGCCAGCTAATAACGTCAGCATATCACTGCTTGCAATCGACGATACCGACGACCCCAATGCCGAAGCCAGGCAGATTCCGCTGGGAACCGAATCCATCGAAAACCTGCCAGCGGGTAGCAGCAACCACGAGTTGAATTTGACCATCCCTTCCAGCGTCGAATTTGCCGGTCCTTATCACATTGCCATCGTAGTTGACCCGGTAGACGAAATTGTCGAATCCGATGAAGATGACAACACCAGCACCACTAAGGTTAACTTAGGTGCAACCAATACACCGAACATCCTGTTAGCTGATGTTGCGCTGGACCGTGCCGCGCTGATTATTAATACCGATGAATATCTCGACCAGGTAGGCGTTGATAATGTATACAACGCCGACGCCGGTGGTACCATCACCATAGGCGCCGACGGCCTAGAGGTGGATGAGACAGTTGATATTGAGGCCTTTGCCAGCCTGCGCATCATACGTACCGATAACGGCACATCGCACGATGTGCCATTGTATCTATGGAACACTGCAGAACAGCGTTACATAAAGGCCTATGGCATCGATCCCGACACCAGCGTACAAGGTGTCGTGGAGTGGTTGCCGATGGGTACATTCACGCCGCAACTGTCCAAAATCATTGGTGATGAAGCAGAGCTGGATGACGTTACCCGTAATTCCGAGCATATGGATTTCTATTTCCCCGGTAAGTTGGGCTTTGAGCTGGAACAAGCGTTGCGATACCCGCCAAAGCCATGCACTGGCACCTGCACCCTCAATGATCCTTTACCAACAGTACCGCCGCCTGATCTCACAGCAGCAGCAATCGACGACCTGAAATCCTTCCTTTCCGGCTTGCCGTTCAGCGGGGTACGCGGTGACGAAAGCCTCAGCCTGGCAGCACTGGATTTCACAGTGTGCGTAAAGATTCGTCCGGCAGACCCGATGGTCAGCGACAGCATTGCAGAAGATAACGAAATCTGCCCAGCGATCGATATCTTCCTACCGCCGCTACCTCCCGGCACTCCTACATACAATGTCGGCAGCTATGTACCGCAATTCAATACCCCGTCTGACCCGCTATCTTCAGGTGACGGCTTTGCCACTAAAAACAACAACAAACACTTTGCGTTCAATATCGACTTTAGTGCCGGATCCTCTGCCGATAACAGGGGTTATATAGAAGAAGTCACCGCTGGTTTACCCGTCAGGTTATTCGGTTTTGGATTTGACTTTCTTCGCATCACGGGACGTGCGCAACTGGTGCCCGATTACTTAGGTAAGCCAGCTGCAGAGCAATCGGGGTTCTCCTATGAAATACGCTTCCTGAACCAGGTAATCGAAAACTTACCTCCTACCACCGGCTCTGTATCGATAAGCCTGGTAGAATATTCAAAAGAAGTGGGTAAGGAACAGCAGTTCTTCGTTGGCCCAGTACCGATGGTTGCTGGTGGATCCATCGGCGGCAGTTTCGGTATTGATTATTCTTTCGGCTACGGTGGTGATGACCCGTCGTTATTTGGCAGTGGTGCTTCAGCTAACCCTGTTATCTCAGTGGGCACTTCCATCGGTCCGTTCGCCAAACTCGAAGCGCTCATATTTGCCGGTGTCGGCATCAAGGGCTTCAGTGCCGGCGTGGAAGGTGTGCTGACGCTGCTCGAAGAAAAAATCGTGTATTTCATCGGCACCGAGATCGAGGTGTTCGATGATGGTTTCGAAAGTGGTGATGTAGAATTCATAACCACCCAGTTACAAAAACTGAGCAACATATTCACCGGACCGATTGGCAAACTGAACCTGTTCGCCAAGTACACTGTGCCCAAGGTCGCGACCTGTAAATGGAAGTTCATTAAGGTTAAGTGCATCAAACTGGGAACGATCAAGGCAACCAAGAACATCTATACGACCCCGGCATTATTCCGCCGTGAAGACATCTTGTTCGAAGACCCGTTTGTCGAGCTTGACGTGGTGATCCTCAGCGGTCAGTCGCCGGCTTACTTCATTCCATAAACTGAATGAACAAACAGTGGTTATTGCTAGCAGCGCTGGCACTGGGTGCAGTCATACTGCTGACAGAATGGAATTTAGATTCCACGGATAAAAATCCACAGCTTACAACCCAACCTGCCACCCCGACGGACAGTACACCACTTGCCATGCAATGGCGTTACGGTGTTTCGCAGCGATACCAGATACTGTCCGAGTCTTCCATGCAAATGCAGGCAACGGTGCAAGGCGCCTCGTCCATTCATGTGCACATGCAGGGCCAGCACGATACCCTGACGCTGAAGGCAAACAGCGACGAAGCTGTCGTTGGTATGCAGCTTTCCTCGGTCGAGCTGAAGATCAACGACACAGTAGATGCCGGTACCAACCGTGCACTCAGTGTGCCGTTCAGGGTTCGTTTCGCGACTAACGGCATGCCACTGGCGTTTGAGTTTCCTGCCGAAGTAAACCAATACAACCGTAGCATTCTGGAAAACCTGGTGCGCACGTTTCAGGTCAGCCTGGAGAGTGCCGATAATTGGGTGGTTAATGAAAGCAACAGCTCTGGAACATACGAGGTGACCTATAAACGCACCGGCCCGGCGCAAATCAAAAAATCAAAACGTAAATTCGACACCACGGCTGCAGGCATAGTCAGCTGGTCAGAAATCAGCTCCACCGAAAGCTTCAGTATTGAAGTCGGTCGCAACTGGATCGCTGAGATGGACGTGCAAGAAACCATGAGCACCGACGGCCAAGGTAGTCCAGCGATGACAGTCAACAATCACGCGACGCTGAAACTGCAACTGGGAACACAGCTTGCACTCTCACCAGACCTGTGGCGCTTTGATGCAACCGCCGCTGTGGGATCAGCATCGGCAGCCAAGCGGCCGGTGCCAAACATCACGCCAGAGGAAGCTCGAAAACAGATTCTGGCGACCGTTCCCGAGCTGGACACAACCAAGCAGGGAAGGCTGAGACTGATACACAGGCTGCGTGATCTGTTGCGCGTCGATGCTTCTTTACCTGCGATCATATTAGACGTATTGAAAACGCAGGAACTTAGCGACCGCACTCGCGCTGATCTGTACCTGGCACTGGAACAGGCCGGTACCGATAGCGCACAGGCAGCACTGGTCGAGGTAATTACCGACAACAATTGGTCGCTGAAGGACGGCATGCGCGCCATTGTTGCGATGGGCGGAATCAAGCAGGCAACCACCGAAAGCATCACGGCTCTGTGGGACATGGCGCAATACGGTTCCGGTGGCGAACGTCAGCGTATGGCAGATTCTGCGACCTTTGCACTGGGTAGTATCGGCAATACCATGAACCAGACAGACGACCCCGAATATGCGACTTTACGTTCAAGCTTGTTGAGTAATGCACTGGGCGCTGGTTCTATTACCCAGCGCAGCAATTATATTACTGCACTGGGTAATACACATGACACGACACTAGCCAACGAGGTGGTGATATTGCTAGACGATACTGAACCGGCAATACGTCGCGCAGCAGCCCTGTCACTAGGTTCGCTAGGCACCGATCAGGTTGCTGACAGACTAGTTTCGCACTACAGCACAGAAGACAATGGCTATGTGCGCGGCGCGATTGCCGAGTCACTGCAGTCATGGACCAAGCCCTCTGATTCTGCAATGGCAATGTTCAGGCAGACAGTGCGCACCGAGAAAGACGAAAGCTCGCGATACAACATCGCCGTACTGCTCAGCAATAACCTCGATAAATTCCCTGAAAATGAGTCAGTGCTCAGGGAAATCATGCGCAACGAGCCATCAAAACGTATTCGCCAGAAAGCCGCTGAAGCACTCAGTGCACACCAGTCTCAACCCTGAGGCACCTCATCCATTACCACCGATCCCTTTTTCCCGGGAACCATGCTGATAACGTCGCTTCCGTTCCGAAACCCTCTCAAAATAAACAATAAATAACTTGCTTACTACATCCTCACTCCATTACAATATTCTCATAATGAGAACGTTTTGAGAACAATGAAAGACGACACGAAACAGCTAACCGATAAACAACAACTTACTCTGGATTTTATTCAACAGTACCTTGCAACACATTCGATAGCACCCAAACTACAGGAGATAGCCGATGGCATCGGCATTAGTTCACGTGGTGTCGCTCACCGTTATGCACAAGCATTAACAGATGCAGGATTTATCAGCATAGACAACAACAAACATCGCGGCATCCATTTACTCAAGCCCAATCCGCATCGTCCCGAATCCATCCTGCCATTGCTTGGGAAAATTGCCGCCGGCAAACCTATCGAAGCCATACCCGGTGAAGACCAACTCGACCTGCGTGATTTTTTTGGCCACAACAACTTTGCCGTGCGCGTTCAAGGTGACTCCATGATCGAAGCAGGCATCATGGATGGCGATACCGTCATTATCGAGTTTCGTGAAACCGCCAGTGATGGTGACATCGTCGTCGCGCTAATCGACGAAACAGAAACCACGCTGAAACAATTCAAGCGCAGCCATAAAGGACGTTACATCAAACTCATTCCTGCCAATAAAGAAATGGAGCCAATGGTGTACGAAGCAAGTCGCATTCGTATTCAAGGTGTACTGATTGGACAATTGCGAAAGTATTAACCTCCCTGTAGGTGCGAATTCATTCGCACGATACCCTCTTACAATAACTCCGCTGTGCGAATAAATTCGCACCTACATAAAACATATGAACAATCACTGGCAACGCGCTATCGCTCTGCTCGACATGAATGCATTCTTTGCTTCCGTCGAACAACGTGATTTTCCCTACTTACTCGGTCAACCTGTTGCCATCACTAACGGCATGCGTGGCAGCTGTATCATCACTTCATCTTACGAAGCACGTGCTTTTGGTATTCGCACGGGGATGCGTGTACGCGAAGCACTTCAACTCTGCCCGCATCTAATCCAACGACCAACACGACCTAAAGTGTATGCGAAAGTCTCACGCAACATCATGCATTCATTAATTAGCGTATGCCCAGACATCGAAGTATTTTCTGTCGATGAAGCCTTTGTTGATATCACGTCCTGTCAAAAATACTATGGCACAGCCGAAGAGGCTGCACGACAACTCAAAACAGCCGTTTATCAGGCATCTGGATTATTGTGCTCACTTGGTTTAAGCGGTGATAAAACCACCGCGAAATACGCAGCCAAACTCAATAAACCCGATGGCTTCACTGTCATTCCACCCTGGCAGTCAAAGTCCACACTGCAACACGTACCCGTCACAGAACTATGTGGCATTGCCAAAGGTATCGGCGGCTTTCTTGCGCAACATGGCGTCACTTATTGTGGCGACATGGAAAAGTTGCCCATCAGCGTATTATCTCGACGTTTTGGCAATCTCGGCCGGCGCATCTGGTTTATGTGCCAGGGCGCTGACCCCGACCCGTTACACCCCGACGTCGCCGCACCGAAATCCATTGGTCACGGTAAAATTATGCCGCCCAATACTCGTGACCGCAGCGTAATACTCACCTACCTACAGCACATGTGCAGCAAAGTTGGTACCCGCATGCGCCGGCACGACATGGAGGCAAAAACATTCTGGATTGGTTTTCGTAGCGATCAAGGCTGGCTAGGTTGCAAAAGTCGCCTCAGTGAATTCAGCAATGACCAGCAACAGATCTACCAGCTAGGGTGCATTATTCTTGATTTAAACTGGAAAAATGAAGGTATTCACCAAATACAGGTCACTGCTCTCGATCCTCGACCCACCGCCATGCAAATGGACTTGTTTGGCAGCAAAGCAGATAACACGACCCGCAAACAGCTCAATGACACCATGGACCGCATTAATGCACGTTACGGTGAATTATCGCTCTCACCCGCTCGCTTACTTAATCGCTCAGATATGCCCAATGTGATAGCGCCCGCCTGGAAACCTGATGGTTTACGGCAGACAATCGAATAATTAAATACATTCTATAACGTGTTGCGTTATATAACGTTAAACGTTATATTTTAGCTATGCCATGCCAACACCCCGGAAAAGTCCTGCTACAGCAATATCTGGAGCCACAGAAAATAAGCCAGAACCGCCTGGCGCGCGCCATAAAAGTCCCACCCAGGCGTATCAATGAAATTATCCATGAAAAGCGCTCAATCACCGCTGACACCGCAGTACGACTGGCAATATACTTTGGCGGCAGCGCTACTTACTGGCTACACCTGCAGTCTGAATTTGAAATAGAGAAAGTAAAACAGAATATCATCATCCAGTTGAGCACCATTCAAACACCACTCATCCCCGAGCCTAAAAGCTCACACAAAGCCACTTCCAGTAATAAAAACAGCATCAAGAGAAGAATAATGCGCTAACAGACACACCCGTAATAACAGATAGATATCACGACACTCGAGCACAGCAAAAATTACAAAAGCATTGATAAAACGCTTTTCTGAAACTATACCTTTATATAACGACATTTTTAAAATGAAACTAAATAAAAAATCCATTTAATTTAAAACACGAGGATGCCTTCAGGGTGCCGTGATGAAAAATAAAATTCGGGTATTTTTTACTTTAATATCGTTAACAATAACAACTCAGGCTACAGCTTTTAGCAATCTTCCAGACGATGAAATTCATCAGTCTGGACAAGATATAATAAAAACACACAACACGATCAAATCCGTATCATTACGGTTAAGTCTGAATGAAAATCTATATGGTTTTGTCGACAGCAAAGTCTGCAGTTTCTGCAAACCCATAAGAATCAATATTACGCCAGAGACCACCGCGTATGACAATAACGTTCAAGTCCCTCTACAACAGGCAAAAAAACGTATTGGACGATTCGCGACTGTCATCTATGACTTGAAAACAAAAAATATTAGTGCGATACGCTGGTAAAGCAATACAATAAAGTCTGACCATCTATAGTCTTAACGCGTAACATAAAGCAGCTTACTGTTGCTTTATGTTACTGCGGACAACACCTTATAGTATTAAAAATGACATCAAAAAAATTACCAACAACGAACAACCCCTGGAAACCTCAAACCAGTAAAGAGATATATGATAACCCCTGGTTAACGCTACACGAAGACAAGGTAATCAATCCAGGCGGCGGCATTTCCCTCTACGGAAAAGTAAGTTTTAAAAACCTGGCCATCGGCATCATCCCTTTAGATCGAGATAATAACACCTGGCTAGTTGGCCAATATCGCTATGTACCCGATTGTTACTCATGGGAAATACCCATGGGTGGTGGCGATTTAAACACACAGCCACTCGAGTCAGCCAAACGGGAACTCAAAGAAGAAACGGGGTTAATTGCCAATGACTGGCAAGAACTGATGAAACTACACACGTCCAATTCGGTTAGTGACGAACGCGGTTTAGTTTATGTCGCACGCGACCTGACTCAGGGCGAAACAGAGTTTGAAGAGACTGAAGATTTGTTGATTCAAAAATTACCGTTCGATGAAGCTATCGAACGCGTATTGGAAGGGGAAATAACTGACGCCATAAGTGTGGCGGGGCTATTGAAACTAAAGTGTGTTTTATAAACTACCAATAATAAAAAATGGTTCTCGCAAAGACGCGGAGAGCGCAAAGAAAAATAACAACCTCTTCTATGTTCTCCTGAAAGGAGCCGAAAGATTTTGAACGCTAAATACTATACAGGCTTAAGACCCCTCGCCTCCGCCCAGAAAGACAGCAACTAAAAATGTTTTTCTCTGCGTACTTTGCGCCTTTGCGAGAACCATTTCTTTTCCTGTACGGGCTATTGCACCATACTAAAATATCAACCTAATAAATTTCTGGCGCACCTAAACGGCAACAGAAAACCTTTCATTCAGATATTCATTAATATGTGATGATTCATACATCCATTCAACCGCACCATCATCAGTAGTAATTTTTAAACAAGGCACTTGATACTTGCCGCCATCATTGATTAGCTCCTGATTCCACTTTGGGTCATTACGCGCATCCCGTTTTTCTATCTGCAAAGCCAGTCGCCGCACGGTACGCCGCGTTTTAACGCAGAAAGGACATTGTTTAAACTGATACAACACGATGCTTTTTGTCTGCCGATCAATTTTATTTTGCTCGTCAGCAGACCGCTCTACTGGTTTTGGTCGCGTCACCCAGTCTAGCAATATAAT
>Ga0164315_10003522_pt1 | contig 12153 bp, 12 predicted proteins | sample GuaBasSedimGuay6_FD_113737 | JGI IMG/M metagenome (GOLD analysis project Ga0164315, IMG submission 113737) | Subseafloor sediment microbial communities from Guaymas Basin, Gulf of California, Mexico - Guay6, Core 4569-2, 0-3 cm | ecosystem: Environmental > Aquatic > Marine > Hydrothermal vents... | reverse complement strand
TGAATAGCCCCAGGTGGAACCTCAATGCCATTAAGGTAGGGGCAGACCTGCGTGTCTGCCCTGGGCGAACACGCAGGTTCGCCCCTACAACCCCTGAATACGTGGGGTTTGGTAGGGGCAGACCTGCGTGTATGCCCTTAACGAAGGTGGCATTGAGGTGGAACCTGGGGTTCCTGGCCATGCCGTTTTAATCACACCCACTGTGACACGACAGCATTGCGTAAATATTTCTAATTTATTATAATTCCGAAGTTTTGCACAATCTTGTGCTTTGATTTTTTAGAACACTTTTAATAATGACAAAAACAGGGAAATTCATTGTGACAACCAATGCATCTGACGTCTTCCGACAGAGTGTGGCAGTCTTTTCAAAAAATTATCTGCCCATCAATCAAGTCAACCTCAAGCGAGCGCTTGTTCTCCTCGTCAGTGGAAAAGCAGAACCGCTTGATTTAGGCAACAACACCACAAGTATACCCGTGCATTCACCCACTATGGTATTTTTAGTACCCCAACAGATTCGCTTAACGGTTAATCATAAAAACCGAGTCTGGCGAGTGCCTACGGTGAATCGGCGCGAAGTTTTGCGACGTGATAAGCACACCTGTCAATATTGTGGCAACACTAAACACTTAACCCTCGATCATGTCATGCCCACTTCAAAAGGCGGCACATATACTTGGGATAACATCGTCACAGCTTGTGAAAAATGTAATAATTCTAAAGGGGATAGCACCCTCCAAGAGGCAGGCATGACATTACAGAAGCCACCTAAAGCACCCGTACATCCCATTGTCGCTTTTGCTGAACAGTTTTGGCGTGAACATAAGATACAACTTGAGGGCTTGGAAAATTGATAAAACTATCTTGTGGTTTATCAGCGCAGAAAATCTGGCATATTAAAAATGTCAATCGAAACCCCGTTTGTTTTCAAACGGGGTTTTTTTATGGCCTGAGAATCTCGCCTTTATTAGAAAATAGACATTATACCCATTTCATTTAATGGTTTGATTTTATGAGTTTTCTCAAAATGAGAATTGAAATAAATCAATGACGTTAAATCGGTATAAACTCTAATGATTTGATTATTTAATTTTTTAATTTTTTAATTTTTTTATTTATGATGTTCATTTTTCATTATGAATAGCTTTAGCCTTATTAGATAATTCAACAATTCTATTATATTTTTTATCACCTGGGCGATAAAGTTGTGACTCATGTCTTTCGCTATAAGCTTCTTCATCAATACAGGGCGTAATCTTTCCTTGCAATCTTTCCCAAATTGCTCTAAATAAAGGTTTAATCGGTAAAATGGCAAAAGCTAACATAAACAGCAGCCAGATCAAAAATTCTGCCTCATTCATTTCAAATTTTCCTATTTTCAATGCTTGCCCATTTTCAAGTTGGTACAAGTATTGCTTAATAATAAGGCGACATCTCCTTATGTGTGGTTGGGCCTCTCGCCATTAATTCGTTTAGGCGGGAGGCTTTTTTTTTGAACTCACAACATTAATCAGTGAACTCACCAACGACAACGTGGATTTTTACCACTCGCCTTCGCCTTCTGATAAAACTGCATCGCGCGATTCATGTTTTGATTCAAACGCTTAATGCGTGTCTCATGTGCAGGATGCGTCGAAAAAAATTCAGATGGCTGTTTACCACTGCCCTGCCCCATGTTTTCCCATAAACGAATACTCTCTCTCGGATCAAAGCCCGCCTTAGCCATTAAATACAACCCCATCTCATCAGCTTCATTTTCATGGAAGCGATTATAAGGTAATATCAACCCCACTTCTGCCCCCAAGCCTAACAACCTCATCAATTGTTTACCCTCTGGCGATTGTACATTGCCGAGTACTTGAACCACATTCATGCTTTGTTGCAAGGCCAACTCTTGAGAAACGCGCTCATTACTATGATCTGCCAACACATGAGCGACTTCATGTCCAAGCACAGCAGCTAACTGATCTTGCTTCTTAGTGATTTTCAACAAACCCGTATGCACCCCAATCTTGCCACCGGGCACGGCAAAGGCATTAACCGACTTATCACGAAAAACCACCACTTCCCAGTTTTTGATCGGACTATTGCTGACTAGCAACACCGCATCGGCCACACAATTCACATAGCGATTAATACGCTTACTTTTCTCCACGCGCGTTTTCTGTTTAATCTGAGAAAACGCCTCACTTCCCATACCGTTCAGTTCGTCATCAGACATCAACTTAAATTGTGATCGACCCAACGGCGAAGTAGCACAACTGATCAAAATAAAAAGCGTTGTCAATATAACAACAAGTATTTTTGACATCATTACCTCTCTTATTACAATAAACAATTATCAATGAACAATTATCAATTATCAAATTCCTTCAGATTAAAAACCGGCATAACGACAAGCTACCAAATTTGCCCACCATGCCGATACCCAATCTAAATGATAACACCCTTTAATGCCGGATGGGCAACCTGTTTTTGTTTTTCACGGCTAAAATAAAAATTAATGGAAACCCATTGTCACCAAATATCGTGTAATTTATGCTAAAATTTTAAACTTTAGGAATAACGCAAGAGACGCAAGAGACGCAAGAGACGCAAGAGATGCTTCTCTTTCTCTTGAACAGAGCATCTTTAGCGTCTTTAGCGTCTTTAGCGTCTTTAGCGTTTAGAACGATTTCAATTGGTACAATGAAAAAATTAAATCCTGGGGATAAATCCCCAGGCTAAAATTATCACGATTCACTATTCTCTAAATCTTTCCGCAATATAACCAATCCTATCAATAATAGCTCGGACACTGCTAATATAGTAACTTTTTTTATCGACAGTGAGTACCGCATTTTATAATAACAGGAATTTCCACACTTCACCATCTGTGATGACTCCGTACACTTGATTCTGCTTAAATTTTTTTAATGTCGCGTACATTTCAGCTAAACACTGGCCCAAACCATAAGCAATTTGTGTTGGCTTGACTTCAACAACTGAAAGAATAGGTGAGACAAAATCAATCTTATTCAAATTCAAACCGCAGTCGTACTTGCCATTTAACTGGTGCGGTAAATCAGGCGTTTCTTCTCGGCTAATCTCTACCGCAGGTTCAAAGAAGATACCTAAGTTATAATCCGCAACAGCCTCCCACAAGGTATGCGATACTAAAAGGTTGCTTATTGTTGCTTCATTGCCAGCATCAGCGGATATACTGATGCGTGACTCCATCAAATCCACTCTGTGCTGTAACTCTGGGTAATCCTTGCCGCTTGATTTTTAATCAGCAAACAATTCTCCGTCCGCTATGATTTTGACTTTAAAAAGGGTTTCTAATTGAGTCGATGAGTAATTTCTATATTCATCAAATGACATTGTATTTCTCGAAGTCTTTGGAAAAAACCGTTAATTCATTGTTTATAATTATAATTCAAAATCAAGGTCGTTTTTTGAAGAGTGCTTTATTTATTTTGTTAGGGCACAACGGCACGACGGCAACTTAAATTGCTCATGGCATGGCACGATTTTCAAAGCCCCCTTCAATACTAAAAAAAAGGTGAGGAAAATTAACGAATGTGGTGGGAAAAAGTGGGTTTCGTTCTACCCCCATTTCACACAAAAACTTTTGCGTTGTTATACATAAGTTAAAATGTAGGGTGGGTAACGTGGTTGCCCACCATCTATACTTAGCATCGTCATAAGGTCGCTATTACTTTTGATTTTTAAGCCAACAGCTAAAGCAGTTGTCTAAAAGCTCAAGTCACCTAAAGGTGACTAACCCAATATATCCATTTCACGCAAAAGTTGCGCGCAACTTTTCACGCTAAAGTTTCGCGGAGCGAAACTTTAGCGTGAAAGCGTGAAATAGCATTTTCGATGTTTTTACAAAAAGCAAAAGGAGCTTGTGTGGCGGTTGGCAGTATAAACGGTTAAGTTGATTCATTTTACAAAAGGAGGAAACGATGAAAAAATTACCGCTTGGTATTCAAACCTTTACCAAATTGATCAAAGATAATTGTTTGTATGTTGATAAAACACGGCATATTGCCGAATTAATTCAAGCCGGCGACTACTTGTTTCTTTCCCGCCCTCGCCGTTTTGGAAAATCCTTACTGGTTTCAACACTGTTTGAAATCTTTTCCGGCAATAAAGCCCTTTTTCAGGGATTATCGATCTATGATCAGATTGAATGGCAATCCTATCCCGTGATTGTGATTGATTTTAATGCGATTTCTTCTGGTGATGAGGAGATATTCAAAACCTCATTATTATCCTTTTTAGATGATATTGCCGCTGAATATGATCTGAAATTGTCAAAACTCTTCGTTAAAGACAAATTCGCTGAATTAATTAAAAAGATACATGACAAAACCGGCCAAAAAGTGGTCATTTTGGTTGATGAATACGATAAACCGATTGTTAATTCTATTGAAGATATTGATCGGGCTACCAAAAACCGTGAAATTCTTCGAGATTTTTTCGTCGTTTTAAAATCTTCAGACGCTTTTTTACGTTTCGTTTTCTTAACCGGGGTATCCAAATTTGCGCGGGTTTCGATTTTTTCCGACTTAAATAATCTGAGGGATATCACCCTCTCACCTCAATTTGCCACCCTGCTTGGATACACTCAAAACGAATTAGAAAGTGATTTTGCACAACATATCCAAAGTCTTTGTTTTAAGTTAGGGATAAAAAAAGCCCCGTTATTGGCTCAAATCAAAACGTGGTATGATGGTTATTCATGGGATGCGAAAAACCAAGTGTACAATCCCTTTTCAATTCTCAACTTGTTTACTGAACAGCAATTTGATAATTATTGGTTTGTCAGTGGCACCCCAACCTTTTTGATGCAGTTAATCAAAAAGACAACTTATGATGCCACGGTGCTTGAAAATAAAAAAGTGTCCAAGATTGTCTTTGACAGTTACAATCTTGAAAACTTGAATATTTTCGCACTGTTATTTCAAACCGGCTATCTCACTCTCACACACATTGATAAAACAGGGCGAACCCCTCAATATATCTTGAACTACCCGAATTTGGAAGTGAAAGAAGCGTTTATTACTTATCTGTTTGCCAGTTTTACCCAAAACGGTTTAGAAGCCATCCAACCTGCCGCCGAAGACTTACGTACCTATTTACAAACTGATAATCTTGAAGGTTTTATGAACCTCATCAGGGCCTTATTGGCCAAAATCCCATATCTACTCCACATAGAACAAGAAGCTTATTATCATTCGTTGTTTTATATGATTTCGGTACTGATGGGAGTTGAGATAGATTTAGAAGTGCTAACCGACAAAGGACGAATTGATGGGGTATTGGCGTTAGAAGATAAGATTTATCTGATTGAATTTAAATATGGCAAAGCGGGCACTAAGATGGAAACCTTGACTAAGCAAGCCATTAAGCAAATCCAAGACAAAAACTATGGTGAACGCTTTTTAAATGAATCGCGCCCGCGTCTGTTATTAGGGATTGGGTTTGTCAATAAAAAAATAGGCTATAAACTGATAACGGCTCAGTGAACACTGAATCTCAACTCTTGAGCCAATGACGTTGGAATGTTTAAAATAAGGGTTTCTGTTGACCTTATTAACCTCCTTTTTAGTGTGTAATTTAAATCTTTGTCCACCCGATAATTCTACAATTCGAGATTTAACCTTGAACGAACAATACTTTTTTTATTATAACTGAAAATCATTTATATCGTTCCAATAGGGCATTAAAAAAGAGGTGAGGAAAACTGACGAATGTGGCGGACAAAAAAAAGGTGGGTTGAGCTATTGCTCACCCACCCTACCATTACTTAAAACGGTTAGCATGACATATCGCCTAATTCTTCCGCTACCGTTTTGGGGCTAAACGGCGGTTCCAATCCTCTCGCGTAAGCTTGTTGAGCTAACACAGACTGAGGTAAATTGGCTTGCCTTGCAGCACCACCGAATGAAATCCCACCACGATTATATTGCTCCAAAGCCCGCTCAATTTTGAAATCATGCAAGCCACGTTCTAAAATATTAATCAAAAAAGCTTGACTTGCCATACTCAACTCTTGAGCCAATGACGTTGGAATGTTTAAAGTAAGGGTTTCTGTTGACATCATTAACCTCTTTTTTAGTATACGATTTAAATCTTTGTCCACCCGATAATTCTACAATTCGATATTTAACCTTGGCTTAGCGAACAATACTTTTTTTATTATAATCGAAAATCATTTATATCGTTCCAATAGGGCATTAAAAAAGAGGTGAGGAAAATTAACGAATGTGGCGGACAAAAAAAAGGTGGGTTGAGCTATTGCTCAACCCACCTTACAATTCTACATTTAAGCCATACTACGCTGGCTTTTATTAATAAGAATTAACGAGGTTTGACGCTATTCATATCTAAATCAAAGGTAAAACCACTAGATTGTTGTTGCAGTTTTATATCGTAAACAGTTGTAGTACCAAATGGGTCAGAAACAGCAACACATGGTACATGCAATTGACCGTTCAAATAGTTTGCCATGCAGTCTCCAGAAGATGTTGGAGTCGTTGGTGTACTTGGTGTTGGAGCAGGTGTAGCCGAACAACTTCCAGCACCTTGAATGCCACGTACTTTTACATCAATTAAACGGTCTTTGCTGATAATGCCTTCGATAGCAACACGTTCAAAAATCACTCCTGAGTCAAAATTGATAGGTTCGCCCGCAACTTGACCATTAGTATAGACATTAGCTACACCATTTTGAGCAGAAATCTTGATCTCATTGAAATTATTTCCTCCGTTCCATCCTGATATGTTATTATAATGCCAATCTCCACCTTTACCTATACCGTTAGGTTGAAACTCCCACTTTTTCACCCCAAAAAGTTTTAAAGAAATACCTTTATTATCAGTATTCAATAAGTAGATGCTCTTAGGACCATCAGCAAAATCTGCAGTCAAAACAATCTCAAAATCCCCACTAACTTGACCAATAATTTGTAAATTACCAATTTTGACTGGCGATACAGAACTTAGCCATTTAAATTTGTCACTACAACTACTCTCATTTGGGTCAAGACAGCCTTCTTTAACAACCAAATTTTCTCCAGCAGTTGCACCAACTCCCATTGTCGTCGCATCCAAATAATAATCTTCGGCAAGACAAACAGAAGATAGTGCTATCAAACAAGAAGGAAATATTGCTTTTTTAAGCATAATTACCTATCCTTTATCGGTATTAGAAATTAAGCCAAAAAGTTGTACCCGTTAAAAACACTAAAAATAGTAGGCATTATCATGTAACCCACTTTTTAGAAGGTGTCGCATTATACAAAATAATCTTAAATTGATAAAGTAACTCAGAGTTATTATTTGCCTAACCCAGAGTATCTATTCATGGCGTTACCTCAAAAACTGAAATTGATCCGCTCATTTAAAAATTGGACACAAGAAGATGTCGCCAATAAATTGGGCATATCCACCCATGCCTACGCGAAAATAGAACGGGGTGAGACGGATGTCAATTTTTCTAGGCTTCAACAAATTGCTGAGGTGATGGATATAGGATTGTCGCAGTTATTTGGTTTGGATGAAAAGAATGTCTTTAATTTAAGTTGCGATCACAACAATAGCCAATGTATTGATAATAATTGGAATGTTAATTCCCCTTCAAATGATCAAATCGAATATAAACATCAATTAGAAAAAGCTAATTTAATGATTGAACAGCAACAAAAAGAAATGGATTATTTAAAACAACAGGTGAATGATTTGAGAAATATAATTAATCTATTGAAACAAAAGGAAAATACGCAGTAATTCGCTGTGATCAAATTACAGAATTAGGACAAAAAGATAACGCACAAAGACGCAAAAGGCGCTAAAGAACGCAAAAGATATTTTTAAGGCCCCTTTAGCGTCTTTAGCGTCTTTAGCGTCTTTAGCGTTTATATTTTAAGCCGGACTTGATTAATCCTATAGGCAAAGTGGATTTATAAAACAATATTTAGTTATTATTGCGCGTGAAAAATAACGCAAAAGATGCGTGCAGAAATAGATGGGAATGGGGGGCAAGCGTTTGGATTGCTGGGAACTTAAAGTGAAGACAATAAACGCAAAAGACGCAAAAGACGCAATAAGACGCTATTTAGATAAATCGAAGCATCTCTTGCGCCTCTTGCGTGCGTTATTTTTCAGTATATAAATAACATCGACATTTCTATTAGGGCAGCATTTCAAGGTTGATGGGATAGACATTCGCATCATTTCTATCTCGATCATCTAGGCTTACCCAAAGATCAGATTCGTTGATCTCGCGATAGTATTGCAGTTTGGCATCAATGTCGTCTTCCAATGTGCCGCGTTCATCGGGTGAGAGCGATTCAAACATTTCATCGTCCAGCTCCAAAATGGCGCTTTTGTAGGGTAAGCTTGAAATCCAGGCGGGTAAGAGGCCTGATTTTTTCAGGCTTTTTGCGCCTTCAAAGCTGATATCTTCACCTTTACCGGCGGCGGTGACGACACCTTGAAGTGCGTCGAAAAATTGCATACTGGTGAGTTCGGATCGTTTGATCGCCATTAAGACTTGTTCTAAGGCGGTTATCAGATCATTGAGTTCTGATTTCTTGATCAAGAGGCGCACATCTAGGGCGCGTTTATCGGGATCGGTGATATCGCGATCTAATACCCAGGCTGTGACATCTCTAGGCGGTTTGGCCGCACTGCCGAGATATTCAACTAGGGCGGTGGCGACTAAGCTTTTGGCAAAGGCGGCTGCGGCTTCTTCAGCTTCGGCTGAACTGTCAATGGTGTCTAAATCGGACACTTCTGCGGTGCTTTCAATCACGTCGATTTTATCACCACTTTTGGCACTTCTCACATCTGCGATGGTTTTCGAGAGGGTTTCTGACACTGTTTTGATGACTTGTCCGAATGCATTAACATTGTCAGCATCTATCGGGAAGTAGTAAGACTTTTCTGGAGAGTCTGAATTACGCGCCAGTGTGCTAAATTGTTCTTTAGCAATAGGATGATCTCTTCCTGCACGGCGATTCTTGATATGAACGGCCATGATGGCGATTTTGTGATTGCTTGCCAGTTCCTGCAGTTGAGCGGCATTCATGTTGGTCAGGTTTTTGGGATGGCCTTTTGGATGAGAACTAGCATCACCGACGATTATCATGACTTTAATGCTGTTCTCGCTCCAAGCGGTTTCAATGCCTTGTTTCACGCCGGCAAAGACTTCTTCTTGATAATCCGCGCCGCCTCTTGCCATGATTTTTGAAATGACGTTGACAAAGCTATTGCCATCTACGAGTTCAGGGGTGAAATCCTCTGTGTCGTCCATGTAGCCAATCAAGCCAAAATGGAGACGGGTGTCGATTTTGGCAACGACTTGTGTAGCGACTTGTTTGATCGCGTCTTTGGTGGCATCAATATAAGGCCCCATGCTACCCGTGATGTCCATCACGAATTTAATATCAACCCCTAAGTTTTCGGCTTCTGTGCCTTCTGTGGTTTCACCTTGGGTGGCCTGTTCGACATAGTCTTGATTTTGAAGTAAATCCGCGCCGCCAGTATCTGTACGATCACGCGGTATGGCCGCTGCGATTTGCAGATAGCGGGTTTCGTCATCGAAAATGTCTAGCTCTTCGTAATCTAAAACGGGGAGGATGTAGAAGCCTTCCTTGTTCTCGATATCGACAAAGCGTTTGGGCTCCATACTGACAACGCCTTCGGGCACTTTCATGGGTGTTTTGGCCATGCCTTCATAGGCGGATTGGGCCTGTTCAGTTCGTTCGTCTGATTCAACCAAGGCTTTGAGATCACTGAGGTTTTCATACATCAATACGGGTTGCCGACGTTCTTCACCGGTGCCGGGATGGGTGTAGGATACGACTAGGGCTTGTTTCCATTCCATGATATCCTTGGCTTCCATCCAGCCTAGTGGTTTATCGAAGACGCTGGAGCCTATTTTGTACCAGCCTTTGGGATTGGCGGGATCGGAATAATCTACGTCTTTTTTGTCAAAGACATAGAGGGGAAAAAAGGCTTTGACATTTGAATAGGCGACATTGCCGATAGTGGAGCGGTGATAAATGTTGGAAAAGGGCCTGGGTAAGGCGCGTAGTGGCAACAATGTATCGGCCAGACGGCAGACTTTGTCTGGCTTGCCGCAATTGATATTGGCTGCCTCTGTGGCGATGGCGGGCCCGCTGCTGAATAGGGCCATGCTGGCGGCCACACTTAGGGTGTGAATGAGGTGACGCATAATTATAATTTATCCTTTGATTAGAGTGATGGTTTAGTACAACGAGTTAATGTAGGGGCAATCCCTTGTGGTTGCCCCGAGCATAAAGGTTCAATTCCTCTGTGAAACTGATTTTGTGTCCTTCTAAGTACTGAAGCACAAATAAACAGGTATTTTATCGCAAAGGGCTCATCAAGTGGGATTGCCCCTACAACCGCGCCCGTAGGGGCAATCCCTTGTGGTTGCCCCTCTTATGGTTGCTTCTATTAAAAATATATTTTTTTAATATACCGTAGGGCTCCCTACGTGTTTTTGTTGCCGGCCCCAATCAAATGTAGGGCTCCCTACGTGTTTTTGTTGCCGGCCCCAATAGATCAATGTAGGGTGGGTAACGTGTTTTTGTTGCCCACCATTTTAATGTAGTTGCCCACCATCTTCATTAAAAAGTTCAGTTTGTTACCGTGCTAAGTATAACCAAACACGATAATTAAAGTGGTTCCTAAATCAAAATCCCACGCCGGTTTAAGGATTGACAACACTACATCATCAGCTGAATAATCCCTTGCAGAAATTGCCCAATTTCAAGCGCAAAGGTGACTTGATAAGCACTTGCAACAATATAACCAACAAAAGCCAAATATAAGCAGAACAGCAGAAAAGCTTTGAGTTTGCCCATGCTTTGACCAAAGTAATAAATGCTAAAGGCAATGATGGTAAAAATCAGCAATAAGGCGCGTAATTCAGTGATGGGGCCTTGTGATTCTGGCAGCATGGTAATCGCTTCGCCGTAAATCAGCCCAAACAACATCAGTGGTAAGCCTAAACAAATGGTAATATCAAAAATATTACTGCCCAGTGCGTTGGCAAGCGCATCGTCATATTCACCAGCTTTGGCATCTTTTATTGACAAAATGGTATCCGGTACAGAAGTCGCCGCTGCGGCCAAAATCACGGCGACGAAGTAAACGCCAATACCCAGCACATCACCAAACATATAAACCGTTTCAACCAATAACCAACAAGCTAAGGAAATCACAATAATCGCAGTCGCCAGCAATAACCATGCACGGCTATAATTTAAGCGGCGGTTACCAAATATCGCCCATTGCAAATCCAGAGTCAACAAGGCGATAGGACGTGAGCCACCCACATCTTCTTCCTCCTCATCTTCTGGGTGAGCCGTCCATTCAGAACGTGACATAGTGCTGAACATGAACACGATATAGCCGACATATAATAAGTTCAGAAATAAACCATGCCACCATTCCATCACGCCTTTAGACAGCATAAAAATAAAAGCAAATTCACAGGCAATCAACCATAAGCCATCACGCAAAATGACTTTTTTGGAAACCTTGGCTTGCGTCGCAAGGCCAATGGTAATGATGGTAATAATGACCGCCGCTGGAATCACGGCACTGTTGAAAATCGCACTCCCAGCAGTGGTACCCACACCCATAGCAAAACCATCTTTATCAATAAATAATAACAAGCCTATTATCACTGTCAATAATTCAGGCAATGAACTGCCGATGGCATTAATCGTTGCGCCACGTACACCATCAGAAAAATTGTGACCAAGATAAGCCGAAGCGGCTTCAAAGCCATTTGACGCACGCCAAATAATTAACATACTAAGCAAAATCAACAATAACAAGATAAAAATCATGAGTTTAATACCAATAATGTTTAAGGGTTTATAAGCACTGATTATTACGGATTTGGGGGTGACTCTTCGTAATATCAAAAAATGTTTGAACTCAATTATGAATTTTAATCACACTTAGATTCAAGTAGGAAGACATCAATCTTTTAGCAATTTTTTTTAGTATAGATTAGATTGTGTTAAAAATGTAGTGGCGAACAGGATTTGACATAAACGTTTTTGCACGCAAAAACTTTTACGTGAGAAACATTAATACTGATCACAACAGATTCTG
>Ga0164315_10003521_pt1 | contig 12154 bp, 14 predicted proteins | sample GuaBasSedimGuay6_FD_113737 | JGI IMG/M metagenome (GOLD analysis project Ga0164315, IMG submission 113737) | Subseafloor sediment microbial communities from Guaymas Basin, Gulf of California, Mexico - Guay6, Core 4569-2, 0-3 cm | ecosystem: Environmental > Aquatic > Marine > Hydrothermal vents... | reverse complement strand
CGGTAGCGCCCTGCTATCCTTCCCAGGTGGCTAAATGCTGGGAATGTACTAGCCTGAATAAACCCCTTAACTGGATCTCCACAGCACAGGGTGGACCATGGCCTCACCGGGTATCAGGAAAACAATCGACGCCGCTCTGCGCAGGGAGCGCGAATCCAGCCAGCTGAGCCTGCGGCTGGAGCGGCAACTTCCCCAGTTGCGTAACAAGCTGGTGCTACCGGATGACCAGCCTGTGGCTGCCCTGATGGTGTTCATTACCGACTATGTAGAAAGTGTGCCCGGTTGTCTGCGGCTGGTAACAGCGGTGAGCAAACACCTGGGCTTTTACGATTACGCGGCGCCATTCCTGCACCTGGCGGAGGACTATTTCCTGCAACCCCCAGAAGAGCTGCCCGCAGACGGCGGACTGGAAGCCCTGCTGGACGAGGCATTTCTGGCTCACCGCCTGCTGGAGGAAGTGAATGATCATCACATAAAACATCTGCAGCGACCCCTGCTACCGGTAGATATGACAGAGGCCAATATTATCGTGCATCACTTGTTGGGTGACGAATTTGCCACTCGGCTGGAGCAGTTAGTGCAATTCACAGCTGCGCAACTGTTGCGCAGGGAATACGTATGGGGTGAGGTGCGCTCACTGCCGGCTGGGGCGGAGGCTACCCCCCTGGTCTCAACCGGGAACCTGCTGGGCTCGCCCCGGCAAATCAAGCTGCGCCTGGCTTCATAGGTGACAAGCTATTTTTCGTCCCTGCCCGGATCGATAAGAGTAATCGTCTGGGCCGGGGTCTCCACCCGCCTGGCCGCAGCACGACTCACCCGGGTTGGCATCTCCCGTATCGGGTCGGTGTCCCCCATCGTAGCGACCGGCTGATCCGGCCCCGGACGTTCCTCACTAAAACCACAGGCCACACACTCTTGCCGGCCCGTATCCAGGTTCATTAGTATTTTGTCCATCCGGGCACAGCGAGGACACACGGCACCCGCGATAAAACGCCGTCGATTGGCCTTGTCTTGCATTGTTTGCTCTCCAAAAGGCGGGTGAAACTGAAGGATCAGGTGGTTACAGCGCTAGAGGCCTCCATTGCCTCTCTTAGCTGATTTATCACCGGGCGGGTTTCAGGGCGAATCTTGCGCCAGATGTAAAAGGACTGAGCGGCCTGTTCCACCAACATACCCAGGCCATCTGCCACCGCCCAGGCCGCGTGGTGGGCCGCCCAGCGCATAAAAGGCGTGGGCTGGGCGCCGTAAACCATATCGTAACAACAACTGCGCTCGGTTAGCAGTGAGCTGGGCAGCTCGGGCATCTCCCCTGACAACCCGGCGCTGGTGGCATTGATAACAAGATCAAACTGGCGCTGGCCGATCAGGTCATAAGCCCCGCCCTCCAATATGGCTATATCCGCAAACTCGTCCGCCAGCCGGACAGCCCGCTGCGGGGTTCGATTCACTACCAGCAACTCCCGAGGCCGCTCTCGCAGCAGGGGTTCCAACACACCGCGCGCCGCGCCGCCGGCACCCAGCACCAACACGCGCAAACCCTGCACAGCCCAGCCCAGATTGGCCACCATGTCCCGAACCAGGCCAATGCCGTCAGTATTGTCCCCCTCGATGGTGCCGTCCTGCCCCCGGGTGAGGGTATTCACCGCACCTGCCCGCGTGGCCCGGTCACTGAGCCGTTGGGCGAAATCGAAAGCGTCACGCTTGAACGGTACAGTGATGTTCAAACCCGCACCACCGGCGTCAAAAAAACTGCCCGCGGCCCGGGCAAAGCCGTCCAGCTCTACCCGCACCGCCCGGTACAGCATGTGCTGGGAGCACTGCTGGGCAAAAATCCCGTGGATTATGGGGGATTTGCTGTGCTTGATGGGATTGCCGAATACGGCGTATCTGTCTTTCTCAGTCATGAACTACTATTCCACTTCTAACTATTCTTACCTGGGTGGCGGCGCTATCTTCTGTCGCCAGGGCGTCGTAAATACTGTCCTGTAACTGGAGGAGATAGGATTTAACCAGGTCAATCTGCATATCTAGTGCACCTGCTGCAGATATCACCGACGCATTATACGCGCCCTTTCGTCTAACGACAGACTCCTACGCGCGGATAATTCGTCCGCTCGCCAGGTCTCTTATAACTGTCGGCCGCCCGGCCCGCCCGACTGTACCAGGCAGCAGATAATCCAGCTGATCGCCGAAATAGCGCCTGACCTGAAATAACTCCCGCGCCGCCCGCCGGCCCGCCGGGTTGGCAGAGGTTGATACCAGCGGTCCACCCCAGGCCTGGCAAAGGGCGCGAACCACGGGGTGGTCGCTCACCCGAACCGCAACGGTATCGTGTTCCCCGTGTATCCAGGCTGGCACCAGGTTCCGGTGTGGCAACACCCAGGTCGCGGGCCCGGGCCAACTGGCGGACAACCTGTCACTTTGCTCCCTGGGCAGGTCTGCCAGCAGCGAGCCGAACTGGCTTTGGCTGGCCGCCACCAGAATCAGGCCCTTGGCAAGAGGCCTGTGCTTGAATTCAAGCAAACGTGCCACTGCGGATTCATTGCCGGGATCACAACTGAGTCCCCACACGGCCTCAGTGGGGCAGGCGATGACACCGCCGCCATGCAGGGCGTGAATCGCCGACTGGAGGCGCAATGGACCGGGGGAGAATGACAAAATCAGCCTTTCAGGGTTTCCTGCAGGGCGGCGTCTTTGGCATAGATTGCCTCGGCGTTGGCCGCACGCTCATCTTGCAGCCGCTGCGCCAGGTCCGGGTCGGACACCGACAGGATTTGCGCGGCCAGGTAAGCGGCGTTTTTGGCACCGGCCTTGCCTATTGCTACCGTTGCCACGGGTATTCCCGCCGGCATTTGTACCGTGGCCAGCAGTGCATCAAGCCCGTCCAGGGAGGCGTTTATCGGTATGCCGATCACCGGCTTGACCGTGGCGGCCGCGACTGCACCCGCCAGATGGGCCGCCATGCCGGCAGCGGCGATAAACACCGCGCAACCGCGCAGTTCGGCATCAACAACGAAATCCTTGGTGACCTGCGGCGTGCGGTGCGCCGAAGTGATACGGGCTTCGAAAGAAATCTCGAAAGAACGCAACACCGCGAAGCAGGCTTCCATAACAGGCAGGTCCGAATCCGAACCCATAACAATTGCCACAAATGGCTTGTTCATTGACTATACTCCGATCAAACTGGCGGTAAGCGTAGCTGACCCGCCGGGAAAAAGTGCGAAATTTAACCAACTGAAGCCAGCTTGGCAAGCACTAGCAGCGAATATATCCACCGGCACTGCGCACTACCAGCCCGGCGAGCTCCAGGGCAGACAGGTCCGACAACACCTGCGCAATGGGTAATCTGCTACAGCGCACCAGCTCATCTACTGTGGTCAATTCGAAGCCCACCAGCTCCAGTACCTGCTGCAAACCCCCCGGCACATCCGCCGACGCACCATCGCCCCCCTGCGCCGGCATAAACAAATCCTGTTGCAGGGTATAAAGCGGCCCCAGCTCCTCCAGCACATCGTCAATAGTCTGTACCATCTTGGCACCGTCGCGAATCAGGCGCAGGCAGCCCTGGCCACCTTTATGCAGCATCGACCAGGGCAGGGCGAACACTTCCCGTCCCTGCTCCACAGCGGTCCCGGCGGTAATCAGGGAGCCACTGGGCAGAGCTGCCTCGATCACCAGCACCCCCAGTGACAGGCCGCTGATGATGCGGTTGCGCTGCGGAAAGTTTTGCCTCCTGGGGGGCGTCCCCGGTGGAAATTCTGTCACCAGGCATCCCACCTGTTCAAGCTCCGCTGCCAACTCCCGGTGGCGCAGCGGATAAATGCGATCTATACCGGTGGCCATGACCGCGATACTTTTGCCGCCGCTGCGCAGCGCGCCGCGGTGTGCCGCCCCGTCAATACCCAAGGCCAGGCCGGAACAAATATGCAGCCCGGCGTTGGCCAACCGACCACTCAGGGTCTGTGCGATGCGCAGCCCCGCGGGGCTGGCCCGACGACTGCCCACCACCGCCAGCTGTGCCTCCTGTAACAGGGACAGGTCGCCACGTACGTATAGAAGGGGAGGGGGGTCGTAAATCGTGCGCAAGAGCGGGGGATACCGCTCATCAGAGAGGGCGATAGTTTGCGCTCCACAGGCGGCCAGGGCCGCCTCGGGTCGGGTATCTGCAACATTCATACATCATCCTTGACGTCATGTCTGTCGGTGGTAGCACGGGGCAATACGCCCCGTGCGATGCCGCATCCTGCGGCAGCTTGTTAAATTATCAGGGGTTCTTGACCTTGTCCATCACATTCAGGGGCCGGCTGGACTTGAGTACGATGGCATAACTGGCTTTATCAAAGGCTTCGAACACCATTGCCAGGCCCGCGCGAGAATCCGGCAGTTGCACATTACTCTCGGCCACCTTATCGAAGACCACCGGGCCAGCCCGGTAGACCGCCAGCACATGGCCGATCTCCAGCCCGTCACGCTTACCCTTATTGAGCACCACAATGTCCATAGCGCCGATCTGGCTAAGCCCGCCGTCCACAGCGATCATAAAGCCGTCGTCTATATCCTTCTCCGGCGCCCTTGGGTGAAACGTGGCATCCAGGATGCGCTCTTCCATTGGTAGCAGGCGATCAGCGATACGCACCTCTTCGGTGATCCGGGTGACTTCCAACTCGGTGATTTCTTCCTTGTTACTACTGAGCAACTTGGCGTTGCCGATATCCTGGGCCTGATAGCCCAGCAACTCCTCTGTCACCGGGTCCATATAAGTATCGCCAACGCGGTAAATGCCGTAAGCCCGCTCATCATCCGGGAATGGCCCCCGCCCGTATACAAGGTCGCCGGGGGCGCTGAGTAAATTTCGCTTATCGCCGGCGACGACATAGGCGGAATCGTTAAGCGTCGCTCCGTCCATGATGCGATGTCTCCTCAGCCACGGGCCAATTTCGTCCAGTGGAATGATGGGGATAGCCAGGTCCAGGGGACTAACCCGCATATTCGGGGTGAGCTTCACATCCCTGCCGCGGCGCATGCGCAGGCGCGGCTGCCCGTCTATCCACACCAGATACAGTTCGTCTCCCGGGAAGATCAGGTGGGGGTTGTCAATCTGGGGATTAACATCCCACAACTCCGGCCAGAGCCAGGGTTGTGTGAGATACATGCCGGATATGCCCCAAAGGGTATCGCCCTTTTTGACGATATAGGTTTCCGGTACGTCTTCATTGAGTTCCACTGCTGCCTGTAACCACCCACTGAATAGTAGTGATAACAGCAGCAGACAAACCGAGAGTGCCCTTATTTTCATTTTTTCGTCCCTGCGTGACCTTGTTATTGTCTGCCCATCGCTATTAATAATAGCAGATACATCACAGCAAATGATTTCCCGCCCTACCGGCTTTCGCTGCGACAGTCCCCGTGGTTTCCCCGCGTCAATACATAGTCAATCCGTGTGCAAACCAACCGATCTGCCGCATCATGACGCCCCTGCACTGACACCTCTTCATCACAGGTAGTATAATAACTACAGTTTGCTGCCACGAATTATCGCTGGCAAGCCCTAATGTTATTAATTCACGCAGCCAATCTCAGCCATTCCTGGCGATTTACTGAGCAATCCAGACCATGGCAGTACTCCAAATACTAGAATTTCCCGATCCGCGGTTGCGCACGGAGGCCAAACCGGTCGCACAGGTGGGCGCCGCCACGCGCACCCTGATAGTCGACATGCTGGAGACCATGTACGACGCCCCCGGCATCGGCCTGGCAGCAACCCAGGTCAATGTCCACCAGCGTATATTGGTTATCGATATATCGGAGGACCAGGAGGATCCACAGGTATTCATCAACCCCCGGTTAACCGTATTGGACCCCGAGTTGGGAGAATACGATGAAGGCTGCCTCTCTGTTCCAGGTTTTTACGAGACGGTCAGTCGACCCCAGGTGGTGGAAGTCACCGCCCTGGATCGCAATGGCAAACCCTTTACCCGGGAACTGAACGGACTGTTGGCCATCTGCCTGCAGCACGAAATAGACCACCTGAACGGCAAGCTGTTCGTCGACTATCTGTCGACCCTCAAGCGCCAGCGTATTCGCAAGAAGCTGGAAAAAAGCCAGCGACAGCGGGCCTGACCGCACTTGTCAAACTCGCCCCTGCGATTGATTTTTGCCGGCACTCCAGAGTTTGCTACCCTACATTTAAAGGCGTTAATAGATAGTGAGCACCAACTACTAGCTGTTTACACTCAGCCCGACCGCCCTGCCGGGCGGGGCAAGAAGCTGCAGGCAAGTCCAGTCAAACAACTGGCCCGGGAGAGCGGCTTACCCGTTTATCAGCCCGTTTCCCTGAGAGATGGCCCCGAGCAACAACAGCTGGCTGAGTTGGCCGCAGACGTATTGGTAGTCGTCGCCTACGGCCTGATCCTGCCCCAGGCAGTGCTAGATGCTCCCCTTCTCGGTTGCCTGAATGTACATGCCTCCCTGCTGCCCCGCTGGCGGGGAGCGGCGCCGATACAACGCGCCATTGAAGCAGGAGATCATGAAACAGGCATTACCATCATGCAGATGGACGCCGGCCTGGACACCGGCGGAATGCTCGCCACGGCCAGTATCCCGATAGTTGGCAGCACCACGGCGGCCAGCCTGCACGACGAACTCGCAACACTGGGTGCTCCTCTGCTATTGCAGGTGCTGGGTGACCTGACCGCCTACCAACACAGGGCGTGCAAACAGGATAATGAGCTGGCCACCTACGCCAGTAAAATTCAAAAACACGAGGCAGACATCGACTGGCGCCAGGATGCGCAGCTATTGGACCGCAATGTCCGGGCCTTTAATCCTTTCCCGGTGTGTTTCAGCATGCTGGGCAACGACCGGGTAAAGATATGGGAGGCCACAGTAGCCGGTTCAGTGGCCATGCCCGAAGCGCCCGGGACTATTGTGCAAGCTGACCGCAAGGGCATTGTCATCAACTGTGGTAGCGGGCAGCTCTGTATTACGCGGCTGCAACTTCCCGGCGGCAAGCCCCTGTCCGCACAGCAGATACTCAACGCCCGCGGCGAACTGTTCGCACCCGGCCAGCAGTTCAGTTCGCTCGCGACAGGCCGCAGCTAATGGCTTTTGATGTCCGGGCCGCAGCGGCCCACGTTATTGGCGAGGTCCTGGCCGGTAATTCCCTGAACCAGGCCCTGCCGGCCGCGCTGGGCCGGGTCAGCGAGCGCGACCGGGGCCTGTTGCAGCAATTGTGCTACGGCACACTACGCCATGGCCCACGACTGCAAGCCACGCTTGCTCAATTGCTGGACAAGCCTTTACGCGACAAGGACCGGGACATACAGGGCCTGTTACTGTGCGGACTCTACCAACTGGACGGCATGCGCACCCCGGACCACGCCGCGGTGGCGGCCACGGTCGGGGCGACCCGGGCCCTTAAAAAACCATGGGCCAAAAGCATGGCCAATGCGGTGTTGCGGCGCTATCTGCGGGAGCGCGAGCAACTGACCCGGGCGCTGGATGACGCGGCCCGCGCCTGCCATCCCGCATGGCTCTATCACAAGCTGCTGCAACAGTGGCCTGATTCTGCCGCCGCTATTATAGAAGCCAACAACCAGCAGCCGCCCATGACCCTGCGTGTAAACGGTGAGCGCCTGTCCCGGGATGAATATCTCAACACCCTGGCGAAAGAGGGTATCGAGGCACTGGCCGGGGAGGTCGGTCCACAGGCTGTCGGGCTATCCCAGCCCCGGGATGTGCTGGAACTACCGGGCTTCACCGCGGGAGAGGTTAGCGTACAGGACGAGGCCGCGCAGATGGCGGCACCGCTGCTGCAATGCGCACCCGGGGAGCGAGTGCTGGATGCCTGTGCGGCTCCCGGGGGCAAAGCCTGCCACATTCTGGAGTTGCAGCCAGCGCTTGGCGAACTGGTGGCCATGGATATAGATGAACAGCGCCTGCAAAAAGTTGCCGAGAATCTGCAGCGTCTGGCCCTGTCCGCCACACTGCTGGCGGGCGATGCGGCTGCGCCTCCAGTCCAGCTCCGCAGCGGGTCCTTCGACCGTATCCTGGTAGATGCGCCTTGCTCCGCCAGCGGTGTGATCCGCCGCCACCCCGATGTGAAATTGCTGCGCCGGAAAAGCGATATCCCCCGGCTGGCAAAGCAACAACTGGAAATCCTGCAAGGTTTATGGCCGTTGCTGAAAACTGGCGGCACGCTGCTCTATGCCACCTGCTCAGTGCTGGATGAGGAGAACAGTCAGGTCATCCGGCATTTTCTATCCGGCTGCGTGGACGCCGGGTTGTGCGCCAATAATGAAGACTGGGGGCAGGCGGTGGCCTACGGGCGCCAACTACTGCCCTCACCGACTGGCCACGACGGCCTGTTCTATGCCCTGCTCAGGAAAACCCACTGATACTTGTGCATTATTTCGCGCTGCGAACACTTACATTCGCCAGGTAATTTCTTTAACCTGCACAGGTACTTAGCGCAATTTGAACTCGACCAACCATGAAAATAATCATTCTCGGGGCCGGCCAGGTAGGCGGCACACTCGCCGAGCACCTGGCCAACGAACAAAACGATATCACGGTGGTGGACACCGACGGTGAAAAACTCCGTGCACTGCAGGACCGACTGGATATCGGCACTGTAACGGGGGGCGCATCATACCCTAATATACTGCAAAAGGCCGGCGCCGAAGACGCCGACATGCTCATCGCCGTTACCAACATTGATGAAATCAACATGATGGCGTGTCAGGTCGCCCACACCCTGTTCAACACCCCCACCAAGATCTCTCGTGTGCGCTCACCCAGCTACTTGTCGCATCAGCAGCAGTTGTTCTCCCGCGACAATATTCCGGTGGATGTCATCATCGGTCCCGAACAACTGGTTACCGAGAATATACAGCGCCTGATAGCCAATCCGGGTGCCCTGCAGGTGCTCGATTTCGCCGAGGGCAAGGTGCAATTGGTGGCGGTGAGGGCCTATCACGGGGGCCCCATCGTCGGCCAGGAGTTACAGGACATCCGCAAGCACATGCCCAAGGTGGATACCCGGGTTGCCGCTATATTCCGCCAGGATAGATCCATTACACCCGAGGGCAGCACTGTCGTAGAGGTGGGTGACGAGATTTTCTTCATCGCCGCCAGGAAAAACATTCGAGCAGTGATGTCCGAGCTGCGCAAGGTGGACAAACCCTACAAACGGGTGATGATCGCCGGTGGTGGCAACATTGGTGCGACCCTGGCATGGAATATAGAAAGTAAGTACCAGGTCAAGGTGATCGAGCAATCCTACAGCCGCTGTCGGCTGCTGTCCGAACGCCTGAGGCACAGTATCGTGCTCAACGGCAGCGCCTCCGAGCCACAACTGCTGTCTTCGGAAAACATCGAGGCCACCGATGTCTTTTGCGCCCTGACCAATAACGACGAGTCCAACATTATGATGTCCATGTTGGCCAAACGAATGGGCGCCAAGAAAGTCATCACCCTGATCGCCAATCCGGCCTACGCGGACCTGGTGGGAGACGAGATCGATATCCCTATCTCCCCGCAGCAAATCACCATCGGCAGTTTGTTGACACATATCAGGAAAGGCGACATCAGCAACGTGCATTCCCTGCGCCGCGGCGCCGCTGAGGCGATCGAGGTCACCGCGCATGGAGATATCAATTCCTCCAAGGTGGTTGGCAGGCGCCTGGATGAGATCAGCCTGCCCGACGGAGTCACCATAGGCGCCATTGTCCGGGGGGAAGAGGTCATCATTGCCCACAGCCATATCGTGGTGAACCCCGACGATCACGTTATTCTATTCCTCATCGACCGCAGCAAAATCCGCGCCGTGGAAAAGTTGTTCGCCGTGGGCCTGGGGTTCTTTTCCTAGTCATGCACATCAGCGTCTCCTTCAGGATTCTCGGCGTACTGCTGATGCTGTTCAGCGCCGCGGCACTACCGCCGCTGATAATAGCGCTGGTCGCACAGGACCACACTGCCCCCGGGTTTTTATCGGCTATGGCTATCACCTTCCTGTCCGGCCTGGCCATGTGGCTACCGGTAAGAAATGCCCGGCACGAACTGCGCATCCGTGACGGGTTTTTGATTACCTCACTGTTCTGGACAGTGCTGGGCCTGTTCGGAGCGCTGCCCTTCGCCCTCACCGACACGCTGAACCTGACACCGGTAGAGGCCGTATTCGAGTCTGTCTCCGGCCTGACCACTACCGGAGCAACGGTTATTGTGGGCCTGGACGACTTGCCCCACTCCATTCTTATCTATCGCCAGCTACTGCAATGGCTGGGGGGCATCGGCATTATCGTAGTGGCCGTGGCGGTGCTACCCATGCTGGGCATCGGCGGCATGCAATTGTATAAAGCGGAAACACCGGGCCCGTCCAAAGGCAACAAGCTCACCCCACGGATTACCGGAACAGCCAAGGCGCTGGCATCGGTATACGTAACCCTGACCCTGGCCTGCGCGGGCGCCTATTACCTGGTGGGCATGTCGGGATTTGACGCGTTCTCCCACGCCTTATCCACCGTCGCTATCGGTGGCTTTTCGACGCATGATGCCAGCATGGGCTATTTCGAAAGCGACGGCGTCCTGCTGGTGTGCAGTATTTTCATGTGCATCTCCGCAATTAACTTCGGCCTGCACTACATTGCCTGGCAAGGGCGCACAGTGAGTGTTTATCGCAAAGACTCCGAAACTCAGTTTTTCCTCAGCGTACTGGGCGTATGCGTCGCTATCACCTGTGCCTATCTGATGATCAGCAACACGCTGGAGCCGGGAGAGAGCCTTATCCACGGCATTTTCCAGGCGATTTCCATCACCACAACCACCGGTTTCGCGACCCAGGATTTTGCCGCCTGGCCCTCCTTTTTACCTATCATGTTATTGATGTTCTCTTTTATGGGGGGCTGCGTTGGGTCCACCGGCGGCGGCATGAAAGCCATGCGCATGATGCTGATTTACAAACAGGGTGTTCGGGAGCTGAAACAGCTGGTGCACCCCAACGCGGTCATGCCGCTCAAGGTGGGCGGGCGCAGAGTTGAGGCCTCCGTGGTCAGCGCGGTGTGGAGCTTCTTCGCAGTCTATACATCATCGTTTATTGTAATCATGCTGCTGTTGATGGCCACCGGCCTGGATTTCACCACGGCATTTTCCGCAGTAGCCGCATCCCTGAATAACCTCGGCCCCGGCCTGGGTGAGGTAGCTGCCAACTACAGCTCGATCAACGAGGTGGCCAAAGGCCTGCTGTGCTTTACCATGCTATTGGGCCGTCTGGAGGTGTTTACCCTGCTGGTATTGTTTACACCGGTATTCTGGCGAATATAGCTCGCGAGGCTATTTCCCGATACCGCGGTTGTTGCGAATCATCTCATAGGCGGCCTGGATTTCCTGGGAGCGCTCGGTAGCCAGCTTTATCATATCCTCCGGTACACCCCTGGCAATAAGCTTGTCCGGGTGGTTTTCGCTCATAAGTTTTCGGTACGCCCGCTTCAAATCCTTGTCACTGACATCGCTGCTTATACCAAGGGCGGCATAAGCATCGTCGAGGCTGGTGCCGGGCTGGGCCATGAACCCCCCCTGACCGTGAAAATGCTCCTGCGCCTGGGCCATGCGCAACAATTGCTCCAACTGGGCATTACCCAGGCCCATCAACATGGCGATGCGCGCCAGAGTGTCATGTTCGGCGAGGTCGATTTTGTGGTCTGCAAGCGCCAGGGAAATGAGAAACAACATCATGGTTTGTTGCAGCTGGCGGTGGGGGCCGCAGGTCTGTAAAAAAGCGGATACCACCGCTTCAAGCTGGAAACCACTGGCTGACCCCTGCCGGAACAGCTCGATGGCGCGCTGGCGCTGTGAGGTGCTCAACCCCATCTGGGTAAACATTTGCTCAGTGTGCTCTATCTCCTGTTTGGAAACCCGACCGTCTGCCTTGGCCAGATAGCCGGATAACAAAAATGTTGTTTCAAAAAAACTGGTCTTGATTCGCTCGATATTCTCAGGCGAACCAAACTGCAGGGTTTTTGCCAAACCGATGTCAAAGCTGTGACCAATCAACACGCCAACAACCAGGCCAATAATGCCCCCGACCAACAGGCCAAGCAGGCCCCCTACTATTTTTCCGTAAATCATATGCTTCCTATAGTTTGTTTACACGGCTACT
>Ga0164315_10003520_pt1 | contig 12154 bp, 11 predicted proteins | sample GuaBasSedimGuay6_FD_113737 | JGI IMG/M metagenome (GOLD analysis project Ga0164315, IMG submission 113737) | Subseafloor sediment microbial communities from Guaymas Basin, Gulf of California, Mexico - Guay6, Core 4569-2, 0-3 cm | ecosystem: Environmental > Aquatic > Marine > Hydrothermal vents... | reverse complement strand
AGGTTTGCCGCCCGGGTCATTTCCAGCTGCCCCCCGGTATCACCAATTTCGAAGGCGGGTGCGTTGGCGATGGAGGGTATCTCTACAGAAAAAGCCTCGGGATAGGCCACGATCTGGGTCAGGGCAATCAGCTTGGGCACATAATTGCGCGTTTCCCTTGGGAGTTTGAGAGACCAGTAATCGGTTTTCAGGCCTTTTTCCCTGTTCTCCCTGCGTGCTCGTGCGACGCGACCCTTGCCCGAGTTGTAGGCTGCCAGGGCCAGCAGCCAGTCTTTATCAAACTGCGCATGCAGGGCTTGTAGGTAATCCAGCGCCACCCGGGTGGAGTCACGCACATCGAGGCGACCGTCATACCACCAGTCCTGCTCCAGCCCAAGGTGTCTACCGGTAGCGGGCATAATCTGCCACAGGCCCGCTGCGCGTGATGAGGAGTAGGCGAAGGGATTGAGTGTGCTTTCAACCAGCGGCAGCAGGGCGATTTCCATGGGCATGCCGCGTTTCTCAACTTCCTCTACGATGTAGTAAAGATAGTAATTGCCCCGTGCCGCCACCATGGGCAGGTAGTTGGACTGACGCAGGTAATGATCCCGGGCCTTGCCCACCTGGGCGTTGTGTAAGCTATGCCAGCTCAGTTCACGCCGTATGCGACCCCACAGGTCCACCGGTGGCTTTTCCAGCACGGAGAACACCGGATCTCGCCGGAAGAACGGTTCGAGGGGCGGTTGCGGCTCTGCCTTCCGCACAGATGAGCCCGCTTCGGCTACCGAACCGGAGGGCAGTGATTGGCAGCCCGCCAGTAGAAATATAATAGAAATTACTATAGATATATCTTTTAACTTCATGATAAATATATTTTTTATTAAACTAACCCGTTTGACTCCAGTAACACCATTTTATTTTGTTCAGGTGCTATTACTACTGAAATCTCGACTTTTCGGCTAAAAGTTGTCTTTCCAGCCGCGTACGGTGGTGAAGATGTCCGCCGTGGTTTCGCCCTGCAGCTTCCCCTGAGAGCGCAGCGAAGCCTGCAGCTCTGCCTGGTCGCAGCGCAAAAACGGGTTGGTGGCCAGTTCCAGGGCCAGGTTGGAGGGTACAGTCGGCTCGTTGCGGGCCCTGGAGGCCTGCGCCGCGTCCATCCTATGGTTCAGCGCCGCATTGTCAGGCTCCACTGCCTGGGCAAAAGCAAGATTGGCCAGGGTATATTCGTGGGCGCAATACACCCTTGTGGCAGGGGGCAGGGCGGCGAGGGACTGCAGTGACTGGAGCATCATCGGGGGGGTGCCTTCAAAAACCCGGCCGCAGCCACCGGCAAACAGGGTGTCACCGCAAAACAGCAGCGGCTCATCACCGGGGTGGAAGTAGGCAATATGATCCAGGGTGTGGCCGGGGACCTCCAGTATTTCAAAGTTCTCTCCCAGAACCTCGATGCTGTCGCCGGTCCCCAGCGCCTCGCTGATGCCTTCGATCGCCGGGTTACGGGGGCCAAAGACCACCGGATTGAAATCTGCGCGCAGCTGCGCCAGCCCGCCCACATGGTCGAAGTGGTGATGGGTAATCAATACCCCGACAAGAGTGAGCTCCAGTTTCTGCAAGGCCTGCAGCACCGGGGCGGCATCGCCGGGATCTACCACAAAAGCCTCACGGGATGCCAGATCGTAGATCAGCCAGATGTAGTTATCGTCAAAAGCGGAGATGGGGGCGATGGTAAGCATAGGACACCGTTTCAAATAGGAGAAAATGCAGTAATATAGACTCTTCTTTCCAGTGGGAACAGGACAGGCTCAGTCATATTGTGATGAACAGCGAGTGTACCGATATTTTGGCAGAACTGGAATCCTGGTATGCCCGGGAAAACGGACAGTACTTATTGGAGATGACCCGTGTTGCCATGCAGGATCTGCTGGACACCTCCTTTGGCTACCATATCCTGCAACTGGGCATAACAGGGGGGCGGCCATTGTGCCAGAGCAGTCCAATCAATCACCGCATCTATGTCGCTGAACGTCCGGGTGTGAGCGTGGGACTGCTGGCCCATGCTGACGAACTACCCCTGGACAGTGACAGTATCGATACGGTTATTGCCCACCACTGTCTGGAATTTGCGCCCAACCCGCACCAGGTACTGCGCGAAATACAGCGTGTATTGACACCCCAGGGACAACTTTTAGTCATCGGATTTAACCCCTATAGCCTGTTGGGTGTAAATACCTACCTGCGCGGCTTGTCGCACCAATCACTGTGGAAAGGGCACAATCCGGTGGGTGAGAAACGCCTTACTGACTGGCTGCGTCTGCTGGGCTGTGAAGTGCAGGATATTATCCGCCTGTACGGTGTGCCGCTCGCAGGAGGCGGCAAACTGCGGCAGTGCCTAATGCGCGGTGACGCGTGGAGCCAGCGCAATAATTTGCCCTTTGGCGGGCTGTACATCCTGCATGCCATCAAGCAGGTATCTGCCGTGCACCGACCCCGCCTGCAGTTACGTTCGCACGGTAAGCGCCTGATTGGACTGGTGCCTAAACCCGCCCCGGCGCCCACGCCGACACCGACAACCCAGAAACGCAAGCCCATTGGGTGAGGAGATGTGGCCACTTGAAATATGTGGAGATATTCACTGACGGGGCCTGCCGTGGCAACCCCGGGCCGGGAGGCTGGGGGGCACTGCTGCGTTACGGCGAGGTTGAGCGCGAGTTGTACGGAGGTGAGCCGGACACCACCAACAACCGCATGGAATTACAAGCGGCAATAGAGGGCCTCAAGGCACTCTCCAGGCGCTGTCGGGTCACGCTTACCACTGACTCCGTGTACGTGAAAAATGGCATTACCACCTGGTTGGATGGCTGGAAGAAAAAGGGCTGGAAAACCGCGGCGCGCAAGCCGGTAAAAAATGTAGACCTGTGGCAGGCCCTGGATGAGCAAAATCAGCGCCATGAGGTCCAGTGGCACTGGGTCAAGGGGCACAGCGGCCATCGTGAAAATGAACTGGCCGATCAATTGGCCAACAGGGGCATCGATGAACTGCGTAAGTAACGGGCCAGGCGCCGACAGCACGAGGCTGAAGTGACGTGAGACAAATCGTACTCGATACGGAGACCACCGGCCTGGAAGTATCCCAGGGCCACAGAATCATCGAGATAGGTTGCGTAGAGCTGGTAGGCCGTAAGTTGACAGGAAACCACTATCACCAGTACGTTAATCCACAGCGGGAGATCGACCAGGGAGCCATTGAGGTGCACGGCATCACCAACGACTTCCTGTCCGACAAACCCTTGTTTGGAAGGGTCGCGGCAGATTTTATCGAGTTTGTGAGCGGCGCTGAGTTAATCATCCACAATGCAGCTTTTGACCTTGGCTTTCTCAACAATGAATTGCAGCGCCTGGAGTCTGGCCACGCCGGGTTGCAAGATGCCTGTGCGGTAATTGACACACTGGTGATGGCCAGGGCCAAGCACCCGGGGCAGCGCAATAACCTGGATGCCCTGTGCCAGCGCTATGGTGTGGATAACTCACAACGCGACCTGCACGGCGCCCTGCTGGATGCGGAGATTCTGGCGGATGTGTACCTGGCCATGACCGGCGGCCAGACGGCGTTACAGCTGTCTGATAATGGCGGCGATGGCAGCGATGGCCTGGTTCAGGGCGAGCGAATCATCCGTCTGCCCCCGGACCGCAAGCCTCTGCCGGTGATTCGCGCATCAGCCGAGGATATTGCCGCCCATGAGGCGCAGCTCGAGGTCATCGCCAATAGCAGTGGTGGCAAGGTGTTATGGCGGGATCTGACCGAACGCGAAGAGGCGAAGCATTAAAACTGCGCCCGGTTGGCTAGTGTAAACAGGACATTACACTAGATAAACAACACCACGCTGACCAGGCCCACGCCACCCATTACCACGGTGTAGGGCACGGCCATGATGACCATACGGCCGTAGGACAGGCGAATCAGCGGCGCCAATGCCGAGGTCAGCAGGAACAGGAATGCGGCCTGCCCGTTGGGTGTCGCCACACTGGGCAGGTTGGTACCGGTGTTGATCGCCACCGCCAACTGGTCAAATTCCTGTTTGTTAATCGCCCCGGTATCCAGGGCCTCCTTCACTTCGTTGATGTACACCGTGGCCACGAACACATTGTCGCTGATCATGGACAAAAAGCCATTGGCCAGGAAGAACATCGGCGGTCGCACATCCGACTCCATTGCCAGCACCGCATTGATTACAGGTGTGAACAGATGCTGGTCATGGATCACGGCCACGATGGCAAAGAACACCACCAGTAAAGCGGTGAAGGGCAGGGCCTCTTCAAAAGCGCTTCCCAGTTGGTGTTCCTCTACCACACCGTTAAAGGCGGTGAGTAACACGATTACCATCAGGCCAATCAGGCCTACCGCCGCCCAGTGCATGGCCAGGCCAAGCACCAGGATGACGGCCACGACAGCCTGTATTACCAGGCGGGCATTGGTACGGGTGTTGCGCTGGCTCTCTTCCTTCTCCTGGAATTCCAGCAGGACCTGACGCACCTTGTCCGGCAGCTTGGCGCCATAGCCGAACTTACCCGTCACCTCCAGCAGCGCACAGGTCACCAGGCCGCAGAACAGAACCGGCATGGTGACCGGGGCCATGACAAGAAAGAACCTGATGAAGTCCCACTGGGCGACATTGGCAATCAGCAGGTTCTGCGGCTCGCCCACCAGGGTGCAAACACCGCCCAGAGCCGTGCCAACGGCGCCGTGCATCAACAGGCTGCGCAGGAAGGCGCGAAATTGCTCCAGGTCTTCCCGGTGTTGCTCGTGTACCGAGTCGTCCACCGAGTGGTCGTGCCCCTCATAGCTGAACTTCTGGCCGGAGGCCACCTTATGGTAAACCGAGAAAAATCCGACCCCTACACTGATCAGCACCGCAGTCACTGTCAGGGCGTCGAGAAACGCCGACAGGAATGCCGCCAGCAGTGAGAACAGCAGTGACAATATGACCTTCGAGCGAACATTGAGCAGGATTTTGGTGAAGGAAAACAGCAGTAACTCTTTCATAAAGTAGATGCCCGCCACCATGAACATCAGCAGCAGGATCACCTCGAAATTGGCAATCGTCTCGTGGTATACCATTTCCGGGGACGTCATACCCAACAGCACGGCCTCTATGGCCAGCAGCCCGCCAGGCTGCAGCGGATAACAGCGCAGCGCCAATGCCAGAGTGAAAATAAACTCACCGATCAGCAGCCAGCCGCTGACAAATGGCCCCAGCATGAGTAACACCACCGGGTTTAACAGCAGAAATGCAACAATGGTTTGTTTGTACCAGTTGGGGGAGGCGCCAAGAAAATTTTTCCACAGGGCAGAGGTTGCGGTTTCGTTCATGGTGATAGGTCAGGTCTGTCTGGAAATTCAGTGGCGCATTCTACGTTATTCGCCTGTTGTTTTCTAAGCTTTACCCGCAATTATTTGCCGGTTTCGCCGGCCTCGCAGTGCAGTTCATGTGCTCTGCGCCTTGCCCCGGGCCCAAGGCGCGCTTACTATAACCGGTCTTTTGACTTTCCTGGGAGTGCACACATGTTCCGACCTGAAAATAAGCCGCCTGAATCCCCGGGCAGAGAGTTGCATATCGTATTTCAACGGGATGCCCTGGTGAGCGATATGCGCTCCCCGGAATTGTGCCTTATAGCGCAGGAACAGGTGCAGCAGGGCGACTGGACGGTATTGCGCCGCCATTTCCTCGGTTACTGGCATGAACAACCCTGCTACGCGCTGGAAATTGACGCGGTGGACCAACTCGACCCCATGCAATTTCAAACGGGCAATCTTTACCAGATTCTGGGCAGGGTGGACGAGCAACTATTCGCCCTGGCGGGCAGGGCATCGCAATTGCTTGACTGGGAGCGGGATCATCGGTTCTGTGGCCGCTGCGGTAATGAGATGCAGGTTGATACGGACGAGCGGGCCATGCGCTGTGCCCCCTGTAGCACCATAAACTATCCGCGTATCGCCCCCTGCATCATTGTGCTGGTGACCCGCGGCGAAGAATTATTACTGGCGCGCAACGCTAACTTCCCCCAACCAATGTACAGTACCCTGGCCGGTTTCGTGGAGGCTGGCGAGACCGCTGAGGAAACCCTGATACGCGAGGTGCGAGAAGAAGTGGGCGTTGAGGTCTGTAATCTGAAATATTTTCAGTCACAATCCTGGCCTTTTCCCAACCAGTTGATGCTGGGCTATTTCGCCGAGTATGCCGGTGGGGATATTGTCTGTGACGAGATTGAGATTGCCGACGCCCGCTGGTTTCACTACAGCGACCTGCCTATGACTCCGCCGATTTCGTCAATTTCAGGACAGCTGATACAACATTACATCAAACATTTGAACTAACTGGAGCAGACGTTTGGAATTTATCTACGAATACGGTCTTTTTCTGGCCCAGGCCATGACGCTGGTTGCCGCCATTTTGATTATCGTCGCAGGCCTGATATCCCTCGGCCACAGGCAAAAGGCCGAACAGCATGAAGGCCACATCGAGATCAAGAACCTCAATGAGAAATATCGGCAGATCGGCGATAGCATTGCACACGTAGTGACCGATCACGATACCCTGAAGGCGCAAAAAAAAGTTGTTAAAAAGGCCGACAAGAAAAAGGCCAAAGCCGACAAGAAAAAGCGCAAAAAATCTGGTGCAGAGGAACCAGAAGACCGCCGCAAGCGGCTCTATGTACTGGCCTTCGAAGGTGATATCAAAGCCAGCGCGACCGATAACCTGCGAGAGGAAATCTCCGCGGTACTGCCGCAGATCCAGGGTGAGGATGAAATGCTGGTAAAGGTGGAGAGCCCGGGGGGCATGGTGCACAGCTATGGCCTCGCCGCCAGCCAGTTGCAGCGCATCACCAGCGCCAAAGTGCCACTGACCATCGCGGTGGACAAAGTGGCCGCCAGCGGTGGCTATATGATGGCCTGCGTAGCCGACCGTATTGTCGCCGCACCTTTTGCCGTGCTCGGCTCCATCGGAGTGTTGGCGCAATTGCCCAATTTCCACCGGCTGCTACAAAAAAACAATATAGATTTCGAGTTGCTCACCGCGGGGGAGTATAAACGTACTCTCACCATGTTCGGTGAAAATACAGACAAGGGACGGGAAAAATTTGTCGAGGAGTTGGAGGAGACCCACAGCCTGTTCAAGAATTTCGTCAGCGCCAATCGCCCGACCCTGGATATAGCCAAGGTTGCCACCGGCGAAGTCTGGTACGGCCAAAATGCCCTGGAAGAAGGCCTGATTGATGAAATACTCACCAGTGACAGCTTCGTACAGGACCACCTGGCGGACTGGGACGTGTACGAGGTGAAGTTCATGCACAAGAAAAACTGGCAGGAAAAATTAGGCTTTGCCGCTGAGGGAGCAATTGAAAAAAGCTTTCTGAAGATCTGGCAGCGCGGGCAGAATCGCAGCACCTACTGAGTGCCATTTCAACTCGAGCGATTAATCCTTTTCACAATGATTCTTGAGAATAATTGCCCGGTTGACCAGCGCATCCTGCTCACCGGGCTGATCCGCCAGAACGGCGGCGCCGACATCCGCCTGGGGGTTGGCGCAGGGGTCTTCATCTAACGGTTGGGTTAGCCAACTCAACACAGCAACCAGGAAAATAATAAATAAAAAAATAGTGGCTCGCAGTGGCCAATTACTTCGCATTACTGTCCCTCACCTGGTGTACCTCGTCACTCATAATGTTACATTATAAGCGGCGAGGTACACTAAATAATATACGGCTCGATCTCATCGTGCTTGAGTGTTGTAACCGCCTGATGGTGAGTGAGAAAGACCTGCCCACTGAGCTGTTGCAGGAAGTCGGACTTTTCCAGACCGTCCATTACCGGCCCCTTGACCTCACTCAGGTGAAGTTTCAATCCCTGCTCGTGTAGGCGATGATTGATTGCATCCAGAGCGCCCAGTGCACTCATGTCGATCTCATTGATTGCCGTGCATTGCAGGATCACATGCTCCAGTTCTTTGTTTTCCGCGATAAAACGATAAACGTAATCTTCAAGGTAACTGGCGTTGGCGAAGTAAAGGCTCTCATCGACGCGCAGTGACAGGATGTTGTTTTGGGTTATCACGTTATGGCGCTGCACGTTGCGAAAGTGCTCTGTGCCCGCCACTGCGCCCACCACGGCGATGTGTGGCTGTGTAGTCTTGTACAAATGCAATAACACCGACGCCACGATGCCCGCCAATACCCCCAGTTCAACACCCAAAACCAGGGTGGCGGTGATGGTCATGACCACTGCGATAAAGTCGGAAATGGAGTAATGCCACGCCTTCTTGACGATCTGCAGGTCCAGTAGAGAGGTCACCGCGACGATGATGGTGGCGGCCAGGGTGGCTTTGGGCAGGAAAAACAGTACCGGGGTCAGTAGCAGAGCGGCCAGGCCGATGCCGACAGCAGCCATTATGCTGGCGCCGGGTGTCTGCGCACCCGCATCGAAATTGACGATAGATCGTGAAAAACCACCGGTAACCGGAAACCCCGCAGATACCGCAGAGGCCATGTTCGCTGCTCCGAGGGCGATCAGTTCCTGGTTCGGATTGATGCGCTGGCGCCTCTTGGCCGCCAGGGTTTTACCCACAGACACTGATTCCACAAAGCCGATAATGGAGATCAACAGGGCGGAGACGGCCAATTCTGACCAAAGCTCCAGGTCAAAAGAGGGCATGGATAAACTCGGTAATCCCTGAGGTACACTCCCGACCAGGGCGACACCCTGAGCACCGTAACCTGCCAGATAACTGACCATTGTCGTTGCGAGGATAACCAGCACCGGGCCCGCCTTGGCAACGATAGATGCGGTGTCTGCTGACATGCCCAGGCGCTGCAGCAAGGGTTTGAGACCGCTTCTGGCCCAGAACAAAAACGCGATTGCCACGAGCCCTGTAGCCAGGGTAATGACATTGATGTCAGACAGGTTGCCGGCCAGGGAACTGACCAGTTCAGGCAGGGTGTCACCATGGGCCGCAATGCCGAGGATATGCCGCAACTGGCTGAGTGCAATGATGATTCCCGAGGCTGAGATAAAGCCAGAGACAACCGGGTGTGAGAGCCAGTTGGCGAGAAATCCGAAGCGCAAAACCCCCATTGCCAGCAATATCAGGCCGGACATCATGGCCATGGCGATGGCCGCGGTGGCATAGTCGATGCTGCCCACCGCGGCGACCTTGCCAATGGCGGTAGCGGTCATCAGTGAGACAACAGCGACCGGGCCTACGGACAAGGTGCGGCTGGTACCGAACAGGGCGTAGGCAACCAGCGGAAGAATACTGGCATACAGACCCATCTCTGCCGGTAGGCCGGCAAGCAATGCATAAGCCAGCGATTGCGGGATGAGCATGATGGTGACAATTACCGCCGCCAGCAGGTCGCCGCCTAAAATTCCCCGGTTGTAGTTTGCCGCCCAGCTGAGGGCGGGTAACAGTCGTGCCAGGTTTTTATTCAATCGGTCGTTGTCCCGGTTTTGGTCCGCTGCGGATTGGCCATCCACTCTTTGCCCTTGAGCATCGCTTTCCAGTAAATTGGCGGCAGGATTTTCTCTTTCAGAATCCAGGCCAGGCGGGATGGTTGTTGTCCATTAATAACCCATTGCGGGAAGCTGGGCAACAGCTTGCCACCGTAGCCAAATTCCGCCAGCACGATCTTGCCCCGCTCCACGGTGAGAGGGCAGGAGCCATAACCGTTGTAGTGGGCGATGCCAGTAGCCAGGCTCATATCCTCCAGCAGGTTATTGGCGACAACGGGCGCTTGCATGCGCGCCGCCGCTGCCGTTTTGGCGTTGGGTGCATTCATGGCGTCACCCAGGCCCCAGATATTGGCAAATTGCTTGTGCCGCAAGGTATTTTGGTCCACATCTACCCAACCGGCGGCATCGGCCAGCGGGCTTTCACGCACAAAGTCGGGTGCACACTGGGGCGGGCAGACATGAATCATGTCGAACCCGGTCTCAACCTGTGTTTTGACGCCGTCCCCGTCGCTGGTTTCGAACCAGGCCTTTTTGGCGTCGCCATCGATACGCACCAGGCGGTGCTCGAAGTTTAGCTGTGCGTGATATTTACCGATATATTCCATCAGGGCCGGCACATACTCCTTTACGCCGAACAGCACAGCGCCTGCGTTATAGAACGCTATGTCGATATCACCCAGTACGCCGTTGCGCAACCAGTGATCGCCAGACAGGTACAGGGCCTTCTGCGGTGCGCCGGCGCACTTGATAGGCATGGGTGGCTGGGTGAACAGGGCACGGCCCCGCTTCAGGTTTTTTACCAGGTTCCAGGTGTAGGGGGCCAGGTCAAAACGGTAATTGGAGGTGACGCCATTATGACCAAGAGTTTCCACCAGGCCGTCTACACCGTGCCAGTCCAGTTTGATGCCCGGGGCAACGATCAGGCGCTCGTAATACAGTGGCCTGGAATCCTCCAGGGTTACTCTGTTTTGCTCGGGCTCAAAACTGCCCACAGCCGCCTTGATCCATTCCACACCTTCTGGGATGAGGGATGCCATGGTTTTGACCGTGTCTCGCTGCTTGAATACACCGGCACCGACCAGCGTCCAGCCAGGCTGGTAGTAGTGCACTTCCGCGGGATCAACAATGGCGATGGATAGATCCTTGACCCGCGACAGCAAACTGGAAGCAGCGGCGATGCCGGCGGCCCCTGCGCCTATGATGAGGATGTCATAGTGTGAATCGCCTCGAGCTTGCCTGTCACCCGCCTGCAGGGCATTACTGAGGTCATATCCGCAGCGCTGCGCAGTGGCAAGTATCTGCCCGTTGGGTACACCCAGGCGGCGTTGGTAGAACGCCCACAAGGTGATTGAGCGGGTTCCGGTACGGCAGTAGGCATGTGTCGGTTTTGGCAGGCGCTCAATGGCAGTCAGGAATCCGCTTACCTCCACATCAGTGAAATTCCCCGAAATCACTGGCAGGTAAAACACTTCCATACCTGATTCGGCGGCAGCTGCCTCAATTTCAGTCACGTTAATCTGGTCGCCCGCCTCACCGTCCGGCCGATTACAGATCAGTGACCTGGTACCCTGAGCGGCGAGTGCTTGCACATCTTGCAGGTTTATCTGGGCAGAAACAGAAAATTCATCGTTTACCTGCTTGATTTCCACAGTCATCTAAATGTTCCTTATGAAGTGATTTCAGCTATGTCGGCGCCACCGAAGGCATTGATCGGTAGTTTGAGGAAAACCTGGCCACTGTGATCTGCCGGCGGCATACGTCCGGCGCGCATGTTGATCTGCAATGCTGGCAAAATCAACGTCGGCAGGCCCAGAGTGGCGTCGCGTTTCTGGCGCATTTCTACGAAAGAGAGCTCGCTGATAGTGCGGTTAACGTGAATATTGGACTCCAACTGCGCAGCCACAGTGGTTTCATACTCCAGCTCGCGTCCACCGGGCAGGTAATCATGGCAGACAAAAATACGCATTTGCGGGGGCATGCTGAGTATACGCTGGATCGAGTGATAAAGAGTCGCCGCATCGGCCCCGGGGAAATCGGCTCTGGCGGTGCCATCATCGGGCATGAACATGGTGTCGCCGATAAAGATGGTGTCGCCCAGGACATAGCTCATACAGGCCGGTGTATGTCCGGGTGTATGCAGGGCGCATCCGGCCATCTGGCCAACCTGGATGCTGTCGCCGTCATCAAGCAAGCGGTCAAACTGGGAGCCGTCCCGGGCAAACTCAGGTCCTGTGTTAAACACCTGACCAAAAACCTGTTGCACCACAGAAACATTGGAGCCGATGGCTATCTTGCCCCCCAGTCGCTGCTGGATATAGGACGCGGCTGACAGGTGGTCTGCGTGTACATGAGTATCGAGAATCCATTGCAGTTCCAATTGCATGTCCTGGATATAGGCAATGATCTGGTCTGCCCCGGCAAAACTGATGGAGCCCGATGGATAGTCCAGATCCATCACACAGTCCACCACCGCACATGCCTTGCTTGCGGGATCCTTGACGACATAGGAGAGGGTACTGGTGGGTTCGTCAAAGAACGGGGTGACTTCGGGGCGTACGCTGGTATCGAAGGGGGTTTTTTCTGCCTGGTTCATGGGTGCATCCTCTGTTTAACTGCATGGCCCAACAAAAGCGCTGGGGTTAAATAGACGTTATTCATTGCAAGGGCTTT
>Ga0164315_10003519_pt1 | contig 12156 bp, 7 predicted proteins | sample GuaBasSedimGuay6_FD_113737 | JGI IMG/M metagenome (GOLD analysis project Ga0164315, IMG submission 113737) | Subseafloor sediment microbial communities from Guaymas Basin, Gulf of California, Mexico - Guay6, Core 4569-2, 0-3 cm | ecosystem: Environmental > Aquatic > Marine > Hydrothermal vents >... | reverse complement strand
GCAAAGAGCGTCAAGCTCTGGAATCGCGACGGATCAAGCTTCATCAAGATTGACACCCAACACACCTGGTTTATCCCGGGTATGACCTGCATCAAGGCCTATGATGCGGAAACCGGTGAAGCTCGCGATAGCACTCGTGAAGACCTTGCGACGGTAACGCGTGTAAGTGATGCGCTACAGAATATCGATGCCGTGTGCATATCTTGCAAAAATGTTGAGGAATCGAGTATTCACGGCGAGATCGATGAGTTTTCAGTACTAGCTGAAAACACTTCGAAGCCATTGATGTATCTGTGCGAATTCGCCGAGTCACTCGGGGTGGTAATAGATATGGCGACAGCCATTCGGGAAGGTCGAAAAGAGTTGGTTGAGAAGCCTTACTTTCTGCATTGTGTTACGCCCTTGCCACTCTACTACGCAAAAACCCATATTGATCAGCTCGTTGAAGCCGTTGAAGCCGGTGTCCCGCTTACTGTCGGCACGGTAACAATGGGTGGTGCTTCGGCTCCTATTACCATCGCGGGATGTGTTGTGCATTCCCTGGCGACCGATTTGACTGCGATCGTCTTGTCGCAAATCATTCGCGAGGGTTCATTCTGTATTGGCTCATCGGATGCCAGTTTCATGGAGGTGGCGACGGGAGCGTTAGGAGCACCTTCTCAATCGGCCCTGGCTGAGATGGCAATGTGCGAAATTGCCAGAATTCTTGGAACACCACGCTTGACCACCACTGCCGGCGATTCCAAGGCACGACGATTCAATCAGGATGCAGTCGCCGAGATAAGCCTTAACATGATGCAGGCTTTCTACAGCCGACCGGCCATCTGTCCCTATGTTGGGTCCCTCGACGAAGGGATCACTTATTCACTTCACGCGCTACTCCTGGCTGATGAGCTTGCCGGGCAGCTCCGCAGCATGTGGCGGGGTATCGAGGTCAATGATGAGACGCTGGCATTGAACCTTACGCGGACTGAAGGCCCACGAGGGAATTATCTCGCCCATGAGCACACGGCAAGATATTGTCGACGTGAGTCGTGGAATTCGCGCTACTTCGGGGCTCACTACCCAACGTCCTCCGGGGCTCTTTTGGACGAGGATCTGATCGAGCGAATTGATCGGGAACTGCAAGACATCCTGTTGAATCACAAGCCTGAGCCATTGGCACCCGGGACGGTTCAGGAGATGCGCTTAATCGCTGAAAAATTCAGGCAGAGCTATGTCAAACCGACCTGACAACAATCAGGCAGCGAATACCGCAATCATGATAGACCCGGCAAAATATGGACTGAAGCAGCACGAACTGAAGACATCCACCGTTGTCTTCATGATCTTCTGTCTGACTGCAGCAGGTGCCTACGGAATCGAAGAGATGATCCCACAGGCAGGACCCGGGCTCACGCTGGTAATGTTGATCGTTCTTCCCTTCCTGTGGAGTACCCCGATGGGCCTGGTAGCAGCGGAGCTTGGGTCCGCACTTCCGCAAGAGGGCGGCTATTATAAATGGGTGCAGCGGGCTTGCGGCGAATTCTGGGGTTTCCAGGCGGGTTGGTGGCGGACGATATCAGTTTACTTCGACAATACGCTCTATGTTGTGCTTGCCGGATCCTACCTGGGTTCGGTCTTACATCTTACAGGACTGGAGGAGTATCTGTTCAAGGCCTCCATTGTTATCGTCTTTACCTATATCAATATCCGGGGCATCAGGGATGTGGGCGCGGTAAGTACGGCCATCTCCATCCTGGTACTGGTGGCCTTTGCCCTGGTTGCCGTGGTTGGCTTTGCAAAATGGCAGACGAATCCTTTTGTTCCTTTCATTCCACCGGATCAATCCCTGTTGCAGAGCATCGGATACGGACTTGCCATAGGCATGTGGGTGTACTCCGGCTATGAATCGATGTCTACGGTAGCCGGGGAGATAAAAGATCCGCAGGTGATTCCCAGAGCCACCATGATTACCGTTCCGCTGATTATGGCGGTCTATATACTGCCTACGATGGGCGGACTTGCCTCTCTTGGACAGTGGACCGAATGGGCGTTGGAAAGGGGCCTGTCCTACGGTGATGTAGTGACACAGGTCGCGCCAGCACTCGGGCTGTTCTTCGTATTCATAGCAATCATTGCGCAGTTCTCGATCTTCAACACCTATATCGCATCCGGTTCGAGGGGTTTCTTCGCGCTGGCCGAAGATAACCTGGCACCCAGGATGCTGGTCAGGTGCAGTAAGGATCGTGGTGTTCCCTACGTCGCGGTGCTGTCGCTGGGTATCTTCAGTCTTGTCATGTGTATGTTTCCATTTGGTGTGATCGTGGTCGTGGATGTCATGCTTTTCATGTCAGCCTATGCATTAATTTTCATCTCCGCCTGTATATTACGCGTCAGGGAGCCAGACTTACCCAGGCCTTTCAAGGTACCGGTCGGGACAAAGATCTTCATCGTGATGTGCATTCCTTCACTCATCATTATATTCGTTGCATTTTTTATCAACGGGACCGACTATTTCGTCGGCGGAATGGCCGCTATTGTTTCCGGTCCGATCATGTATTTCATCTTCAAGCGAAAATATGGTGGCCTGACAAAGACAGATCCGGTGGCTTTCCCGGCAAATTCGAGAACAGGTTTGGGTATGGGTGATACGAGGAGAATGGCATGGTTATTTGGCACCATGACGCTTGTCGGCCTCATTGCCGTCTTTTTCCTGCCATGGTATGAGAACCCGGAGTATTACACCGAAACCTACGCCATTGAGGGCCTTTTTGATATCCTGATGAGCAGCATACGATGGACTACAGTTGCGTCCGGCATTCTCACCATGAGCCTTGTGGTCATTACCAGCCGGGTTGAACCCAAAACAGACAGATATAGTCACCACCTCACTTAAGGAACCAATGGAAACTAACATGGCAACCATCATTAATGGCGTAACAACCGCCCAGGAAATCAAAGACGAAATTGCAGAAAAGGTCAAATTAATCCGTGAACGGGGCGGCAAGATCCCACATCTGGCAGCTATTCTGGTCGGAGACGACGGTGCCAGCCAGGCCTATGTCGGCGGCAAGGTAAAAGCCTGTGAGTATGTCGGTTTTAAATCTACCCTGAAAAAATTTGATGCCGACATGAGCGAGGAAGAATTACTGAAGGTCGTTGATCAATTGAATGATGATCCCGACATCGATGGTTATATTGTTCAGCTTCCGCTTCCTGCCCACATTTCAGCCGCGAAAGTTACAGAACGTATCCTGCCTGAAAAAGACGTGGACGGATTTCATCCCGTCAATGTTGGCAGAATGGTCAAGAGCTTGCCTGCCTACGTATCAGCCACGCCGTTTGGCATCATGCAATTCCTGGAAAGGTACGAGATTGTCACGGAAGGCAAACACTGTGTAGTGATCGGCAGAAGCGACATTGTCGGAACACCCATGAGTATCCTTTTATCCAGGAAATCCAAGCCTGGCAACTGCACGGTTACGGTCTGTCATTCAAGAACCCCGAATATCAAGGAATTCACACTACAGGCCGATATTGTTATCGCTGCACTGGGTATCCCTGAGTTCCTGACCGGCGACATGGTGACTGACGGGGTCGTGATCATTGACGTGGGAATCTCACGTGTGCCGGATGCCAGCAAGCCCAGGGGGTATGTGCTGAAAGGGGATGTGAAATATGACGAGGTAGAGCCAAAGGCCAGTTTTATCACTCCGGTACCGGGTGGTGTGGGTCCGATGACGATTGCTGCGTTGCTACATAATACGTTGCTGGCATCGCAGAAAGAGATTTACAGCTAGCGAAAGCCGGGGTCAGTAAAGCCGGGGTCAGAGTCAAGTGCCAGAGTAAAACGCTGGCACTTTACTCTAACCCCGGCTTTGTTGAGTTTTACTCTGGCACTTGACTCTGACCCCTTCCCCGTACCCTTCCCTGTTAGCCTACGCCAATTACCGTACCATCCGGCAATAACTCAATCTGTTCGGCCTTGGGACGTTTGGGTAAGCCCGGCATACGCATGATATTACCGGTCAGGATGATCAGGAATCCCGCACCCGCGCTGACCTGTATGTTTCTGACCGTTACCTGGAAGTCACGTGGACGACCATGCAGAATCGGGTCGTCAGATAATGAACTCGGTGCTTTTGCGATACACACCGGCAGCTTGTCCAGTCCCAGGCGCGTAATGATACTCAAATCTTTCTCAGCTTCTTTGCTAAATGCCACATCATTGGCACCATACATGTCCCTGCATACCTTGTGCACTTTCTCGTAGATCGTGTCACTGAGATCATACAGCGGGGAATACGGATTGTTATGATCTGCGGATTTCATCACTTCCCGGGCCAGATCCTGCGCACCCTTGCCACCCTCGGTAAAATGCCGCGATTCCGCAAATGACACGCCATGTGCCTCCGCACGCTCGCGTATGATACGGATTTCCTCATCAGTATCATTGACAAAGCGGTTCAACGCCACCACCGGGTGTTTGTTGAAATGGGAAACACTTTCAATATGCTTGTCTAGGTTTTCCAGACCGCCCCGGACCGCTTCGGTATCGGGTTGATCCAGTGCATCCTTGGCTTTTCCACCATGTAGTTTAAGAGCTCTGACCGTAGTCACCACCACCACTGCATCGGGGTCAAGACCCGCGGACCGGCACTTGATATGAAAGAACTTCTCCGCACCCAGGTCAAAACCAAACCCGGCTTCGGTCACCGTCCAGTCCGCATATTGCATTGACATTCGTGTCGCAAAAACACTGTTACAGCCGTGCGCAATATTGGCAAACGGACCACCGTGCATGAACGCTGGCGTGCCCTCGAGTGTTTGCACCAGGTTGGGATGTATCGCGTCTCTTAATAGAGCCATCATGGCACCGGTGATATTCAACTCCTTCAGATAAACCGGTCTTCCTTTCCAGGTGGTTCCAACCAGGATGTTATCCAGCCTTGCGCGAAGATCATCCACGTCTTTGGCGAGACAAAAAATCGCCATTATTTCCGAGGCTGCAGTAATATCAAAACCACCTTCACGCGGTATACCCTGCATCCTGCCACCCAGTCCGATGACGATTTTCCGCAAACTGCGGTCATTCATATCCATCACACGACGCCATACGATCTGACGGTGATCCAGACCCAGGTCATTACCCTGGAATATGTGGTTATCGATGGTGGCTGAAATCAGGTTATTGACCGTCGTGATGGCGTGAAAATCACCGGTAAAGTGCAGGTTGATTCGATCCACCGGAATAATCTGGCTGTAACCGCCACCGGTTGCACCGCCTTTAATACCCATACATGGACCGAGGGAAGGTTCACGTAGCGCCAGGCAAACGGACTCACCCAGGCTATCCATAGCCTGCGCCAGGCCAATGGATGTTGTGGTTTTACCTTCACCCGCAGCCGTCGGTGTGGTTGCCGACACCAGGATCAAACGTGGCTTTCCGGGTCGTTTCCGTGGGCGATTCAGGGCGTTCAAATTCACCTTGGCGACCTCGTCACCATAGGGCATCAGGTCCTCATCATCCACACCTAACCTGGTGGCAATATCCTTAATGGGCCGAATACCGGCCTGCCTGGTAATTTCATAATCTGTAAGCATAAACATACCCTCTTTGTTCTTTTTTTAGTATAGGCGATCAACCGCAATCGGAACCTCCCACCCTACACGTCAGCCATAAGACTTGCGAATCATGCGCCAGGCAATCCAGGCCGTCGGCAGCACGACAAGCGGGCCTGCCAACACCAGCAGCGATTCGCCACTCAGCCAATTGATACCACCTCCCGCTTTCAGGGTTCCGGTAATTTCCTGGTAAGGCTGCACATAAATTGTCAACAGAATGAGACACATGGTTACGCTGTAGACGGCCAGGACCAGCGGTGCATACTGGGTAAAACGTAACTTCGAGGCACTCAGTTCCTGTTCCGGAACCCGGTGCATCTGCAGACGGTAGACCTGTTCCTGCCGGCTTACACGGCTGAACCGGGACACCACCAGCACCACCACCAGGCTTACCAGACCCCCGAACAGGATTGGATCCAGCCAGAATGGCAGTTCGATCCATTCCATGTACTCCAGTGCCTTGGGCACCGCATTGAATACAAACCCACTGACGATACCCCAGAAAGCAGCATCCGCCGTGATACGTTTACTCCAGACACTCATCAGCGCCACCGCCCCCCAGGATGAAGCGAACAGCGTGCCAACAAAATAGGTCAACCAGAAAATGTCAATCGGGGAGATAAAGGCGATGATCAACGTTACAACACCGACAGCAAGCATGGCCAGGCGGCTAAGCTTAAGCATCTTTTTATCATCGACAGTGTCGTGGCGGAACACGTCATTGCTGACACTGAACCCTACCAGTGACAGAAATGTTGAAGCAGAGGACAAACCGGCGGCCATAATACCGGCCAGCAACAAAGCCCCCAAAAATTCAGGCAACAGGTTGAGAGCGGCATAAATAATCACCTCTTCTGATGGCTCGATTCCCGAATCACTGAGGTTGATCACAGCACCGGCAGAATAAAGAATCAACTCCATCAGGATCAAAAAGATTGCCGCAATACAGGCTGCCCGCATCACCACGTGTTCATCACGGGCAATCAGGTACCGACTGGACTGCCAGGGACTCACCGCATATACCAGACCCCAGGCCAGTGCCAGGGTAATGTTCCACAGTGTGAAATCCAACACAGAAGTGAATGGCGTGTCAGCACCAACGATTCCGTGCCAGGCCATCAGGTCCGGTTTCTCCGGCAGGGTGGCTAATCTCTGCACGGACGCCACCCAACCGCCGGCATCCTGTACGAGGAAGATCAGGGCCAGTATGGCCACCGACGTGAACAACAGGAACATCAGCGTATCGGTCAGGATTACACCACGGGAACCGGAATACATGGTGAAGGCGGTATAACTGACCCAACTGATAATCAACCCTTGAGTGAATGTGACATCAGTAATATGGGTAAGTAGAAAAGCTGCACCCTGGGTAACCGCCAGCAGGTAACCACCCAGACCAAAAATAATGGTGACACCGGCCGCTGTTTGAACCCGTTGTGAGTTAAATCTTTTGCCAAAATAATCCGCTACTGTGATGGCACGGCTACGCCGCAGGTAGCGACCAAACAACAGGGCACCGAATATATAACCCATCGCACCGATCGGTGGCCACAACAAGTACGGACCCGCCTGCCCTTCGTAGACAAAACCGGTTTCGCCAAGAAAAATATTGGTACTGAGTACACTGGCCACCAACGTTCCAACAATCAGCAGCGTGGGTGCCTGGCGACCTGCAACGAAATAGTCATCAAGTTTCTTGACCCGCCGACCTGCGTAGTTGCCCACAGCAATGTAAATAATGAGGCTAAACAGTATCGCTCCGGAATAGATATCCATTTTTCTATTTTTTTATTGTGTGAATACAAAATCAGTATAGAAGAAATTGGTACCATCGCAGGCCGTGCATGGAAAATAAGTCAATATTATGAATTATCGGCCAGTACATGATGGGTGAAGAAGTATTCTGTGCCTATGCGCGCAGAAGACCGGACAGTGAAGTTGAATATAATGTTATGAATGTATGCTAAAGAAACTACGGAAACTAAATTGAATATAAAGGAGACGGTCAACCAGGGGGGTCCGCTGCAATTTTTTGCGCGACACCAGCAAACCCTGAAGTGGATCATCTATACACTTTTGATTCTCAATTTTGGCTACTACCTGTTTGATGACTGGCGGGCAGCCCAAAGCACGCTCCTGCCGGATGCATCATTCCTTAAAATAGCCAGCGCCTACGCGACTTCATTTGATGAGATTGGCTGGTTCTTTATCATATTTCTTTTAGAACTTGAGACCTATTGGATCGAGGACGATACCACGCTCGGCCCCCTTTACTGGTTGATGCAAGCGGTTCGCGTGCTTTGCTATGTCGTGGTCTGCCACACACTTTATGCCTTTGTTGTCACTGTTATGGATCTTGGAAACGCGACCGTTCTCACTGATGTTGGCAGTCTTTGTGCACTGGTTGGCCAGGATCTGTATTTTGTCCAAAACCTGTTGTATGAACTGATCGATGCCGGTAATTGTGCAAGCCTGGGTAGCGGTGGTGACATCTATCGATTCTTTGACGAACCTGTTGTCTCGGATCTTTCCGGGTACAAGATGGAACTGGCGCATGCATGGGTTGATGTTATCGAGATATCCGGTTGGTTAACGATCTCTCTGCTCCTCACATTTGTCATGGTGCTGCAAAACAAGGGAATTTACGAGTCCCCCTGGATCCGTGCTGTGAACGGTCTTCAGTATGTTGTCTATGCCATCATCGCCGGAACCGCATTCTACTGGGTGTTCTTTGGGTACTATGTCTACACTTGGGATATCCTGCTGTGGATCGGGGGATTTGCTGTCATTGATGCCAATCTGGCTGATTGGCGGCATGAGCTTGAGGATGAAAGTGACGTACAAGGACAGGCAGAAATACAAGGCTAAACGACTTGAAAAATTATGATGCCATTGTTATTGGTGCTGGCCACAACGGACTCACCAACGCAGCCTTTCTGGCGAAGGCGGGTCTCGACGTTCTCGTTCTGGAAAAGAATGACTATATCGGTGGAGCGACCGCCAGTCGCGAGCTATATAAAGGCTGGAAATATTCCAACAGCTCTTATGTGAGCAGCCTGTTTCGGCCCGAGATTTACCAGGCGCTCGATCTCGGCCGCCATGGCCTCGAGGTAGTGCCGTTACAGGGTGGTACCACGTTTAAGCAGAACGGTGATTATTTTGGCAATTACCACCACCCGACCGTCCGTCGGCGTGAGATTGCTCGTCATTCAAAACGTGATGCCGATGCGACCATTCGCTTTGAGGCCGATTTAATGAAGTGGTGCCGGTTGATCCGCGGCTTCATGCTTCGTACCCCGGCTGACCCGGTGTCTTTCAAGTGGCGTGACCTGATGGAGTTCGCCGCGCTGCTTAAAAGCTTCTACAGCCTGGGCGAAAGCCAGATTTACGAATTCATTCGCTTTTTCACCATGTCCATCGCCGAGTACCTTGAAGAGTACTTTGAAAGCGATGTTATTCTCGCCCATTTCTCGGGTGGCAGCATCATCGGTACCGGTCTTGGGGTCTACTCACCCGGCACCGCTTATGTGCTGCTGCACCACGCAATGGGCGATGTGGACGGCAATATGGGTTCATGGGGTTTTGCGCGTGGCGGCATGGGATCGGTTTCAAATGCATTGGCTTCTTCTTTTCAGTCCTTTGGCGGAGAAATTCGCAGCGAGGCCGAAGTAAAAGAAATTAAAGTCAATGGCCGCAAAGCCACGGGGGTCGTACTTGCTTCAGGTGAAGAAGTGAATGCCCGGGTTGTGGTCTCAAATCTCGACGCCAAACGCACATTCCTGGGTATCATGAATAGAAACGACCTGCCTGATGAAATCATCCACAGGGCCGAGAATTTCAAAATTCGCGGATCGTCCGGCAAGGTCAACATCGCGCTTGACGGCATGCCGGAATTTCCGGCGCTCGAAAAAGGCTCCCCACTCACGCTGGGTCATATGCATTTCTCCGATACGCTGGAGCGACTGGAGCGCGCCTATGACGACTGGAAAGATGATCGATGGTCGCAAGACCCGTACGTGGACCTGCTTATCCCGACCCAATTTGACCCGACGATGTCACCACCCGGCAAACACATGATGAGTGTTTTTGTCCAATATTGCCCGGTAGAAGCTGAAGGCGGATGGAGCGACGACAAACGTGATGCATTTGGAGCCACTGTCATCAACCAGATTTCCGACTACAGCCCTAACTTCAAGGATCTGATCCTGCATGCGGAGGTTCGTACACCACGGGAAATTGAAGCTGAAATCGGTCTCACGGAAGGCAATATTTTCCAGGGCGAGCTGACCCTGGATCAGCTGATGTTCAACCGCCCCTTCCCCGGCTATGCGCAATATCGCGGGCCGGTCAAGAACATGTACATGTGTGGTTCATCTACCCACCCTGGCGGTGGTGTTATGGGTGCCCCGGGGGCCAATGCGGCACGTGAGATTCTGCGTGACCTGGGTCAGAAAAATACCACACCGGAGGGTTTTGGTGATGACTGATTCCAAATCCGCAATTTTCATCGGGGGCGGGCATAACGGGCTTGTGTGTGCCACCTATCTCGCCAAAGCCGGTTTTCAGGTGCAGGTGCTGGAGGCGCGTGAAACCGCAGGTGGTGGTATATCGAACCATCAATTTGCTGAAGGCTACCAGGTTTCGGGTCTTGCCCATGTCCTTCACCCCCTGAATCCCGCTATTGTCAAAGATCTTGACCTGGTGGGTGCGGGCCTGGTGACAGGTGACGCCATTGTTACCATTTCCCTGGGTCGCGATGGTCGCCACCTGAGACTTGACACCGATAGCGTGGCAGGTAGCGGGCTTTCCAGCGATGATGCTGCCGCCTACACGGCCTTCAAAATGGAATTTCGTGCTTATGCCAGGGCACTTGAACCATTGGCCACAAACAAACCACCACGTCTCAAGGACATGGACCGGAAGGACAAGTTCACGCTCGGCAAACTGGGCTGGTCACTACGTTTTGGCCTGGGTGCCACATCCATGAGTGAATTCCTGCGGGTTGGTGGTATTAATATCTATGATGTCCTTAACGAAGTGTTTGACGATCCGCAACTCAAAGGTGCCATCGCTGCTGATGCCGTCATCGGACACCATATGGGTCCACGGACCCCGACGACGGTATTGACCTATCTCAATCGACTGAGGGGCGAAACCTACGGACCCCAGAGCCTGCCGGTAGCAGACAAAGGCAGTATCGCAACTGCACTGGTAAACGCTGCCTTGAAGACCGGTGTTGAAATTCAGACCGGTGTGAAGGTCGAGCGAATTATTGTTACTAACGGCAGGGCAACCGGTGTGCAACTGCAATCGGGTGATGAGAAAAAGGCGGATATCGTGATTTCCAACGCCGATGCAAAGACCACCTTCCTGGACCTGGTTGGCACAGCTGACCTCGACGCCATGTTCACCCATCGCATACACAGCACACGTACCAACGGCAGCGTCGCCAAACTCCATTTTGCTTTAAAAGGATTACCGCAGGTGAACGGCCTTTCAGAGGCAGAGCTTGGCCAGCGCCTGCTAATCGCTCCGGATATGCGTTATGTGGAACATGCTTTTAATCATGCAAAATATGGTGAATATTCCGAGGCACCGGTACTGGAAATAACAATCCCCAGCCTTGCGAGTCCTTCGCTCGCGCCCGCTGGACATCATGTGATGTCTGTATCGGCAAGTTTTGCACCTTACACTCTCAAAAATGGCTGGGACAATGGCAGTAGCGAATTCACCCGTAAGGTGATTTCACTGATCGAAGATCATGCGCCCGGTTTTGCAGCCCGGGTTGTCGCCAGCGAAGTCTTGACACCCGTGGATATTGAGCGGGAGTTCAATATCACAGGCGGGCATTGGCACCACGGTGAAATGGCAATTGATCAGTCCTTCATGATGCGCCCGGTTCACGGAGCGGCGCAGTACGATACACCGGTCAACGGCTTATATCTGTGTGGGGCTGCGGCCCATCCCGGTGGCGGTATTACCGGTTTGCCCGGGCGCAATGCTGCCAAACGAATTTTGGCAATCGCATTGAAGGAGCACCGAAATGGATAAACACGATTTCCGGCAGGTCCTTCAACAATCACCTTTTCACGCACGTGTGGACGCTCTTAGCCAGGTAAAAAACTGGATGTCCTGGAACGGCTACCAAACGGCCCGTGTGTTTGACACCCTGGCATCAGAGTACTTTGCCATTCGCAGTTCCTGCAGCGTGATGGACATGACACCGATGGAAAAGTACCGGATCACCGGCCCGGATGCACTCAAGTTTCTGAACCGGCTTGTTGTCCGCGACATCTCAAAACTCAAGACCGGTCGCGTGACTTATGTCGCGTGGTGCAATGATGAGGGTCGGGTGCTGGACGACGGCACAATTTTTCATTTGGGTGAAGCCGGGTATCGCCTCTGCTCACAACATCACCAGCTTGACTGGCTGATAATGTCCAGTCTCGGTATGGATGTCACAATTGAGGAAGAAACACATGATATCGCTGCACTCGCCGTGCAGGGACCAACCTCCTGCTCAGTACTCAAGGCAGCAGGAATATCCGG
>Ga0164315_10003518_pt1 | contig 12161 bp, 7 predicted proteins | sample GuaBasSedimGuay6_FD_113737 | JGI IMG/M metagenome (GOLD analysis project Ga0164315, IMG submission 113737) | Subseafloor sediment microbial communities from Guaymas Basin, Gulf of California, Mexico - Guay6, Core 4569-2, 0-3 cm | ecosystem: Environmental > Aquatic > Marine > Hydrothermal vents >... | reverse complement strand
TCCTTAGTGAGAATAGTGTTAATTGGGGAATTGCATATTTTGCAATTACAACTATGGGTGCCGTTGGAGTTCCAATAATGACAGAGTTTAAATCCACAGAAATTAAACATATTCTAAAACACTCTGAATCGAAAGTGATTTTTGTATCTTCAAAACAGTTTGAAAAAATTGAAGAATATGGCTCAACAGAACTCGGTATAAGAATATTGTTAGATGATTTTTCTATTATTCCTGACGACACAAAAACAGACAAACTAAAATTAGTGGTAAGTGAAGGATTAAAAGAATTCCAAAAAATTAAACTTGCTGCATTGAAAATGGTTGGCATCGCTGATGAAGAAGTCGTCGAAGATGATTTAGCCCTTATATTATATACCTCTGGAACAACAGGACATTCCAAGGGGGTTATGCTTACTCATAAAAATTTAACCTATGATGCAACCGAGACAGTTAAGCTGGTTGGTATTAAAGAGAGTGATAGGATGCTCTCAATTTTACCATTGTTCCATACATACGAAGCAACACTTGGCCTGGTAACTCCAATAATGGGAGGGGCTTCAGTCTATTATTTAGACAAACCTCCGACACCATCAGCACTTCTGCCAGCACTGAAAAAAGTAAAGCCAACTGTGATGCTATCTGTTCCATTAGTTATAGAAAAAATTTATCGTAATAAAGTTTTGGCTGAAATTAATAAAAAGGGATTAACACGGATCTTGTATAAGTTTGCTCCACTAAGAAAAAAAATGAATGCTATTGCTGGAAAAAAACTAGCAGAGACTTTTGGTGGAAGCTTACGGTTGTTCTGCATTGGAGGCTCAGCCCTAGCATCAGATGTTGAAAAGTTTTTACAAGAAGCAAAATTCCCATATTCAATGGGTTATGGCTTAACCGAAACATCACCACTTGTAACAGGTACTGATAACATAAAAGTGCGGTTCAAATCAGCCGGTTCTATTTTAGATGGAATGGAAATAAAAATTGATAATCCCGATAGCGAGACGGGTGAAGGGGAAGTACTAATCAAAGGTCCAAATGTGATGAAAGGATATTTCAAGGACCCAGAAAAAACCGCAGAAGTCTTTACAAAAGATGGTTGGTTTCGTTCAGGTGATTTAGGTCTTGTGGATAATGATGGATATCTGTTTTTAAAGGGTCGGTCTAAAAATGTAATTATTGGTTCAAATGGTAAAAATATTTATCCGGAAGAGATAGAAGCTATTATTAACGAACAGAGCTACGTTGCAGAATCGTTGGTACTAGATAGAGATGGCAAGCTAGAAGCAAGAATTAATTTGAACTATGAGCAGATTGATGAAGCATTCGAACTTGAAAAGACAAATGAAACTGAAGCCAGAAAAATTATTGACAAAATATTGAATGATGTTTTTAACAAAGCCAACGAACAATTAAATAATTTTTCAAAATTGTCAAAATATATTGAGCAAGTAGAACCATTTGAAAAAACACCAACTCAAAAAGTTAAGCGATTTTTGTATTCTTAATTTTAAATTTTGAAGTACATATATATTCAATTGTCATTCCCACATGCTTCAACTGGGAATCTTTTTCCACATAAGATTCTCGATAATCCCGCATAGCGGGACGGGAATGACACTCTCTTTTTTAGGGTAGTATATTCGGATTTTGCTTAAAAATGATTATTAATCTTTTTGATTAAACCTAACCCCAATGTAGTTGTTAATCTCGGTTAGAGTCGTAATCTGTTGAGATGAGTTTCCACTACGAATATAAAATTTTTCTATCTTGGCCCCATTTTTATCGGTTGTTTTAAGGAAGAGAGGATACTCCCCTTTCGCAATTTTTATTATGCAGACATCTTTTTCATCAATTGTTAAAAAGCTGATAACAAGTTTTCGAGCAGCATATCTTACAGTAAAAGTTGTGTTAATTAAATTTCTCAAGTGGAGTTCAAAGTAATCAGCGTTCTGTTTCTTTAGTGTGGAGTAGTCGTTTTGTAATCCGAGGATGTTATTGTCATCATCTATTCCAATAACGAGATAGCCACCTTCCGCATTATTAAAGGCTGAGATTGATTTGACGATAACTTCTTCCAATTTCTTGTTCACCTTCTCTTCTCTATAATCCCAGCGCAATGAAGATTTAAGTTCAAATCGTTCTGTCTCTCCTTCATCTAGGAATTGCTGTAACTCTTCAAGCGATAATCTGTTTGATGAAATTACTTTTGCTTTGCTTTTTCTTCTGAAGAAAAAAATTGTAATTAAAATTAGTATTGCAAGTAAAAATCCAACAAATAAATATGTGTTGATTAGATAAGCAAAGATTAAATCAGTTTCTGTAATGATAACTCCAAGTTGAAGTTTGCTGAGGTGCATATTTATTGGGTCAACTTGTGCCCACCATTTTTCTTCATCAATATTTAGTGCAAATGAAACCGAATCACTTCCGAGCTCTGTCCAATTATCTAAGAATGCAATAATTACAGAATCTTGAATATTTTCACGAGTGAATGCTCTGTCAACTCCTCTAGAAGCCTCTTTGTTATTGGCGATGATTGGAAGAATGTGATTGTTGTGATTGAATAAAAATATTTTTGGATTTGAAAATAATTTGATTTCTGTAATAGAGGAAATTAAATCATCTGCTTTAATGCCAATTGCTAATCCAAATATTTTGTTAGAGTTATCAGATTTTCCAAATGTTACAGCATCAATTTTACCAATGGCAAAATCACTTATTCCTCTAAGATTAAACCAGAATATACTATCGGTGCGTGCATCTTTCTTGAAAAATTTAATCCAATTTAATCGAACAGGGTCATTCTCTACAGCCTGTTTCCATTGACCAACCATAGTTGAATCATCTTCCCATCTTTTCAAAACAATTTCGTTCTTAAAAGTTTTTTCAATACGGAATGCAGAAACAAATGTTTTTTTATCCTTATAGATTAAATATTGTCGCCCATCTTCATCATAATATTTAACGGATGATATTTTTGGTGTGCTTGATAAAATTGGAATGAAATAATTGTTCATCCCATTTTCACTTTTGTAGTCAAAGGAATTATCTATTCTATCAACTTTAACTTCCGAAAGTTTTTTTGAAATAGGATTTAGATAATCACTTATTTCTTTCTCTATTTGCTCGGTTGTTGTATAAATTAATTGTTCAGTAAATATTGATTGTGCATCAAATGATATAAAGATGGCGAGCAAAATAATAATGATTACTATTGCTCCATATGTTAATGTTTGTTTTGACAATGAGTTATTTCCAAAATTTTATAATTAGACATTGCAAAAAAGAATTTGTCATTTCGAATCCCGACGCAGTTTGTCGGGTGTGAGAAATCCCATGAAAAGTAGAAGATTTCTCAATCGTCCCGATAAAAACAATCGGGACTCATTTCGAAATGACAAATCATAATATTAGTTGCAGATATTATTAACTTCAAAGATACTGAAAAATCTTACTTCCATTTAATATTGCATCCCATGCTTGGAATTTGATTTTGACCCACTTCCTTTCCAGCAAGAATTGCATCAAGAGCGTTTCGGATATCTCTACCTGTAACTGGGTTATCTAAACTTGGACGAGAATCATCCAACTGCCCACGGTATACTAATTTCAATTCAGAATCGAAAAGGAAAAAATCTGGTGTGCATGTAGCATCATATGCTTTTGCAACTTCTTGAGTTTCGTCATATAAATATGGAAATGAATATCCAAGGTCGACTGCTTGTGTTTTCATCAACTCTGGAGAATCTTGCGGATAATTTTCAACATCATTTGAGCTGATTGCGATAAATCCAATTCCACGCTCTTTGTATTCTTTAGCAAGTTTTACCAATTCGGAATTAACATGTAAAACAAAGGGACAGTGGTTGCAAATAAACATAACCAATGTAGCTTGTTCTCCTTTTGCTTCTTTCAAAGAAAGGAATTTATATGTTGTTGTATCTATTAAATTAAAATCTGGAGCCTCTGTTCCAAGTGGTAGCATGTTCGAAGGTGTCTGTGCCATAATTTTTCCTGTCGTATTATGAATATTTTGTTTAGGTAGAGAAATTATAAATACCAGAAAACAAATTACAAATAAATATTAAAAAACAATTAAACAAATTTTCAAAAGTTCTATGGACAAAACCATCAAATTGGTTTTTGATTATTTCATAATTCTATACTGTTTCTTTGAATAAATACTACTCTAAAATGATAGAACACTGGATTTGTTTTTTATTATTTGACTTTTGTAATTTGTTCCGCTCTGCAGAATTCCTTTTGGTTATTTATTCAAGAACGGTAAATATACATTTATCTGGATTTTATTAGACGCTTTTATTTAGTAATTTTACGTTTATTTTAAAAATATATATACAATAGGCTATAAATGAGTATCGAAGAGTTAAGAGAAAAAATAAACAATGTCGATTCAGAATTAATTGATTTACTTGCAAAACGACGTGGATTAAGTAAAGAAGTAATTCAAGACAAAAATGAAAATGAAAATCCAATAAGGGATGAGAAACGTGAAGAAGAACTTCTAAAAAGATTAATAAAACTTGGGAAAGAAAAAGGTGTTGACCAACATTTTTTAACAAAAGTATTTTATGAAATCATTGAAGATTCAGTACGCTTGCAACAAAGCCATCTTTTAAATCCATCAAAAGCATTGAATGGAACGGAGAGGTTAACAATTGCAATTCAAGGCATTGAAGGTGCTTACAGCTATCTAGCATCACAAAAATACTTTGCATATAGCAAAAAGGAATTAGAGTTTGTTTCTAAAAAAAGATTTTCTGAGGTAATAGAAGCCGTGGAAAAAGGGGAAGCGGATTATGCTGTTCTTCCTATTGAGAACACAACTTCGGGCGGTATTAACGAAGTATATGATTTACTACTTCACACAACCCTCTCTATAGTTGGTGAAGAGACATTTAAAGTTAAGCATTGCCTTGTTGCATCTGAGGATGTTTCTGTTCACAAAATCAAAAAGATATATGCTCACTATCAAGCTGCTGCTCAATGCAGCAACTTTCTAGTGTCACTTCCAGAAGCACGAATAGAATATTTTGCCGATACAGCGATGTCGGTTCAAAAAATTGCGGAAGAAAAAAATCCAGAATTCGCTGCTATTGCTAGCGAAGAAGCGGCAAATCTTTTTAATGTAAATATTATTAGAAAAGGAATTTCGAATCAGGATGAAAATCATACTCGCTTTTTAATTGTTGCACGAAACATTGTAAAAGTTGATAATCGTCTCCCTGCAAAGACATCACTGGTGATGGCAACCTCGCATGCCCCGGGTTCATTGGTTAAAGCTCTATCTGTGTTTGATGCTTATAATATTAATTTAACCAAATTGGAATCTCGTCCAATTCTTGGAAACCCTTGGGAAGAGATGTTCTATGTGGATTTTGAAGGGAATAGAGATGATGAAAATGTTCAGAATATGCTCGATGATTTAGGACCTTATCTTAGATTTTTTAAAGTACTTGGAAGTTATCCATCGCAGGTTATTAAAAAGACAAAATTAGATTTGTACGAAAGCGCTGATGAAAAGGAGAATACTTACGTTAAAAAAGTCAAAGAAATTCAAAAACCAATTATTAAGAAAAAAGCAAAAGCAAAAAGTTATAAATTAGCAAGCCGTGAATACAAAGAGGAAGATACAATAATTAAAGTTCGCGATGTAGAGATTGGTGGAGATGATTTTGTTGTTATTGGTGGTCCTTGTTCAGTAGAATCGGAACAGCAAATATTCTCGACGGCTAATGAAGTTAAAGTGAATGGAGCACAAATATTGAGAGGTGGATGTTTCAAACCACGTACTTCCCCTTATAGTTTCCAAGGCTTGGAGTGGGAAGGTTTAAATTATCTTGAGGCTGCTGGAAAGGAATATGATTTACCAGTAATTACTGAAGTGCTAGCTCCAGAGCAAGTTCAGGCTGTTGCAAAACAATCAGATATAATTCAGATTGGTGCAAGAAACATGCAGAATTTTTCGTTGCTAAAAGAGGCGGGAAAAGTTCATCGTCCTGTTTTATTAAAACGTGGAATGATGTCTTCGATAGATGAACTACTGAATGCAGCTGAGTATATTTTAGCTCAAGGCAATAGACAAGTAATTTTAATGGAACGTGGAATTAGAACATTTGAAACTGCCACTCGTAACACACTTGATTTGAGTGCAATTCCTGTTCTTAAAGAATTAACTCATCTGCCAATTATGGTTGACCCTTCTCACGCAATTGGTGAGCGGGATAAAGTTTCTCCAATGGCATTGGCTTCAAAAATTGTTGGTGCTCATGGAATTATGGTTGAGTTTCATCCAGAGCCAGAAAAAGCTTTGAGCGATGGACCACAAGCATTGCGCTATCCTCAATTTGCTAAGTTGATGAAAGACTTGAAAAGATTGTAGAAAAATAAATATTAAGAAATGTTGATCTTAAACCCAAATCAAAGCAATTTGATTTGGGTTTTCTTTTATAGTTGCTCAAATTAGCGTAGCACAGACCCGCCTACAGGGCGGACAGGTTTGTAATCTGTGCTACAAATTATTTGCTAACAAAAAGCTAAGTTTGGACTGTTTACATATTTTAATTATTTTTGTAACAAATAAATTAAGGTTATAAAAACATGTCAACAAAGCCAGCATTTCAAACTACATTACATCCAGAAAATTCGGTTGAAACGAAAACTTATAAATTAGTTGAATCACTTAAAGAATTTATGCCAATCGAAAATGATAGAAATCGTTTAGGTTACGGATTATTTAAATACTTGAATGGCGAGGGTGATGCTCCGGAAGTTTTACTTCAATCTGCAAAGATTCGATTTGAGGGGATAGAGTATTCTGATTTAGCTAAAAAACTTTCTGATGGATTGAAAGATATTAAATAGAGATTGCAGTTAACTTTTCATCTTAGCGTTATTATGAATCTTTCTATTTGGCGTCTATGTCTCAAAATATGCATAATTGCGTGTTCAAATAATTGTTCAACATCATATTGTTGTCCCCACCGCACTAATATTTTCTTTTGTGAATCAGTTTCTTCAAGTTTTAATTTTGGATAATCATCAAATAATTTTTCGTTATATCTTAACATTTCATTTAGCTTGTTTTGATATTGTTCAACGGTCTCTAATGTTATTCGTTCAACAAAATCTATTTGCTCACCCAACGAGTTTCTAATTTCAATGGCATAACAATATCCCGATCTTATAACGTGAGTTAAAATAGTCTGAATAGATTTGCAGTCAGAATCTGTGGTCTCATTATCAACAATAGCCACAAGCTCCTTGTCAGTAATTCCAATTATTATTTTTTGAAGCTCAATTAATGCTTTTTCGTATTCATCTAATATTGTCCCAATCGCACCATTATTTCTAAAAATTTTCATTCATTTTCTGTTTTTTGAATTTTGAATATCGAACAAGAAATACTGAATATTAATTTTTTTAGTTCGAAATTCCTTATTCAGTATTCAACATTCGATATTTGTTTTTTATAATTATTTCCGTAGGCTAGCATAATGCACATTAATGCTTTACCTATTTTATATTTAGTTCTCTTTTACTCCTCAGCACCAATAAATTTTTCTGCCATATCCACTGCTTCCTTGCTTCCAATATAGATTGGAACACGCTGGTGCAGACTGGTTGGTTTCAAATCCATAATTCTATTTCCTCTTCCATCTATTGCACGTCCGCCACCCTGCTCAACTAAAAATGCCATTGGATTACACTCGTAGAGTAATCTTAATTTTCCATTTGGACTTTTTCTATCAGCAGGATAAATAAATATTCCACCATAAAGCATGTTGCGATGAATATCGGCAACCATAGAACCAATGTAGCGTGATGAATATGGTTCACGTCCTCTATCATCAGCATCTTGAAGATACTTGATATACTTCTTTAATCCGGGTCGCCAGTACTTATAGTTGCCTTCATTCAAACTATATATTTTTGCTTTCTCCGGAATTCTAATATTTGGATGCGAAAGTAAAAATTCTCCAAACGCAGGATCTAAAGTAAATCCATGTACTCCATCGCCAGCGGTATAAACCATAATTGTACTGGAACCATAAAGTACATATCCAGCAGCAACTTGTTTGTCTCCTGGTTGTAGACAATCCTCTACTGTACCTGGAGTTCCGTCGGGGGAAATTCGTTTGTAAATTGAGAAGATTGTTCCCACAGAAACATTTGCATCAATGTTGGATGAACCATCGAGCGGATCAAAAAGCATGACGTATTTTCCAATATGATGGCGATCTGGAATGTGAATAATATCAGCCTCTTCCTCGGAAGCCATTACTGCCAAATGCCCTCCGTGATTCATTGCATGTATCATCATGTCGTGGGAAAAGACATCAAGTTTTTTAACTTCCTCACCCTGAACATTCTCATCCCCAGTATAGCCAAGGATATCAACAAGTCCGGCTTTGTTTACTTCCAATGAAATTACTTTTGCTGCAAGTGCTAAATCAGAGAGTAGTGCCGACAACTCTCCTGTAGCTTTTGGATGCTTTTTCTCTTCTTCCAGAATGTGGCGCTGAATGGTCATGAAACTATTTGACATAAAATACTCCGATATTTTTCAGTCGTTTCAAAAATTTATTTGAATGCTTTATTGCATTTTATATTAACGTATAAAAATTACGGTTTTCAAAAGTTAAATAGTAAGGAAAATTAATTAACATTGCAAATATACTTTGTATGTCATTCCCACATGCTCCAAGTGGGAATCCCCAACTATAGCAATAGATTCCCGATAGAAACATTTTCCGAAAAAAACTCGGGACAGGCGGGAATGACAATGATGGATTCTGTTTTACTTATCCCAATTTGCGAATAATATATATGGAAAATATAGAAAGATAAAAATCAAGAAAACCTTTAATCTTGAGTCTAATATCTCAAATCTAACAACTACCTCACTTCTTGATCTTTATATTGCAACTGATACAATTTATAATAAATCCCTCTTTTGCTCAACAGTTGTTGGTGAGTTCCCACTTCTTTAATTTCACCTTTGTGGAGTACAATTATTTTGTCTGAATTTTGGATAGTTGAAAGACGATGTGCGATGACAATAGAGGTTCTACCTTTTAATAATTTTTCAATCGCTTGTTGTATAAGGAGTTCTGTTTCTGTATCTACACTTGATGTCGCTTCATCTAAAATTAAAATCTGAGGATTAAAAACCAGAGCACGAGCAAAGGAAATTAACTGTTTTTGTCCTACACTTAAAGTTGCCCCTTTTTCCATAACTTCCGCATCGTATTGATTGGGGAGTTTGGAAATAAATCCATGAGCACCAACGGTTTTTGCTGCTTCAACAATTTGTTCCATTGAGATTGATGAATCACCAAGACTAATGTTTGAAGCAATAGTTCCAGAGAAAAGGAAAATATCTTGCAAAACAATTGAAATATAATCTCTTAATTCTTCTTTAGAGATTTCTCGCAAATCAATTCCATCAACACGAATACTACCTTTGTTGATGTCGTAAAATCTGTTAAGCAAATTAATTATACTTGACTTTCCAGCACCTGTTGCCCCAACAATGGCAACGGTTTCCCCCTCATTAACACTGAATGAAATATCTTTTAGCACATATTCATCATTATTATAAGCAAACCAAACATTTTTGAAATCAACATTTCCTCTAAAATTATTTATCGTTTTAGGATTTGTAGGATTTTCAATTATTGTGTCATTATCCAATAGTTTAAAGATTCTTTCCGAAGATGCCATAGCAGTTTGCATAATGTTATATTTTTCTGAGAGGTCGCGAATAGGACGGAAAAACATTTCGGTGTATTGGATGAAAGCAAAGAGAACCCCAATTGTCATAGTTCCTTGAATTATATTTCCCCCACCATACCAAATGATTAATGCAATAGCTCCCGAACTGAGTATTTCAACAATAGGATAAAATATTGCATAATAGAAAATTGAATTGATGTTTGCAGTTTTGTGTGCATCATTTATACTTGCAAAATTCTCATTCTCCTTTTTCTCTTTTGAAAAGAGTTGGATAATACTCATTCCAGTAATGTGCTCTTGAGTATATGAGTTTAAACGAGCAAGTTGAAAACGTACATCTCTGTAGGATTCACGGACCTTTCTTCTAAAAAGAAATGTAGCATAAATTAAAAATGGTAGAACAGAAAGTGAAACAAGAGTTAACTGCCACTCCATAGAAAACATAAAAATTAAAATCCAGATGATGATAAAAACATCACTGAAAATCATTACAATGCCAGATGAGAATAATTCGTTGAGAGATTCAACATCATTAGTAACTCGAGTAACAATACGCCCAATTGGAGTTTTATCAAAATACTTTAAAGCTAATTTCTGAACATGCGCAAAGAGCTTAACCCGTAAATCGTAAATAATATTTTGTCCCATCAATTGGGTGTAGTACGTGAGGAAGTATTGAACAATTGCTTGAAAAATTAATGTGCCAAATAGAATTGCTGAGATTGTAATGAGACCTTCGTAATTATCATTTACAATGTAATCGTCAATTGCAATTTTTGTTAAGTAAGGACGGAGTGGGCCCAACGCTGCCACAACAACGTTCATAAATATTGCAGCGACCACATACTTTTTGTATGGTTTGACAAAGCCCAACAACCGCTTCATTAATTTTGAATCGTAGGCTTTCCCTAATATTTCATCTTCTACATTTAAGTCAGCCATTGCTCGATATGTCCATCAAATAAATATATTTCAATTTATACTTCCTGTGCTAATTCATCTTCCAATAGTTGTTTGTAATGGATATCGTAATAAATTCCACCAAGTTCTAATAATTCCCCATGTTTGCCTTGCTCTGCAATAACGCCATTATCGAGGACAATAATATTATCCGCATCTTTCACAGTAGAAATTCTGTGACTAATAATTATACTTGTTCTATCTTTCATGAATTCTTTTAGTTTAATTAAAATCTCCTCCTCTGTTTTTGTATCAACAGCGGAGAAGCTATCATCAAGAATTAATATTTTTGGATTAATAGCCAAAGCGCGAGCAAGCGATGTTCTCTGTTTCTGTCCGCCAGAAAGTGTAATTCCTCGTTCACCTAATACTGTATTATATTTATTTGCAAACTGATCAATATCTTTGTTCAATTGAGAAATATCTGCAACTTTATCCAACAATTTATCGTCTTTATTTTCAACACCGTAGAGTATGTTAGTCTCTAATGTGTCCGAAAATAGGAATGTCTCTTGCGGAACCATTCCAATGTTTTTTCTTAAAACGTCTAATGGAATTGATTTAATATTCTTTCCATCGATTAATATATTTCCTGATGTTACATCAAATAACCGCGAAACTAAATTAACCAAACTTGTTTTCCCAACACCAGTATGACCAACAATAGCAAGGGTAGAGCCTTTAGGAACCTCGAGAGTTACATTTGCTAAAACATCAGGTAATTCATTACCATATTTGAATGAAACATTTTCAAACTTGATTTCCCCATCAATTTGCTCAATTGAGTTGTCGGTTTCAGCGTCCTCTTTTATTTCAATATCTTCATCATAAATAGCGTGTAATCTTTTAAGACTTGCATCGGCTTGCTGAATAATATTGGCAACCCATCCAAAAGCAATTGTGGGCCAAATTAACATTCCAAGGAAAAAGAGAAACGCAGCAATATCGCCAAGTGTTAACTGGTTATCTATTACCATGTTTCCGCCAATTAAAATTAGCAGAATTATCGATGTTCCAGTAATTAAAAAGAGTAATGGCATAAAGAGAGCTTGAATTTTTATTTTATCCATATTCCGCTTTCGATATTCGGAGCTCTCCTTTGCAAATTTTTCTATTTCAAATGCTTCGCGTACGTATGATTTAATTATTCTGATTCCAGAAAAGTTCTCCTGCGCCATTGTTGTTATATCCGAAAACTTTTCTTGGATGAGTGTAAATTTTTTATGAATCTTCTTGCTTAACTTGTAAACAAAGAATGATAGGATTGGAAGAGGCAGCAAAATGATAGCAGTCAAGAATGGATTGATAGAAAGCATAATTGTGATTACAATTAAAAACTTTATTGCTGTATCAATAGAGTACATAACGGCAGGACCAACATACATACGTACAGCAGCAATGTCGTTAGTTGCATGAGCCATAATATTTCCGGTAGATGTATT